>Ga0315272_10001769_pt1 | contig 10668 bp, 10 predicted proteins | sample C3_middle_MG_FD_203918 | JGI IMG/M metagenome (GOLD analysis project Ga0315272, IMG submission 203918) | Sediment microbial communities from Yellowstone Lake, YNP, Wyoming, USA - C3_middle | ecosystem: Environmental > Aquatic > Freshwater > Lake > Sediment | place: USA: Wyoming | collected...
TGCAGGAGAAGGGGTTCCTGCCGGACCTCGACGCCATCCCTGATGATATCAAGCGCCGGGCGAAGCTTCTTTACCTCAATTATCCGAACAACCCGACCGGCGCGGGCGCGACAAAAGCCTTTTTCGAGAAGGTCGTAGCGTTCGCCAAAGCAAACAACGTGATCGTGGTGCACGATGCCGCCTATGCCGCACTGATGTATAAAACGAAGCCGCTGTCTTTCCTGTCCGTCTCGGGTGCAAAAGAAGTGGGCGTAGAGATCCACTCGCTCTCCAAGGCCTTCAACATGACGGGCTGGCGGCTTGCCTTTGTGGTTGGGAACGAACGGATCATCGCCGGTTACGGGAATGTGAAGGACAACTATGATTCCGGCCAGTTCAAGGCAATCCAGCAGGCAGGCGTCTATGCGCTCGACCATCCCGAGATCACGGATAAGATCAAGGCGAAGTACGAACGCCGGCTTATATCGCTCGTTGCCACGCTTCGGGGGATGGGGTTCGATGCCAGGATGCCGGCCGGGACTTTTTATTTGTACGTGAAAATGCCGAAGGGCGTGAAGAACGGTCGGCGCTTCGCGAACGCCGACGAGTTCTCTGAGTTCCTCATCACCGAGAAGCTGATCAGCACCGTGCCCTGGGATGACGCAGGTTCGTATATCCGCTTTTCCGCCACCTTTGAGTCCAAGGGACTTGCCGATGAAAAGCGCGTGCTGAACGAGTTTAAGAAGCGGATGAGCGGGTTGGAGTTCGAGTTTTAAAAGGCCGGTCATAGGTCATTACCACGGAGACACAGAGGCACAGAGAAAAGCAAAGAACTTTGACACTGAAACGTCATGATATCTTATGATTCTCACGGATACATCATAAGCAATCAGTGAAAATCAGCGTCAAAAAAGTATTGCCGGGGCCCTCTTATTCTTCAGCCGGTAGGTTGGGCAAAATATCTCAACTTGCCCAACAGAATTCAAAAGATGTTGGGCTGTGAAGCGTAGCCCAACCTACGCGACTAGCAAATCGTGGAAAACTCTGGGAATAGAAAGCGGCTCAGTCCAAAATTGATTTCGAAAAAGGTATAATATACCTGTTGCGAATAAGTGGTTTATCTTGCGAAAGTGGTAATATATGATGGAATTCGAGTGGGACCCCAAAAAATCAGAAGAGAACCGAAGGAAGCACGGCATCTCTTTCCCTGATGCGGCAACGGTATTCGACGATCCGCTCGCAATAACGTTCCCCGATCCGGATCATTCGTCGGGGGAGCATAGATTCCTGACTTTCGGAATGAAAGGACAATATATGAAAACGGCTAAAAAAGAAGAAATGCGAAAAGAGTATCGAAGGGAAGACCTCGGAGCCGGCGTTCGCGGTAAATACCATAAAGAATACAACAAAGGTACAAACCTCGTTCTCCTTAGCCCGGATGAAACTTCTGTCAATACCGCGTTGCGCAGCCTTATGAAATTGGCGCAACACGCTGTTGGCCTAACCAAGCCCGTAACGCGGTCCGCCAAAAAGCAGGCAGTCGGTTAGTTGCGTGTTATCAATGTTTCAATCCGTGCCGACCATAGCATACATCGGGCTGGGCTCGAACCTGGGCGATAAAAAAGCCAACTGCCGCAGGGCCATAGCGCTGCTGGCGAAAAGCGGCCGCGTTGTCCGCGTTTCTTCCCTGTATTGCACCGAGCCAATGGGGTTTGCTGAGCAGGATGATTTTGTTAATGCGGTTGTGGAGCTCGAGACCGATCTGTCGCCTGAGGCATTGCTTCATCAGTGCCGAGCCATCGAAGAAGCACTGGGACGCGTGCGCACGATCCACTGGGGACCGCGTACCATAGACATGGACATCCTGCTGTACGGCACGACAATGATCGAGACCCCGGAACTGACCATTCCTCATCCGCTGCTGCACACCCGTCGCTTTGTGCTGGTCCCGCTCTGCGAGATAGCTCCGCTGGCCTTTCATCCGAAGCTGCAGCAGACCGCATCGAACCTGTTCCTCGATTTGCACGACCATCAGCGCGTGCTGCGCTGCGACGAGAATGGAACTTTACCATGACCATGAAACCGCCTGGTGCGCGTGATACCAAATACTTCGTGACCGACGGGCCCATCGGCGTCGGGAAGACGAGCCTCACCTCGCTTCTTGCCGAGGAGCTTGGAGCACGGCTCATTCACGAACGCGCGGAGGACAATCCCTTTCTGACTGATTTTTACCGCGACCCCGACCGCTACCGGTTCCAGACCCAGACCTTTTTTCTGCTGAACCGGTTCGCGCAGCAGCAGGAGATGACGCAGCCCGATCTGTTCAAGCGGATCACGATCAGCGACTACCTCTTTGCCAAGGACCGGATCTTTGCGCACCTTACTTTGAACGACCATGAACTTGCTCTGTATGAGCAGTTCTATAAAATGCTCGAACCCAGGATCGTGAAGCCCGATCTGGTCATCTTTCTCCAGGCGAGCACCGATACGCTGCTGAAGCGCATCAAGCAACGCGGCCGGTCTTACGAGAAGGAGATGAATCCCGATTATATCGCCGACGTGAACGAGGCATACAACCAGTTCTTTTTCCACTACACCGAAACGCCGCTGCTCGTCATCAATACCTCGGAGATCGACTTCGTGCATCGCCGTGAGGACCTTGATGATTTGTTAAAGCAGATATTGAACATGAAGCAGGGAACGCAGTATTATGTGCCAGTGTCGCGCGGGAAGAAGTAACTGAAACCAAAATTTGCCACGAAGACACGAAGGCACGAAGAACAACGAAACAGTTTATCACGGTCTTAATAACTGAAAGAGGCCTCTACTTCGTGTCTTAGTGCCTTCGTGGCGAAAATGTTCTTGTTCTTCTAAAAATAGAAAAGGAAAAACAATTATGCCCAATGCCATCGACAACTACAACGACGACACTGCAACGCGCGACGCGCTTGCGAGCGTGGGTTCCGAACGGACGCTCCATGAGTTCTATGGCTATTTCTTCGGCTGCATGGCAGCGCCGAAGCCGGCCCTGCCTTCCCAGTGTCTGCCGCTCCTGTTCGACGCGGACAAAGCGGATTTTTCCAGTCTGGAAGACGCGGACAACCTTATGGCTAACCTCATGTCGCTCTGGAACTTCATTGCCCGGTGGAAGCCGGAAGAAGAGCCCTGCTATTTCCCCGAGACCGACTATGCCGCAACCAACGCGGGTTTCAAACAGCGCGGGTCCGACGATCAGGCGATGATCCAATTCTTTATCCGGGGGCTTGATCAGGGAGATACCCGGGAAAACGATTTTTCCGACGATGCCATCGATGCGATGCACGATCTTGAAGACTCGACAGCACTGCTGCAAAAATATGCCGGGCAGTACGCGCAGAAAGACCCTGAAGCGCTTGTTGACGACCAGGAAAAAACAGCAGCGCTCTATGATGAGCTGGAAGAGATCGTTGCCGACAGCATTGCACGCGTCACGATCGGGCTGAAGGATGCGAAGGCCAGGGCCGCGAGAAAGGCCGCCGCCGCAGCCAAGGAAGAGAAGCAATCGAGGCCGGGACCAAGGAGGCGTTGATGAGAACGATCGGCAGGAGTGAACCTGCATCGAGGCCCGGAGCATGAAGATCATTACCGCTATCGCTGAGATGCGGTCCCTTTCGGAAGCTCTCCGGATGCAGGGCAAGAAGCTCGGGTTCGTGCCGACCATGGGGTTCCTGCACGAAGGCCATCTCTCGCTCATGGGCCGCGCGCGCCGGGAGAACGACATCGTGGTTGCAAGCATCTTCGTGAACCCCACGCAGTTCGGGCCGAACGAGGACCTGGATCGCTATCCCCGGGATGCCACAGGTGACCAGGCAAAGTGCGAAGCGTCCGGGGTCGATGTCCTCTTCATGCCGCAGGCGTCGGAGATGTATCCGGAAAAGCCTGTTGTCTTTGTCACGGTCGAAGGAATATCGGAGATACTTGAGGGCGCTTTGCGGCCCGGTCATTTCCGCGGCGTGGCAACGGTCGTGGCAAAACTGTTCAACATCGTAAAGCCGCACCAAGCGTATTTCGGTCAAAAGGATTTTCAGCAGTGCGCGGTGATCAAACGCATGGTTGCCGGCCTGAATCTCGATGTGGAGGTTGTCGTGCTTCCCACGGTACGCGAGCAGGATGGACTCGCCATGAGCTCACGGAACAGCTATCTGGGCGAAGACGAGCGTCGCGCTGCAAGCACGATCTGGCGCGCCTTGAGCGAAGGAGAGCGGTTGTTCCGGACCGGCCTGCGCGATGCAACAGCGCTCCAAAGTGCTGTGCGCAGCATATTGCTCCGGGAACCGGGGTTTTCGATCGATTACGTCGAGCTCGTTGATCCGGAGAGCCTTGTGCCGCAGGCGGTGATTGAGGACAGAATGGTGCTGTTAGTTGCAGTTCGTCTGGGCCGCACCAGGCTCATTGACAATCTGTTGCTCCTGTGATACTTATAGGGGGGTCTTCGAGGTTCGGGACATTTTGTCCGGCTTGTTTTGCACGAGCAGTTCTTTGCAAAGGCGATGTTTATGGCTGTGCTCAAGATTGATGATCGGGTGTACGACATCCTGTCGACCGCACGATCGGTCGTGTCTCAGCTCGACCTTGACCAGGCGCTCGCCATGGTGCTCAAAAAGGCCATGGAGGTAACGAACACCACGGCAGGCAGCATCGCTCTCTACACGTCCGCCACCGCCACCATGCGCATCTCCGCCTGCAAGGGTTTCTCCCGGCAGTTCCTGTCCAACCGGGAATGGAAGGTCAAGCGCGGCGGACTGACCGACAGGATCCTCAAGGCCCGGTGCGTCACGGTCATCAACGACACCACGAACACTGCCTTCTTTTCCAATCTCCTGGTGGCGCGCGAGGGCATCAAATCGCTTGTCTGCGTGCCCCTCATCTTCTCGCAGGACATCGTCGGCGTTCTCTATGTCGACGATTTCACGCCGAGGACATACTCCCCATCCAGCATGCAGTCGCTTGAGATCCTTGCCTCCTTCGCATCCGTCGCGATCCACAATGCGCGGATGCATACCGAGGTGAAGCAGCAGGCCAATACGGACAGCCTGACCGGTTTGTTCAACCGGCGGTGCTTCGAGAACATCCTGAGCAGAGAGCTGCAGCGGGCAGAGCGGCACGGGCGGGAATTTTCCCTGGCGCTCATAGATGTGGATGACTTCAAGAAATTCAACGATACTCACGGGCACCAGGCCGGGGACGCGGCGCTGGCCGCACTCGGGGAAGCGATCCGCCTGGCGATCCGGAGCACCGACCTGGCTTCGCGCTACGGCGGCGACGAGATGGTGATCATCCTGCCCGAGACGAACCTTGCCAAGGCGTACAACCTGTTCGCCAACAGGATCAGATACGAGATCGAAGAGGGGTTCAAGCGGTTAACCGGAGGACGGTATGCGCTGTCGGTCACGATCGGCATCGCGTCCTATCCTCTTGACGGGATCACTGCCCGGGCCCTTGTGCTGGCTGCGGACAAGGCGCTTATGGCGACGAAGAAAAAGAAACATACCCGTAAGATCGGCTGTTCGCGCCGCATTCCCGAGTCGCACATTGCTGCGCCGTGATCGGATAACGGTCTCTGCCACAACGCTATTGCACCTCGCTGCTCAATCACCCGCCATAAAAACTTAAGATAAATCGTAACTATTCAGGTCTAAAACAAGGCGTCTCTCGCAAAGCCGCAAAGCTCGCAAAGAACGGCAATATAATCATAAAAACGATCCCATCCTTTCTTTGCGTCTTGCCGTCCTTGCGCGAAAATTTGTTTGCTCTTGAAGTGTGATGGTCTCGTAAGAAGTCGTCATACCCGCGAAAGCGGGTATCCAGTGGTCAAGGATATGTTTGAAAAGACTGGATTCCCGTTTGGGGGAAAGACGGAATATGAGGAATCTGGACTTTTTACGAGTTCATCAAGTGTTATAGACGCGTAAAAAAAGTGCTGAATAACAAATGCCACTCCTTTTTCGCGCGGAGACGCGGAGACGCCGAGAGGGCAACGGCCTTAATTGCTCTTTTTAAAACGAAAGATAATAAACTGACCTTCTCCTGTTTGATGATTTCCCTGCGCCTCTGCGACTCTGCGGGAGACGCCTTGCTTTTGAACTAGAATCCCCTGTTCACTCTTCTCTTCTGGACTTTTGCGGTCACTTGTAGTAAGGTTTTTCAACCGAAGCGATTCTTCCTGCTTTTCACCATGACATGCGTGCGCTCCTGGCCGAGCTGGAGAAGCGCAACCCGTGAAGCAGATCGCCATTACACCTGTTGAACTCGATCTGGTTCGCGCCATCCTGGCACTGCATGTGCCGGAGCGGGAAGTCCGGGCCTTCGGTTCGCGCGTGGCAGGACCAGCAAAAAAGTTTTCCGATCTCGATCTCGTGGTGATGGGCGACACTCCCCTGTCGTCCTCCGTTCTTGCGGACCTGGGAGAGGGTTTCCGCGAATCCGAGCTCCCGTTCAAGGTTGACGTGGTTGAGTGGGCCACGACAAAAGAAGCCTTCCGGCGGATCATAGAACGGGAATATGTCGTGGTGCAGAAAAGCAAGGACTGAGCCTGGCGGAAAGTATCATAAGGACATAACCGAACCCTCCGGATTTTTCACATTCTCGTGAAAAGGAAGAGGTAACGCCAAAATAAAAGACCTGACACTCAGGTCCTTTGCTCAGGTCCTTGTTGAGGCACCGTCAGACGAAAGGGATGGGAACGGATAGGCCGAACCTAAAGCGACAGTAACCAGCTCTCTACTCTACCCAAATTTTCATAATTAACTTTGCGACCTTCCCTCCTTTTTGGTATGATGGTCGACGTACGATACGGGCATACTATGTTGAAAATTAAAAAATACAATAAAGTCAAAAAAGACATACCTCTTGTTACTGAAGAAGAAGCCGTTTATCTGGCACGGGTAGAGGGTACATTACAGGATGTAAAACTGCGTCCTAAACTAATCGACCTTTTTGCCGGTGCCGGTGGCATGACCCTCGGATTCACTAAGTTGACCGGCCACAGCTTTGAACCAGTATGGGCAAATGATTTTAATGATTATGCAGCACAGACATACAACGCTAACTTCGGCGATCATTGTACTGTCGGCGATATCGTTGATATCCTCGAAAATCCTCAAACGAAAATCCCTACAGCGGACGTAGTAATCGGCGGACCTCCGTGTCAAGGCTTCAGCCTTCTCAACAAAAACCGCGAGGACGACCCCCGTAAACAGCTCTGGCGTCCTTTTATGGATATTGTCGCGCGGTCAGGTGCTTCCGTATTTGTAATGGAAAACGTTCCGCAGCTTCTTGATTCATTCGAACATGGCGAAATAATTGGAATTGCGGAAGCGTTGGGCTTTAAAGTGCGCTGGGCGAAGTTATGTGCCGCTGATTACGGCGTACCGCAAGTCAGGTGGCGTGCTTTCATTGTTGGGTGTAAATTCGCAGACCCAGGAGAAGTCTTTCCGCCCAAGAAAACTAACTATAATGTCAATAAAGGACATCGAAAGGCTTTTACAGAGGAGTTCGATGAATATGTCATTCATCCTTCGCCTTGGAAAACAGTACGCGATGCGATAGCCGATTTACCACCACCGACTGAAATAGAAATCCGCAAAGTTCCGCCACCGCTTGATCTTCACTTCGGACGTACGCCTACATCGACGAGCATGAAGAGATATCGGGCGATACCGAAAGAAGGAATGAATAGGTTCGACCTCCAGAAGAAAGCACTTCATTTGACACCGGCATGTTGGATACGCAAAACATCCGGTGGTACCGATCTCTTTGGACGATTATGGTGGGATAGACCGTCCGTGACTATAAGGACGGAATTCTACAAACCGGAAAAGGGGCGTTACTTACATCCGGTGCAACACCGTCCGATCACCTTCCGGGAGGCGGCGCGGCTACAGTCCTTTCCCGATGATTTCATCTTCAGCGGTTCGAAAATTGAGATAGCAAAACAGATAGGCAATGCCGTACCACCTCTCTTGGCCGCACGTATTGCAGACAGCGTATACACATTGCTTCTGTCCAAGGAAATAAACCGATGTCGGACGTCTTCAGCAGGAAAAAAAGAAGCTGGATTATGGCGAGAATTTCGGGTAGCAACACAAAGCCAGAAATAATCGTCCGGAAAATACTGTACGGTATGGGATTCCGCTACCGTTTAAATGTTAGGAAGTTACCTGGAACGCCCGATATCGTATTGTCGAAATGCAAAAAAGTTATATTTGTAAATGGTTGTTTTTGGCACGGCCACAAAAACTGTCGGAGAGCAAAAAGACCCACAACGAATATTCAATTTTGGAACAACAAAATCAGCTCCAATATCGAGAGGGATGTAAAAAATAAATCGGAACTTCGTAAGTTGGGTTGGAAAGTTCTCATCATCTGGGGTTGCGAAATTAATAAAACCAGCCACCTGCTGAGAAAAATCAATAGGTTCTTGCCATCAATTACAAAGTAATTAAGCTAGCGGTTGTTTTCAAGAGGACAATCAAATGGCACGACGCTCAACACAGGACAATCCGGAAAACATTCGTGAGCAGCTGGTAAAATTATTAACGAATTTCAAGGAAGAACTTAAATCCAAAAACCTACGAGAGAAAGTGTTAGCGCTTGTGCCCGCAATTACGCTGCTGCGTAATCTCGGTAGTTCTCTCATCCCAAAAGAAGAAGCGTCATCTGCAAGGGATAGGATTCTTTATTACCTTCAGAAGTATCCGCGAATGGTGATCAGCGGTCACGAGTTATTGGTCGTCTCCGGGATCGGGGAATGGGCGCGGAGATTACGGGAACTCCGCGTTCAATTCGGCTGGTCTATTATAAATGGAATAACAGCCAAGGAAATGAGTGTCGAAGAAGAACTGCCAATCAAAAACGTAGAGGTCAGTTCCATGGGGCCGGACGATTACATTCTCTTGGACAACAAGCAGGACCGCGAGGCCGCTCATCGATGGAATAAGGCGAATGAAATCAGGCGGAAGAAAAACAGTGTTCAAGATAAGATACTCGAATATTTCCGGTTTAATGTCGGCAACCAGATAACAGGTGAAGAGCTAAGATATGTTGCGAACAATAAGAGTGAATGGGCAAGACGAGTTCGGGAATTAAGGACTGAACAGGGTTGGCCTATTATAACAAAAACAACTGGACGGCCTGACTTACCTGTTGGGGTTTATGTACTTTCGAGCGACCGACAAGCACCAAGTCATGATAGAATCATTCCGGACGGCGTTAGGAAATCTGTTTTGAAGAGGGATGATTACACCTGCCAAAAATGTGGCTGGAAACATGATAAATGGAACCCGTCAGACCCTCGTCACCTGGAGGCACACCATAAAAAACAACATGTCCATGGCGGCATGAACACCGAGGAAAATTTGATCACACTTTGCAATATTTGTCATGACAACGCCCACAGTAAGTAAAATAACTGACATTGTGTTCAGGGTACTTATGGGGTCAAACTTAAAGATTGAGATGTAAGTCGATCCCGACGTCATTGCCTAGATCGTTGAAGATCTTGAAGCTGCGCTGAATATTTTAGGGACTCCATATTATGCCTGCCTCATTAATCTCGTTAGGATTATGATCACGCGCTTCTACAAAACTGCCCTTTGTGCTCTTGCCGCGCTAGTTGTCGGCATGGTGGTAACTGTTGTTGTCCAAGTAGTAAACTCTCCTGGAGTATGGTCACACCCGGATTGGTTGTGGTCTATCGCCCAGGCTGGGGCCTTCTTCTATCTAGCCACTCCCCTTGGCGTGCTTGTTCTTGCCACTTTGTCCGGGCGTACGCCCTCTACCGCGCTGTGCATTTTCGTGGCTGTTGGCTGGCTGAGTATCATCTTTGCTTGGTGGGCTTACAAGCCTCTGGCCTACTACGGGGAGTTCCCTTGGTGGGGAGTCAAGCGTCATTTTGCTGGCATGCTTCCCGTTGCGCTTTCGTCTGGATTGACTTTTGCGGTTTGTGCACGCAAGTGGCTGGGTACTTTAGATTAAAGGGAGCAGGCACCAGGGTCAAATCTCATTTGTCATCATAATGCGCTTGCTTATTATGGCTCGATCCTTACTATTCACTTTCCTCGTTGTCGCTCAATCTCTTGTAGAAATTCCCGTACATTCATGATTCTCATCACGGATTCGTCTCTGGGAAAATGCTTCTTGTTCTTTGTCACGATCATATCCGCATGACCGGCCGCAGCCGCGGAAAGAAACTTTTCATCATCGGCATCCGTACAGAGTCCTTTCGATGCGGCAGGTTTTACCTTAACGGCCTTTTCAAATACCAGTTCGAGCAGTTCTTCGCTTGAGCGCGAGGGGACATCATTATCGAACAGATGAATGACGCGGACATACTCATCGAACACCTCGTGCGTAATAACGAGTTCGAATTCCCCCTCCTGAAACGCGCGAATGATCTTCGCGGCGCCGCCGTCCGCATTGAGCAGCCCGGCAAGAAAGATGTTGGTGTCAATAACCGCTCTCAAGAAGCGGACCTCTTTCGTGCGCTCTTGACGGCAGCTTCGATAGCCTTGGTCGTGATCCCCGCGCGCTTCGCCGGTTTGCGGACGTTTCCGAGGGCTTCATCGAATTTCAGCGACCAGTCCACGTTCTTGTCGGAAACCCGTTTGGGGGTGAGGATGATACGCTTGCTTTCATAAGATATCTCAACAA
>Ga0315272_10001771_pt1 | contig 10658 bp, 12 predicted proteins | sample C3_middle_MG_FD_203918 | JGI IMG/M metagenome (GOLD analysis project Ga0315272, IMG submission 203918) | Sediment microbial communities from Yellowstone Lake, YNP, Wyoming, USA - C3_middle | ecosystem: Environmental > Aquatic > Freshwater > Lake > Sediment | place: USA: Wyoming | collected...
CAACATTATACTTGAATGCGAAGCTGATTTCGTCCGCAGTCACATCCTCAAAGAACTTCCGCATGGTCGGACGCTGACGCGTCACGGCAGCTTTTGATTCCGAATGCTCGTATTCGACCTCAAGTTTCTTCAGCAGACCTTCGACAATGCTCCCCTTGGTGACAATGCCGACCAGTTTATTGTCTCTGCTCAATACGGGATACCGCCGGTACCCGTATTTGGAAAACTTGGCTATGCAATGAACAAGCAGTTCATCAGCATACAGACATTCAACCTTGGTCTTCATCCTCTCCCGGATGGGAGCGTTGATCGCATTATCGGTGAGGGCGTTGATCAGATCTTCGATGCTGATCATCCCCACGAGCTTCCCGTTCTCGACCACCGGTGTGCCGGACAGGTGGTTTTCACGCAAGAGAACCCTGAGTTCCGCCATGGTCTGATCCGGAGCCACGGTGACCATCGTCGGAGGCATGGCCTCGCCTACCGTAAGCTCGTAGACCATTTCCTGGGTCTTGGTTATCCGGTCCGGCGGCCCCTGTTCTTTACGCGGTTGTGTCATCGCCTATTGCCGCTCGGCCACTCCCCGGAGCCCGCTCGTATATAGAATGCCGCACGCCTCAAACATTCCCATTTTCGTGATGAAAAGAGGCAAGTCCTTCTGCTTTGCCAGGGCAACAGTTTCCGCTTCAGGTTGTTTTCCGCGCACAACGCAAACCGCCTGAATATCGGCAATATCGGCTGTCCGTATTGCCTGGGGGTTTGTGATCCCCGTGATCAGGATGCCGTTTGCATGTGAACGACCGAGCACGTCGCTCATAAGGTCGGCGCTGTAGCACCGATCGACGTCTATCCCGTTGATGAGGTCCTCACCGACCAGAACTTCTGCGTGAAGCAGGTTGATGATCTCTCTCAGTTTCATACCGCGCTCCTCGCCAACCTACCGGTCAACCTCACCCAGCACGATGTCGATGGTCCCGATGCAGGCGATGACATCGGCCACCATATGGCCGGTCACCATCTTCGGCAGGGCGCTCACGTGCACATACGAGGGGGCGCGGATCTTGATGCGGTAGGGCCGGCCGCTGCCGTCGCTTATTATATAGAAGCCAAGCTCGCCCTTCGGCGCCTCGGTCGCCACATAGACCTCGCCCTTGGGCATGGGGACCCACTTGCTCATAAGCACGAACTGGTGGGCCAGCGACTCCATGCTCTTCATAACATTCATTTTCTCGGGAATGGCATACCGCGGGTCTGCGGTCACCACCGGGCCGGACGGCATCATGTCGAGGCACTGTTTGATGATCCGGACGCTCTGGCGCATCTCATTGATGCGCACGATGTACCGGTCGTAAACATCGCCGTTCTTGCCGAGCGGCACGTCAAAATCAACCTTATCATAGGCTGCATAGGGTTCGACCTTGCGCAGATCGTAGTTCACGCCGGAACCGCGGAGCGTACCGCCCGTCAGGCCGTAGTTAACCGCGTCCTTGGCCGAGAACACGCCAATGCCCACGGTGCGCTGGAGCCAGATGCGGTTTTCCCGGATCAGCGTGTCATACTCTTCGAGCCGCTTGGGAAAGATCTCGGTGAATTCACGGCACTTATCGAAGAAATCGCGCGGTATATCATTGCGCACGCCGCCGATGCGGACATAGCTCACGGTCTGGCGTGCTCCCGTCACCATCTCCGTGAGGTCGAGGATAAACTCCCGTTCCCGCAGCGTAAACATGCAGACCGTCATGGCGCCGATGTCCAGGGCATGGGTGCCGAGCCACACCAAGTGCCCCGAAAGCCGCGTCAACTCGGCCATCAGCGTCCGGATGAACTGCGCCCGCTCCGGGACCTCGATGTTGGCAAGCTTCTCGACGGCAACCACGTAGCCGAGGTTATTGTTCATGCAGGTGATATACTCAAGCCGGTCGGTCATGGGGATGATCTGATGGTAGTTCCGGCTCTCCATCCATTTTTCGATCCCGCGGTGAAGATAACCGGGGCGGGGGTCGCAGCCAACCACGGTCTCGCCCTGCAGGTCGAGCACCAGGCGCAGCACGCCGTGGGTGGCCGGATGCTGCGGACCCATGTTCAGCGTGATCTCTTTTTGGACTATTTCTTTCGTCGAAGGAGCGGACATGTTTTCACCTGTAGAAAAAGGGGCCGGGGTTCAGGAGCCGGGAGCCAGGAAAAACAACGATCTCTTTCCTGTACCCTGTACCCTGGCCCCAGAACCCTGCTTTTTAGTAACCTTTCAGCGGATATTCCTTCCGGAGCGGATGCCCCTCCCAGTCCTCGGGCAGCAGTATCCGGCGAAGGTCGGGATGGCCGTCGAACTTGATCCCCATGAGGTCGAAGGTCTCGCGTTCGTGCCAGTTGGCTGTTTGCCAGATCAACGAGACGGTGTCGACCCGCGGGTCCTCTTCCGGCACGCGCACCTTCAAACGAATGCGATGGTGGTACTCGGTAGAGATAAGGTTATAGACGACTTCGAAGCGGAGGCCGGTGTCATTGGGATAGGTCGAGTAATCGACGGCCGTCAGGTCGGCCAGGTGGTCCATCTTGAGGGAGGGTTCATCTTTGAGGAACAGGCAGATGTCCCTGATCATCTCTTTTTTGACCATGATCGCGACCTGGCCTGCATAGGTCGTCGTACCCAGGACCTGACCGGCGAATTTTTCTTCTACCATCTTAGCGATCTGTAAGGGATCCATACAACCTCGTCACGGGCCGCACTGCGCACAAGATCCGCGGTGCTCGGTTTCGATCAGGATATGTGGTGTATTACTTCCGGATATAGTGCTCTTTCTTGATCTTCTCTTGCAGTTTAATAATGCCGTTCATCAGGGCTTCAGGACGCGGTGGGCAACCCGGTATGTAGACGTCCACCGGAATGATATTGTCAACACCCTGCACCACGCTGTAGGTATTAAAGATGCCGCCGGAACCGGCGCAGCTTCCCATGGCAATGACATACCGCGGCTCGGGCATCTGATCATAGACGCGGCGCACGATGGGCGCCATCTTTTTTGTAAGCGTACCGGCTACCAGGAGCAAGTCTGACTGCCGGGGAGACGGACGGGGTACGGTGCCGAAACGGTCAAAGTCGTGCTGGGGAGCGGAATAATACTGGATCATTTCAATGGCGCAGCAGGCGAGGCCGAACGTCATGGGCCAGATGGAACTCGCACGGCAGTAATTGAGAAAACCATCGACGGTTGTCGTGATATACCCGTCCTCAAAGAGATTCTGGACTACTCCCATTCGAGCGCCCCTTTCTTCCACGCGTAGAAATAACCGACGAGCAGGATGATGACGAAGAGCACCATCTCCACAAAGCCATAGAGGCCGATCTGGTTGTACGCCACGGCCCAGGGATAGAGGAACACGGCTTCAATATCGAAGATAAGGAACAGCATGGCAATGATGTAGTAACGGATAGAGAACTTCTGATGGGCGTCCATGAAGGGCGTGATGCCGGACTCGTAGGTCAGCAGCTTTTCGCGATAGGGGTTCCGCGGACGGATGAACCATCCGGCAACCAGCATGCCGACGCTCACAACGGCACCGAGCAACAGGAAGATTGCTACGGGTAGAAAGTGCTCTGGAAGATAGGTACTTGGTGTCATACGCTAAACTCCCTGCTATTAAATTTTAAATTAGCAAGACTTCTAAAACGAGTGGATAATAAGCCAAGCAAAATATTTTGTCAAGCAAAACATTATGACGAATAAAAAGTTATTTCCCGGTAAACCACGGTTATAAAACGAAGCGACTGCTCCATCCTTTATGCCCTTGATTTCCGTCGTGTGATACCGTACCATAGCAGCGCACTAGGGAGGTTGTCATGGATCCGTATTCAAAAGAGCAGCTCTTGTCGTTCTACAATAGTCATCTCAAGAAATTCGGCGACCGGCCCGAAGCGCTCCGCTGGACGCCGCAGGGGCAGCTCAAGCGCTATCACATGCTTGCCGATATCGCGCCGGCCGCGGAACTGAACAACAGCACGGTCCTCGACTACGGGTGCGGGACCGGGGATTTTTACCGGTTTCTGCAGCGGCGGGGCATCAAGGTAAACTATACGGGCGTGGACATCAACGAGAATTTCATCAGCCTGGCGAAAAAAAAGTATCCCGAGTGCACGTTCAAGGTCATGAACGCCGATGATGATGAGTTCGAAGGGTTCTATGATTACATCTTTATCTGCGGCGTGTTCAACCTGAACGTGCCGGGTGTCGATGACGATATGAAGAACGCACTGGTCACGCTCTTTAAACACTGTAACAAAGGGCTCGTCCTGAGCGCCCTTTCCTCGCACACTCCCATCAGGGACCCCGAGCTCCACTTCACGTCACCGGAAGAGATGGTCAAATTCGCGCTTCAGAACCTTTCGCCCTCCATCGCGCTGCGCCACGACCGGATCCAGTACGATTTCATGCTCTACGTCTATACTGCGTATAATGAAATAACGATATAGCCCGATCCGGCGCTCAAAAGAGAGATGTTCCGCGTATAATCCCTAACCCGGACAAACCGGAAAAATCTTCGACAGGATAACAGGATAAAATCGGATAAAGACAAATTTTTTCCAGCTTTTATCCTGTCAATCCTGTAATCCTGTCAAAAGCCTTGACTTTATTCTTTCTGCATGTGCGAAAATGCATCACGATCAACGGGGGATGGGCTGGTGTTTTTGAGTTTTGCGAGGAGGAAACTACGATGCCGGCCTGTTAAGATATGTCAGGATTGATTCTCGATACCGCTCAAAATCGTTGAGATGCTTTGTCAGGATAGCGATAACGATCTCCGCGTCAACACCTTCATACTGATGGAGAACCACGGCCTTATCCACCAATTCCATACCTCCGCGTAAACAACGCCTCTTCCTTCACCCGAAAATCAAAGAATTCACGAAGCGTCAATGATTCGTAGGCGTGGCGCCTGGCTGGATCATTTTCAACGAGCACCTGTTTGTTCTGGAGAATCCTGCCTGCAATGCTGATCGACGCGGTATTCAGGATAACGAGATCAAGCTCCTCGGTCCCCAGTGCATCAGTGATCGCGCCTAAGAGCGAAAGTTTGTATTCAGCCAGGTCCCTGACGTCGTTCAGATAAACCGCGATATCCACATCGGAAAGCGGACGCACCGGGCCTGCGGCAAGCCCTCCGAAAAGATAGGCAAACAAAACGCGCTTATCCTGCGATAGGACTTCCCGAACGCCGGGAATTCTCGACAGAATATCTGATGGCAGTTTTTCGTACTTGATCATGTCCTGATTATTCCTTAAAAAGACTGTGCTGTCAAATCAAAAAAGGATGGGCATGCATCCATGCCCATCCTTCCTTTAATGACAGGTTCGTAGGTTGGGTTAAGCGAAGCGCAACCCAACAGCATTTGTCGGGTTTCGCGATGTTCTACCCGACCTACCAGCTGATAGCGAGTATATTACCATAATCGCTCTGTGGAGTTAATTCCCAGCTTTCAACGCCTCGATTGCCTTTTTTATCTGAGCCGCATCAGGAGCGTTAGGGGCGAGCTCCAGAAACTTTTCTAATTCCTTGATGCCTGCTGCGCGATCTTTCATGTCGAAGGCGAGCACTATTCCGAGGTTACGATGGGCATTCAGGTGGTTGGGGTTGAGCTTGATGGCCTTGCGGAATTCCTCGATAGCCACATCAGGCTTGCTCACATTGCGGTTGCAGGTGCCCATATCGACCCTGACGTCAACGTTCTTCGGGTCGATGGCAAGCACCTTTTTATATGCCTCAATAGCCTCGCCGAATTGCTGCGAATCCATGAGCGCATTGCCGTAGGTAATCCACACATTCGCTTTGCCCGGATCCATGTTCGCCTGCGTACGCAGGTTTTCAAGCTGCTGCGTCGATTGGGGTGCTACTGGAGCATTAGAAATATTGTCTAAGCGGTTTGTTTGAGACGTAGTTGCAGGCTGATTTGAAGCGAAGGGATCGACAACATCAAGATTTGTTTGGGCTTGTTGTGACTGGCTGGATACAAAGGGAGCATCGACTACAGGAGCGCCTAATTTAGGATATTGGGACTGTATGGTCTGTTTGGCCTGTGGTAAGTAAATTGCGATTACTATTACAGCGGTGATACTGGAGACCGTAAGCAACCCGGATGTCCAGAAAACCCAGGTATTGACGCCGCCTTTGTATCGGAGAAATTCAAAGAGTTTAGATTCATCCTTGAACGTAAACTGTGCAACAGCAATCTTTTTCTTGACACTGTTATGATAAAACGAGTTGGCGAGAATTGTGAAGGAGAACCAAGATACAAAAAATATAAGTGCTCCAAAGCCAGGGTAGCCATTCTTGATGCTGATTTGGAGGATCAGGGAAACACCTAAATATGCAAAGAACCAGCCGTACATCTTGCGATAGAGCGCCCATATTCCGATACAGAAAAAGGCGGGCCAGTTCCAGCTTGCTTTCAAGCCTGGACTTTTTTTATCAAACTGTTCGAATTTTGCGAGGTAGTAGATGCGATTTTTTACACCGAGAAAGGCTTCGTACATGTTTTGCATATTCGCTCCTTTCGAAAATGGGGGCTGCTGAGAGATTTTTTAATGTGTCTTTTAAGGGCGGTGCCGCACCTAGCCACTTATTTACCGCATTTGCCTTTGATAGGCTTTGGAGTCGTGCGCACGTATGAAGTGACTTTCACGGTCTTCGGCCCAGGCTTGCAGACCCTTTCGGTCTGCATTTTACATCAGCAATGTTGCAACTCCTCCTTTTGACGAGTAGTGTCCGTCTGCCTGGCCGGTGTAATCGTCAAGAAGATAAGTATGATACGGTTCCTTCCTTAAAAGGGCAATGTAGTCAGCTGAAAAAAAATAACGCGCACCCGACGCGCCGCCGTCGGCGCGTCGCTGTCGAGGCGCTTGTTGGAATCTCCGCTTGGTGGCCGTCCTTTTAAAAGAAGCGACTTCCTATTTGTTTCGATTATTCTTTTTTATCAACAGTGAAAAGATGGCCGTTATAAGTTGGGACGTCATTATTAAACCGATGCAAATAACCTACCGGCATTACAATTCTAAAAATATTCGTCATTTTAAATTGAACTTGACCTAAGACCCGCCATTCTCTTTCCATATAGTAATTATCTGGATCGTCTTCTTTTTTCTCATGGTCAAAGAAGACCGTATAGCCAAAAATAGACTGCATGAAGAAATTAAACTCAGCACTAATTTCCTTTTTTCTCAGGATTTCTTTTGGATCGGTCGTGGACCTACCAGGAGTAAACACTGTCTTCCCCCAGTTTTCATAATATCTTTTTACTTCATCATTGAAATAGGACTTTCTCTCATGAGTCATTATTTTTGATTTTAAAGCATTGTAAAAAACTGGGTTAGCGCCGTTACTTACAAGAAAATCACGTGAAAAAGAGATGCCAAAGTAACTATATTTATCCATATGTATGGAAAGGCATTCTACAGGGATATCACAAAAACATACCATTGACGGAACAATCATTTCATTCCCACTAAATTGCTGATTATAATTAATTACTCCTGCAGAAGTTAACCCTTTCGTGGAATGTGGTGTTAAAACTCCGGATTGAAGTATTTTGATAAGCCTAGAATATCGTGCGTCATCATCTGGATCTTTCCGTCCGACGAAGTGAAATAATTCGCTAGAAGTGTACTTTTGAGAATGTAACATGATCTCCTGTAGAAAAAATTAAATTTGAGTAAATTTTAGTGATAACGTTCCTCTGTTGTACAACGCGCGGTGAAACGCGCGTCTCTTACGAGTAGGACTCGAGCCGCATCGTTAGAATCATCGTCCGGCTTCACTTCGTTTTACCCGACCTACGAACTCGCTGCCCGCGCAGCGGGCGGCGATGTTGATTGCCTGGTTCCTACGGCGCGCTTTTTGCGGCAGACTTGACGCGCTGGTTGGATCATTGTGTCGAGTGTCGCGCTGTCTCACGGGTGAAACCTACCATCTTACCCCTATTGTTGTTAAATAAATTTGTGCTGCTTCATAACCTAATTTTGCTGCCTTAACCCTGTCTTGCATGGCAGCCAGTTCATCTCTTATTTGGGCATAAACAATTGAACGATTCCAGTAACTCATTGCACTGGTCGAATCAAGCTCAATCGCTTTGCCATAATCTTTAAGAGCCTGTTGATAGTCTTTAATAGAGTTGTATGCATTCCCCCTATTATTATAAAATAAAGTACGCTCAGCACTGCTAAAACCAGACACATCTCCATATTTTACCGCTAAATCATAATAGTAGATGGCGCTCCGATAGTTTTCCGCACGATGATAAATGACTCCACACTCATACCAACTTAACGGGTTATATAAATTCCCGTTTTTTAATTCTATGAATTTATTATAGTCTCGCGCAGCAAGTTGTTTCTCTCCTAAAGCGTAGTATGCAGCCCCTCTGACATTATAGGCGTACGGCCAATCTGGGTCGAGTTCTATTGCTTTATTGTAGTCAGCAATGGCTTCATTATAATATTTTCTTTTCTCTCCCTTACTAAGATAAGTCTCTGCCTCGTTCCGTCTCTTTTGTCGCGCGTTTTCTTCAGCTATTTTCGCCAACTGTTTTTTTGTAAGTTCATCTTGATTCGCGAAATATTTTATTGCATTTGGATTTCCCAATTTTAAGGCGATTTGATAATTTCGCATGGCTTCATTTTTAAATCTTTCTGCGTCTTGCGAATGTCGGTTATTATTAGAATATCCAAGATAAATTTTCCCAAGATTGTAATACGCTGCTGCAAATAAAGGATCAATCTCAATTGCTTTTTGATAGTCGAGAACAGCATGTTTATCGTCGCCAACGTTTGCATATGATATGCCTCGTCGCCAATACGATTGTGCGCTTTGAGAGTCTAAGAATATTGCACTGTTATAATCTTTGATAGCAAGGTCATAATTGCCTAGATTATTATATGCTAGGCCACGATTACTAAATGCTTCTGCACTTCTCGGGTTAAGCGCGATCGCCTTGTTAAAGGTGTTGATCGCATCGCGATAATTAGCAGCATTTAAAAATGCAAAACCTGTGTAATATAATTCATTCGCGCTAATATTTATAATTGCCTTGTCGTAATCATTCTGTTGTGCGTCAACAGGTTTGCTCGCGCCGAGTGCTTTTTTTAATTTGCTCAGTTCCTGTAGCGCAGCATCGGCCCTCTTTTTTGCCGCATCAAGCTCTTTGCTGTATTCTTTATCGCGGCGGAGTGCGTCGACAAATTTCGCGACTTCCTTTGGGTCAGTGGTGATTTTTGCCTTAAGAAAATAATCCTTGCCATCCCATTTCTCATCAATAATCGATGTCATGACTATTCCTGCAGTGAGGGTTGTAATCTGATCTTTGGTAATCTGATAATTTTTTACCTCAGTTTCGCTTATTAAATATGTTCCCAACTCCTCCAATAGCAGTCTTTTAACCTGATCGAGTGCGATTGCTCTACTGGAAACCTTACTGTCGATATCGCCGGCGCGGTAAGTGTATTCTTTAATAAAAGTGATATTTCCGGCAAAAACTGGAGTAGCTGGCATCAAAATCAAGAGCAGTACGACCACAATACGTGCTAACATTATAAATCTCCTTTGCTTTGCTATGGACACGACGCGGTGGTTGGAATGTCTCTCATTTCCAGTCATCTTGGTGCTCAATTTCGTACCTTGAGCGTTCGTCCTTTATTAATCTGCGTAATGTTGGGGCATCATCCACTAAGTCACCGAACTCATTTATGAAGTTTTCAGCACTTTCAATTTTATTTTTTGTTTTTTCATCAAGGACTGGACGAGTCAGTGTGAAAATTTCTTTATGTAGTTTTCGGTAAGCAGATATTACCAGAAGGAGCGTTATAAATGTGCCGATCAAGAGCGTTGATAATATCAGGATTGTCAGGATTTGTAGTTCTTGCTTGGACCATGTGGAAACCATGGAATGAGGCAGAGTCATTGGGGAAGTTATCTCTGTTCCTACGAGCGTAATGGTCAATCCCATTATCCATCTGGACCATTTGGTTGGTAGGTACTCTTTTAGGATTTCTGATAGCACCATGACAATTTCTCCATATTATCGTTTTGTTAAAATCCAACCAGTGTTTATACAAACGGAACTCTATCATTGAATTTATGCAAAGTCAATGAGTTGCAATGTTTTCAAGCTTACCAATCCAAATTCAGCGTTAACCTTTTTTCAAATCGACTATTCCGCTATTGCGGTTTAGATGATTTAAATTCTTAATGATATTAGCACCCTCAATTCCCGATCCCACACTAAATTTGATGATCTCGAAAAAAGTCCCCACTGCCGTCATTGCGAGGAGCGGAGCGACGCGGCAATCTCGATTTGTCAGTCAGATACGAACTGCGAGATTGCTTCGCTTCGCTCGCAAAGACGGCTTTTAGGACTTTTTACGATTGCATCAAATTTTGCGTTTATAAAAGACTGCGCAATAAAATCAAAAAAGGATAGACAGAACAACCTGTCTATCCTTTCAGAAACGACTGAATTAAGAATCGCTGCTCGTTCTGCTACTCTTCCTCCTGCTCGCGCTCATCCTCATTGAAATGCGCCTTGACCCCCAGCTCCCTGATCTTCTTCCTGAGCGTGTTGCGGTTGATGCCGAGGAGGTTCGCGGCGCGCACCTGGTTCCCTTCGGTCTTCT
>Ga0315272_10001772_pt1 | contig 10655 bp, 10 predicted proteins | sample C3_middle_MG_FD_203918 | JGI IMG/M metagenome (GOLD analysis project Ga0315272, IMG submission 203918) | Sediment microbial communities from Yellowstone Lake, YNP, Wyoming, USA - C3_middle | ecosystem: Environmental > Aquatic > Freshwater > Lake > Sediment | place: USA: Wyoming | collected...
GATGCCTTCGGTACGGCGCACCGCGCCGAGGCCTCTACCTACGGCATTGCGCAGTTTGCCAAGGTGGCGTGCGCCGGCCCGCTGTTAGCGGCCGAGATGGATGCCATCACCAAGGCGCTGACTAACCCGAAACGACCACTGGTGGCGATTGTGGGAGGCGCCAAAGTGTCGACCAAGCTGAGTATTTTGAAAAACCTGGCCGCCAAGGTGGATCAACTTATTGTTGGCGGCGGCATCGCCAATACCTTCATGCTGGCGACCGGACTGAACATCGGCAAAAGTCTGGCCGAGCCCTCTTTGCTGGCTGATGCCAAGACCGTCATCGATGCCATGCAAGCCCGCGGCCAAGCGTTGGGCGACGCCAGCGTCGCCGTGCCAATCCCGACCGATGTCGTTACCGCCAAGACTTTCTCGGCCGATGCCGTGGCCACCGTCAAAGCCGCCACTGAGGTCGCAGACGACGACCTGATTCTGGATATCGGCCCAGAGACGGCAGCCATGCTCGCCGCCCAAATTAAAGCGGCCGGCACCATTGTCTGGAACGGCCCGGTCGGGGTGTTTGAGTTCCCCGCCTTTGAACAGGGTACGCAAGTGATTGCCCGCGCCATTGCTGAATCGAGCGCATTTTCCATTGCGGGTGGCGGCGATACACTGGCGGCAATTGCCAAATACGGCATTGCAGAGCAGGTTGACTACATCTCGACCGGCGGCGGCGCGTTCCTGGAAATGCTGGAAGGCAAGACGCTGCCCGCCTTTGAGATTTTGAGCCGCCGCGCAGCGGGTTAGGCTGCTTGGTATGCGGATGCGGTGCCGTAGACTAGTATCCATTCCCTTGAGGATTTTTTGACACCATGAGTCCGCGCGCAAGTAGCCCAGCCAGCGAGAGCAATGACGTGGCATCAAAAAGCCAGATCCGCCAAAGCAACGAGGCGTTGATTGTCGCGGTCGCTGAGCATGTGTTTGCCGGTGCCGGTTTTGCCGGTGCCACCATGGCCGCCATCGCCACCGCTGCGGGCCTGCCCAAGGCCAACGTGCACTATTACTTTGGCAGCAAACAAGCGCTTTACCATGCCGTGCTGGAACGCACGCTGAAAGATTGGCTGGTGCCCACCCACGCCATTACGCCGCAGGCCGATCCGCGCCAGGCCATTGAAAGTTATATCCGCGCCAAAATGGCGCTGGCCCTGCAACGCCCCGATGCCTCCAAGGTATTTGCCAACGAATTGCTGCACGGTGCGCCGGTGCTGAAAACCTTGCTCGCAAACGAATTGCGTGAGCTGGTGTTAGGTAAAGTCGCTGTGATCGACGGCTGGATTGCCGCAAAGCGCATGGCGCCCGTCGATGGTGTCCATCTGTTCTTCACCATTTGGGCGGCCACCCAGACCTATGCCGATTTTGATGTACAGGTGTGCGCCGTACTTGGGCACTCTTGTTTGAGTCGAACCGACCAGACGCGTGCCACCGAGCATGTGGTGTCCTTGATTCTGCGCGGCTGCGGGTTTTGATCAGTTGGGGACAACGCTGGTTCGCTGCGTGTAGCTGCGCTCTGTCCCGCAAGATATTGGGCCGGTAACTGCGGTCGTTCCGCTAGGGTTCGAGTTTTCAGGAGAAACACGATGCAAACACAAACCGCCGAGGTGGTGATTGTTGGTGCCGGTATTGCAGGTATTGTCTGCGCCCTTGAGCTGCTGGCGCAAGGGCGCCGGGTGTTGCTGATCGACCGCGACCAAGCCGGCAAACTGGGCGGCTTGGCGCGCGAGAGCTTTGGCGGCATGTTTGCAGTCGATACGCCTGAACAGCGCCGCGCCGGCATCCATGACACGGTGGAGCAAGCGTTGGCCGACTGGCAGTCGTTTGCGCAGTTTGATGACGCTGCCGTTTGGCCGCAGCGCTGGGCCCGTGCCTATGTCGGTCATTGCACGGCCGAGATGTATTGGTGGCTGCGTCGCAAAGGCATCAAATACTTTCCGGTGCCCAACTGGGTCGAGCGCGGCCTGTTCACGCCCGGCAATTCCTTGCCCAGATTCCACATTGTCTGGGGCACCGGCGAAAAGCTGATGACTGCATTGATCGGGCATTTGCAGAAGTATCTTCAGTCAAAACAGCTGGCATTGCGCTTTGGCCAGCGGGTCGATGGTTTGTTGCTGCAGGCCGGGCAGGTTGTCGGTTGCCACGGTGTCTTTGAAATCGACAGCCAGCCGTTTGAGGTGCGCGCCGAAGTAGTGGTGATTGCGGCAGGTGGCATCAATGGCAACCTGGAGCGTGTGCGCGCCAACTGGCACGCCGACTGGGGCCGCCCGCCCGAGGTGATTCTCAACGGCTCGCACCGCTACGCCGACGGCCGCCTGCATGACGCCGCGGCCACGGCGGGTGCGCAACTGACGCACCTGGACAAGATGTGGAACTACGCGGCCGGTGTGCATCACTACGCGAGCGACAAACCGCATGCCGGTTTGAGTCTGGTGCCACCCAAATCGGCGTTGTGGTTGAACTGGCGCGGCGAGCGCATCGGCCCGCAGCCGCTGGTGTCGGGCTACGATACGCGCGACCTGGTGACCAACATCTGCCGGCAAGAGCGGCAATACTCTTGGCAACTGCTCAACCACAAAATTGCGCTCAAGGAACTGGCCGTCTCCGGCGCCGAGCACAACCCCAGCATCCGGGATCAAAACTGGATCGCGTTTCTGCGCGATATCCTGCTCGGCAACCGCTGGTTGCTTGACACGCTGCTTGGCAAGTGCCAGGATTTTGTCGTGGCGCAGAGCTTGCCCGAATTGGTGGCCAAGATGAATGGCTTGCAAGGCGATGATGCGGTCGATCTGAGCGCCGTCGAAGATGCGGTTCATCAATTCGACACGCAGGTGCTGCGCCCGCCACAGTTCAGGAACGACGACCAACTGCGTCGCATTGCCCACTTGCGCATGTACCGGGGTGACCGGGTCCGTACCTGCAAGCCCCAGGCCATTCTTGATAACGGGGCGCTGCCGCTGATCGCGATTCGCGAATTCATCATCAGCCGCAAGAGTCTGGGCGGCATCCAGACCGATTTGCAAAGCCGTGTACTGGACGCTGGCGGACAACCGATTGCGGGCTTGTTTGCGATTGGCGAAGCGGCCGGTTTTGGCGGCGGTGGCGTGCATGGCCTGCGCGCCCTGGAAGGCACCTTCCTGGGCGGCTGCGTGCTCACCGCTCGCGCTGCGGCAGCCTCCGTGGCCGGGCGCAATCTGCTCAGCATCTGATATCCCAGCCATGGCGAGAGCAGCGCGGCAATCCATGCCTTTTGGCCCGCCACGCTGCGCTCGCAATGACTATTTCATCATCGTTTCATCAGCCAAGAGTCAACTTTTAGGAAACAAACATCATGAAAAAAACCGGCGCTTGGGCGGCGCGTTACGCCCTGGAACAACTCGGCATCCGTTATACCTTCGGCATTCCGGGGGTGCAGAACACCGAACTCTATGATGAGCTCAACCTGTCTGAAAGCATCACGCCTATGCTGGTCAGTCATGAAGGCGGCGCTGCCTTCATGGCCGATGGTTTCAGCCGTTTGTCGAACAGCGTGGGCACGCTGGTGCTGGTGCCCGCGCCCGGTTTGACCAATGCCGCCAGTGGCATTGGCGAAGCCCTGCTTGACGGCGTGCCTATGTTGGTGATTTGCGGCGGTGTGCGTACCGACATCCCCTGGAAGTTCCAGTTGCACCAGATGGACTTGCACGCCTTTATGCGCGGTATTACCAAGGCAACTTATCTGATCGAGCGGCACCAGGACATCATTCCCTTGCTGTTTGAAGCCTATCGCTGCGCCACCAGCGGTGAACCCGGGCCGGTATTTGTCGAGCTGCCGGTGAATTTGCAATTGTTCCCGGGCGAGTTGGGCGAATTGCCGCAATGGACAGCTCTGCAGCAACCCACGCCGGCTGACCGCCGCCAGATCGATGCGGCGGTGGCTTTGCTCAAAAACGCCAAGCATCCGGGTTTGTTCATCGGCTGGGGCACGCGGGATTGCACCGCCGACGTCACCGCCTTGGCCGAGCACCTGCAAGCGCCGGTTGCCACCACGTTGCAGGGCTTTTCGATGTTCCCGGCCAGCCACCCCTTGCATGTCGGTTTTGGTTTTGGTCCGGCCGCAGTTCCGGCCGCACGCAAGGCCTTTGCCGATTGCGATGTGCTGTTGGCCATCGGTACCCGCTTCGGTGAAATCGCCACCGGCAGTTTCGGTGTGACGGTGCCGACGCAACTGATCCACATCGATATCAACCCGGAGACCCTCAATGTCAATTACCCGGCGCAGGTGGCCATCGCCGGTGACGCGCGCGTGGTGTTGCCGCAACTTCTTGCGGCCCTGCGCCAAGCGATGCCTGCTGTTGTTTCCAACACGGCGCTGCAAGCACGCATTGCCGCCGACAAAGCCGCTTACCGGCAAAGCTGGTATTCGCATGACAGTGGCGGCCGGGTCAATCCGGCGCGTTTCTTTGACGCGCTGCGCAGCGCCAGCCCGCCCGAGGCGGTGACGGTGGTCGACGACGGCAACCACACCTACCTGACGGCCGAGTTGATGCCCATCCTCACGCCGAAATCGGCCATTGTGCCGACCGACTTCAATGCCATGGGTTATTCGGTACCGGCCGCAATCGGCGCCAAACTGGCGCGTCCGCAGGTGGCGGTCAACTGTATCGTTGGAGACGGCTGTTTTCGCATGACCTGCATGGAAATCATCACCGCCACGCAGTACCGGCTGGGCCTGGTCTATTACGTGTTTTGTGATGGCGAGTTGTCGCAGATTGCGCAGGCGCAAGAAATCACTTACCAGCGCAAACCCTGCACTGTGCTGGCACAGGTTGCTATCGATGGCGTCGCCAAAGCGGTGGGCGCGGTGTACCTCAAGATTGCCAGCGATGCCGATTTGACCCAGCAGATTGCCGCCGCCAACGCGGTCGCCAAAACCGGCCAACCGGTGATCGTCGAAGTTGCCATCGATTACAGCAAACGCAGCGCCTTTACCGAGGGTGTGGTGAAAACCAACTTCCAGCGTTTCACGTTGGCGCAGAAAGCGCGTGCCGTGGGGCGCTTGCTGGTGCGCAAGGTAACGGGTTAGCTGACGGCGGATTTAACCAGCCGCGCTCGGCAACTGCATGCGAAGCGACAAGTCGAGCGCCGCCATTTGATTGGCATCACCGCCCCGGTCGAGCATGCTGCGGCACAGTGGAAGAAATTCTGTTTCTTCAAAAGCCGCATGAACACCGTAATCGAGAACGATGGCCTCAACCGTCGAAGCGTCCAGGTTGCCAGCCAGGCCATTGGCAATCTTTTCCAGTTCGGGTTCAATTTTGGCCCAACTCGATTCCACCTGCCGGTGCTCCAGCGTCAGCCGTTCAACACTTGACTTGACCCACGCCCATTCGTCGCCGGGGGTGGCGCAGGCCAGCGCCGCAGCGAACAAGTCAAGCTCCTCCTCGGTGTGATGCGGGTAAATGACATTTCGAAAAAAACCGAGTATTTGTTCGGCAACTTCCCGTGCTTGCTCGGTTGACTCCAGCAATGTGGGCAAGCTGCTGAAGAGCATCAAATTTGAAATGATCGCGGCATGGCATTTGGAAAAATTGGGGATGAATGTGGCACTGCGGTGTTCGTCCGGAAGCTTGGTTTTCTTGCCCACAGCGTGTTCCTAAAAGTGTTTCCAAATGCGATACAATCTCATTTGCGTTGGCCTCATTCGAGCGCTGATTATTGCATTTTCGAGAGGTCAACCCATGCTTCTATCGCAGCTTTCAAATGGTTCACATGCTTTGGTGGAGCGCGTTCTTAGCGCTTCCGCCGAGGTGGGCGAGGCTACTTTGCAGCGTTTGGGCGCACTGGGATTTATTGCCGGGGAGCCGGTGCAAATGCTGCGCCGTGGCCCCGGCGGACGCGAGCCGCTGGCCGTTCAAGTAGGTGAAACCCTGTTTGCATTGCGCTTGCTGGAAGCGCAATGTATTGAAGTGCGTTGTGTTGACGCTGATGCGATCTGAGGTCGGTATGTCCCCCGCCCTTGCAACCAATTCGGCCGTCGCGATCAAAAGTATCGCGCTGGTAGGCAACCCAAATTGCGGTAAAACGGCGCTCTTTAACCTGCTCACCGGTGCGCGCCAGAAAGTTGCCAATTACGCCGGCGTTACGGTCGAGCGCAAGGTTGGTCTGGCGCGCTTGCACAATGGTCAGACCTTGTCGGTGGTGGATTTGCCGGGTGCTTACAGTCTGACACCGGCTACGCCCGATGAACTCGTAACGCTGGAGGTGATTGAAGGCCGACGCGCCGGGGAAGATGTGCCCGATGCGATTGTGGCGGTGGTCGATGCGACCAACTTGCGCATGAACCTGCGTCTGGTGCTGGAGCTCAAGCGCCTGGGCAAACCATTGCTGGTGGCGGTCAACATGGCCGATGTGGCACGCGCGCAGGGCTTGCACATCGACATAGCGCGCTTGGCAACCGAGCTCGGTTGCCCGGTGGTGGAAACGGTTGCGATCAAACACAACGGTCACGCCCAACTGCTGGCGCAACTGGAAAAACAATGGCTTTATCCGGTACCGACACCGCCGCCGGCAGGGGCCAGCCCGACTGCGCCGACGTCGGCCGAGCTGCAGCGCGAAGTGCGGCGCATCTTGGCCTTGGTGGCGCCACAAATGCCACAACTGGATCGTTTTCAGCACCGGCTGGACGCCGTGGTGATGCACCCGGTGTGGGGCCTGGTGGTGTTGGCGGCCGTGTTGTTTTTGATTTTTCAGGCGGTGTTTTCCTGGGCCAATTGGCCGATGGAGGTGATTAAAAGTGCGATGGCGGTGGTGGCCGACGCGGCGCTGGCGAGCCTGCACGCCGGGCCCCTGCGCAGTCTGCTGGTCGATGGTGTGATTGCCGGGGTCGGTGGTGTGCTGGTTTTCTTGCCGCAGATTCTGATTTTGTTTTTCTTTATCTTGCTGCTTGAAGATTCAGGCTACCTGCCGCGCGCCGCTTTTTTGCTTGACAACGTCATGGGCAAGGTGGGCTTGTCGGGTCGGGCTTTCATTCCCCTGCTTTCCAGTTTTGCCTGTGCCATTCCCGGCATCATGGCGACGCGCACCATTGCCAATTGGAAAGACCGCTTGGCCACCATCATGGTGGCGCCGCTGATGACATGCTCGGCGCGCCTACCGGTCTATGCTTTGTTGATAGGCGCTTTTGTACCCGAACGCAGCATTGGCTGGTTCAGCTTGCGCGGGTTGACGCTGTTTGGTTTGTATGTGGCGGGCGTCGTCTCGGCCATGGCCGTGGCATGGGTGTTCAAACGAGTCTGGATGAAAAGTGGCTACCAGCCGCTGATGCTGGAGTTGCCGCCGTACCGCATGCCGAGTCTGCGCAATCTGGGCTTGGGGCTGTGGGAGCGCGCCCGCACTTTTGTGCGGCGCGTCGGCGGCATCATTTTTTCCTTGATGGTGGTGTTGTGGTTCATGTCCACATACCCTGCGCCCCCCGTGGGTTGGGACGCAGCCCAAGGCCCGGCCATTGTGCATAGCTTTGCCGGCATGTTGGGCCACGCGCTGCAGCATCTGTTTGCGCCTATCGGCTTCAACTGGCAAATCTCCATCGCCCTGGTGCCCGGCCTGGCCGCGCGCGAGGTGGCAGTGGGTGCCTTGGGCACGGTGTATTCATTGTCGGCAGCGAACGGCGCTGTGGCTGATTCTTTGGCGCCGGTGCTGGCGCAGGGCTGGTCGTTGGCGACCGCCTATGCGCTATTGGCCTGGTTTGTGTTTGCGCCGCAGTGCCTGGCCACGCTGGCAGTGGTGCGCCGCGAAACCAACTCCTGGCGTTACCCTTTCATCATGGCGGTCTATTTGTTTGCATTGGCCTACGCCGGTGCTTTTGTCACCTACCGCCTGACGCTGTGGCTGGGAGGCTAGGGTATGGGTATTGAGTCGCTGCTTGTTTTTGCATTGGTGAGCGCCAGTTTTGTTTATGCAGCGTGGCAGTTGATGCCCCAAAGTGCCCGTCGTGCGCTGGCGCTTGGCCTGCTGCGCTTGCCCTTGCCGGCCCGGGTTAACGTTTACCTGGCCCAAGCAGCACAGAGCGTTGGCGCGTGCAATTGCAGTGGCTGTGGGCATGCAACAGTCAAAAGAGGTTCAGCACAGAAAGCGGGTCAACCCCCTGCACAGGTTTTGGTTTTTCACCCGCGCAAAAAATAAGTTCTTAAAAACTTGGCACCCAACGCGACTAACTCAGATCAGCTTCCATTGCCGAGTTTGCCGAAGCGTTGATTATCAAATTGACGCGCGCCGGACCTCCGTGAGGAGCCCGGCTTAAAACTCGTATTCCGCTTGCAGGCGCAACGTGTTGCGCGGTGTGTTGCTGTTGGCGCCGATGAGCCAGGCAGCGTTGTATTTGATGGCGCTGCGATCATCCAGACGGACTTTCCCGAATACAGCCGGGCCAAGCTTGTGCTCCTGCTGGGAACTCGCCAGCCAGTCGCGCCACGGCCCCAGGCCGCCAAATCCCTGTGCTCCGATTTCGAATTCGGGCTTCCAGCGGTACTTCAGTTGCCATTGGTAATCCAGCGCCATGGATGACGGCGCGACTGAGCGGTATTGTTTGCCCAACAACAGATTGAGGTTGGCAACTACAGATGGCGTGAGTTCCGTTTGGAACAGGGGACCGAAGCGCAATTCCCAGCCCTCCGAGCGATCCTGCGGATGTTCAATCTCGACGATCATGCCGACATCGACAAAGTATTTCCCGGTCTCGGTCAGTTGAAACTTGTTTTCCCATTCGACGGCATCAAAGTGCCAGCCATCGGGTGTTTGTTGCTTCCATTTGGCATACACCTCCGTGAACCACCAGGCGTTGACGCCGTAGCCCAGGCCCAGGGAGGTAGCACTCTCGGTAGTGCCATCACGTGCTTTGGCCGTTCCCAGTTTGTAATCAATTTCTTTCTCACCCTGCTCGACGATCGGGCTGTAAACGTAGTCGGCAGGACCCGCGTGCGCCGCAGAGGAAAAGGCCAGATGAATTGCGAGGCACAGCAATGGCGCTGCCCCCGCCTTGGTGGCGGTGTGCATATAAAAAACTCCAGTGACGTTGAAAAAAGAGCAGGCGAACGGGTTCAGGCACTAACGGTTGCCGGAGCCGCAGGTTCAGTAGGTTGGCGGGCTTGCGAACCCCGCACCCAGCGCGTGCCGCTGACGATGACAAACAAGGTCAACACGTAGAAAGCGAGTTGCAAACCGGTGGGCTGAGCCTCGTAGCCTACCAAGGCGTGAGCCAGAGTGCCTACGGGCGAGTCAATGCGCAGCAACAGCGAGGTGTCCCACAACGGCTGCCCCCAAACATTGATCACGCCGGCTTGTGACAAGGCACGGGCAAGCTGGCTGGCGATGGAGGCTGCCAGCAGCAGCACCAGCGTATTGGTCACGGCGAACATGCGCCGCATGGGCACACGTGAAAGGCCCAGGTAGATGAGCGCCCCCAGCGCCATGCCGCACAGCACCCCGATCGAAGCTCCGACCAGCGTATCGGCCAGTCCCGACCCTGTGGCATACCCTGCCACAAACAAAACGGTTTCTGCGCCTTCACGCAGTACGGACAAGGCAACGACGATCATCAGTGCCCAGGGTGCACGCTGACCTTGCTTGAATGAGGTGCCCAACGCCCGCGCCTGGGCGGCGGCTTGAGCGCCGCGATTGGAAACCCAGACGCAATGCCACGTCAGCATGGTCAAGGCCACTGCCAGAATGCCGGCGTTCATGAGGTCTTGTCCGATACCGTCGGCCAGAGCGCTTATATGTTCGGCACCTGCTGCAAGGGCGAGTGCGCCGACGGTACCGGCCAGAATGCCCGCCGCCAGCCAGCGGCCGCGCCCAGCCAGCCCGCGCGTTGCGGCGGCCATGATGCCGACAAACAACGCGGCCTCAAGTGTTTCACGAAAGACGATGATCGCAGTGCCCAACATAGATGCTCCGGTATTTGTAGATGGTTTATTCCATTTCCAAATCATCCCTGTCGTTGTTGTCTCGCCTTGTCGTGCAATAGCACTGCCTGCGGCTCGACGCCTAGACATGAATGATTTGGAAATGGAATTACTTATCAAGCATGGCTCATTCGGCAACCACGACGCCTTTGGCGGAAGCCTCATGGTATTCACCGACGAAGGCATAGCGACCCGCCTTCAGCGGCCCAATGAAGATCGACGCTTTCGCGCCCGGCGGCACGATCTTTTCGCGGTTCAGGTCGTGGCTTTCAAACTCTTCCGGCGTGCTGTCTTGGTTATGAACGATCAGCTTGACACGCTGGCCGATGGGAACTTTAAGTTCGGCGGGCTCGAACTGGTGGTTCTTGATAACCAGCAATACCTCCGGCTCGGCAGCCGTGGCGCTGGCCGCGACCAAAGTGGCTGAGACCAAGGCCAGTGCAATGGATCGGAAGGAAGTCATCATGTTGGGAGCCGACCCCAGAGGGCAGGTAAAAGTAATGGAATAAAGCGATGTTAATGCGAATGATTCGCATTGTCAATAGGTTATTTCATTCTGTCAGGAGTAAATGAGTTGTCCGGTCTTTAGCAAGTAATCTGTCCGGTTTGTGGAGGAGCGATGCAACACGCCGCCATAAGCCGGGCCCGCTACGTGCAGGAGAACCGCAAGATGAGATTTCAAGA
>Ga0315272_10001774_pt1 | contig 10653 bp, 11 predicted proteins | sample C3_middle_MG_FD_203918 | JGI IMG/M metagenome (GOLD analysis project Ga0315272, IMG submission 203918) | Sediment microbial communities from Yellowstone Lake, YNP, Wyoming, USA - C3_middle | ecosystem: Environmental > Aquatic > Freshwater > Lake > Sediment | place: USA: Wyoming | collected...
CTGTTGGCCTTTAGGATCCAGAGGAACATGTCCGCTGGAGTCACTACGCACCTCTGAAGCTTCTTGTGGATTATGGCCGAGGCGAGTAGCAGAGTTTTAATTTGTCTAGCCTGGAAGCTTTCATTCTCATCGATAATCCTGCCTATGAATCCTCTGAAGAGCGGCGGCTTGCCTGCTATGTGCAGAACCTCTCCGATGTAGTACGCAGCTCTCCTGAGCATAACATCACGAATAACTTCGCGCCAGGGTGTTGCACCTCTACGTTTCCTCTCTGCAACAACTATATCTGTTACTGCGATAACGGCGTTGCGCAACTTGTTAATATACTGCCCTCTAAGCTCTGCGGCGCGCATGAGGAGCGCCTTATATGTCTCCTCCTCTATGTATTCTTCTTCAGGTTCCTCTCCTACGCGTTGAGCAAACTCCTGCTCTATGCGATTAATAAATGAGCTTAGCAACTTGCCCGACCCTTCTATTGTATCTATGGTATTTAGCATTGCCAAGATGCGCTCCATTACTTCACTTTCAACTATCATATTGAGAAACCAAAGATACACGTCAACTGGATACTCTATATTAATTTCATCAAAGTTTTCTTTATTAATATTGTAGACTATGTTTTTTATTTTAGTAAATAGCTGGCCTATGTCTGCTGAGGCATCCCTGGCGCTACCGCTCTTCTCTGGCAGATAGAGCTCTATATATCTCTGCAGAACATCTGCTAAAGCAAAAAAGGTTACATTCGCCTTCCAGACCGATTCTGCTTTTTTCACGGCAATTCTTTGCAATTCTCTATACTTTCTTACGATTTCAGTGGCCTCAATATTTGATATATATTCACTATATAGCTTAGAGTCAAGAGAGTAGCTCCCTGTTTTTAGATAAACTTGTATAATTAGTTTCAATGCATCTTCGGAAACGAGATGAAACCAAACCTTAGCAAATGTGAGATCCGTGGCTATGAAGTCATTCTGAGGATAGTCAACAAGTCTCCGTCTCTTTCTCTCCCTCACAATTAAATAAAGATTTCCGGCTTTAAAAGTTTTTCTCCGGCTTAATCCGGGAAAAGAACTGGCAAAGAAAGAGAATTCCGGTTTGCATGCGCCGAATCTGCTCTTACGCTTATATAGAGCGCATACCCGTAGCTACATGGACTGCCACCCTCCAACTCCTCTGGCCTTTGCAGAAGTTATTGTAGAGTGGTATCGTCTGCACGGCGATAAGGATCTGCCTTGGAGAACCACTTCTGATCCTTGGGCGGTGCTCGTGGCGGCTTTGCTCCTCCGGAAGACTACAGTGAGGCAGGTTGTGAGGGTCTACGGGGAGTTTCTGAGGCGGTGGCCTTCGCCGAGAGAGCTGGCAGGCGCGGCCGTCGAGGAGGTGGAGAAGGTGCTGAGGCCGCTTGGCATAGAGAAGGTCAGGGCCCGCCTCTTCAAGCGCCTCGCCGAGGAGCTTCTGTCGAAATACGGCGGAGAGGTGCCGCTAAGCTTAGACAAGCTGAAGGAGCTTCCCGGCGTGGGGGACTACGCGGCCCGAGAGGTCCTCGTGGCTGTGGCGGGCGCCGCCGAGCCCCTCCTCGATAGAAACGCGGCTAGAGTTCTAGAGAGGGTGTTCGGCGTGAAGTCCCGGCGGCGGAGGCCGCATACCGATCCAGAGCTTTGGGAGTTCGCCAAGAGGCTCATTCCTCCAGAGAGTCCGCGCGAATACAACTTCGGCCTCCTAGACTTCGCGCGGAAGATCTGCACAGCGAGAAACCCCAAGTGTACGTCATGCCCTCTTAGATCTCGCTGTATGTATTTTTGCGCATGGCAGAGATAAACTGGCAACAGCAGGGTTTTGTGGCCCGCTTAAGTTGCTTTTTAAACCCTGATAGTACCGTGAAATGCGAAAAGGAAGGCGGCGCCTATGTATAAGGCTGTGTCTCTCTTCTCAGGCGCAGGCGGCATGGATCTCGGATTTGTATGGACAGGCTTTAAGGTGATATTTGCAAACGACATAAAGGAAGATGCTGTTGAAACCTACTCAGCTAATCTGGGCCGAAAGCTCGGTCTCAAAGTTATTAGATGTGGGGAGAAAGGGGTTGAGGCAACGGAAAGGGGGGTGTATCTATGCAGTGTTGAAAATGTCGATTTTGCGCCGCTTTCTGGCGATGATGTTGATGTAGTATTTGGAGGCCCTCCATGCCAGGACTTTTCTGTAGTGAGAGGACCTGATCTTAAGCTGAGTGGTTTGAATGTAAAGCGCGGCGCTCTTTATCTGCACTTCGTAAGAGCCTTGGCTGTGATACAGCCAAAGGTGTTCGTCTTCGAGAATGTACCAGGGCTTAAAGGCATTCACAAGGGTTTAGTCTTCCGTACAATTCTTGGAGACCTCAGCAAGCTTAAGACGCGGTGGGAGGAGCTTAAGAGGCTAGTGAACAGAAACGGCAAGAAGAGGCCGTATGGGTACAAAATTCTATTTGCAGATGTTATCGATTTTTCAAGCTTAGGAGTTCCTCAAAGCAGGAGAAGGCTCATTATTATAGGCGTTCGCGAGGATCTTGTGCACAGAAACAGCGTACCGAACCTAAAGACGCCTTTTTCTGAGTATCCGCTTACGGCTATGGAAGTTTTTGAAGGACGAAGGCTTGACAGGCTTGAAGAGGTGTATAGAACAATCATTAATGAGTGGGAGGGCGTCTGGGATGAGGTGAAGACGGAACGTGCGTACTGGTGGAGAGACAATGTGTGGCCTTTGCTCAAGCGTGACGTAGTTTCAGCATATCTGGCATCTAATAAAATAGAGAGAGCTGACTTGCTTAAGGAGGCATTAAAATGGCATGATTATGTCCTCAATTTGCTGGGATACACGAGGGCCGTAGAAAAAATACAAGTCCCTGACGGCACCAATGAACTCCCGAGAGTCAGCGAAGAAGTTGCTATGCGCATGAGACTAATACCGCCTGGTGAGAACTATAAGTTTGTAGAAGGCACGCCATGGGAGGTTGAGGGTAAAGGCATAAGCCTCGTCTATAGGCGCCTGCATCCGCTCAAGCCTGCTTATACAGTTGTAGCTTATGGAGGCGGCGGCACTTACGGCTATCACTATAGGAGGACGCGCACAGCACTTACTTTGAGAGAGCTGGCTCGGCTACAGACTTTTCCTGACGACTTCATCTTCTTTGGATCGAGGCATCAGATCAGGGCACAAATCGGAGAAGCTGTTCCGCCTCTTGCGGCTAAGTGGATTGCAGAAGTGGTAAAAGATCTGCTAAAAGTTTACCGACAATAGATGTGTCTTATCGTTCTGCCGTCTCTCCGCGTCTGTCCCACTATTCTGCACCCTATCGCCGGCAGGGTCAGCGCTAGGGGGAGCAGGCGGTAGGGTATTGTCCACATGGCTTCGTTGCGGTAGGCATCGTCTTTGAGCCTTTCGAGCTCTTCCTCGGCTGGGGTTTTGAGGCGGCGTGGGCAGTCCTCGGCGGCGGCCTTCAGCATGGCCTCGTAGGCCTCGATGCCGCTTTTGAAGCTCCTCCTCTCCTCCACCAGCCTCACGGCGAAGGCTCTGAGCCAGCAGACTGGGTGCCCCGCCAGGTGGGCCGAGTCCGGCGCGGCGAGGAGCTTCCGGGGGCTTACCTCTCTGTGGACCTCCGCGGCGGCGCAGACCTCCTCCACTTCGCACCTCCTGTACCTCTCCCGGAGGGCCTCTGCCACCAGCCTCGCGCAGTCTCTTGGCCTGAACTCGGCGAGGCAGCGGGCAACGTCGGGGCCCAGGGCCTCCGCCAGCTTCTCGTTGGCGCGGCGCACCGCCCCGGCGTGGGGCGCCCTCAGAAGCTCCTCGGCGGCGGCGTCCACGGCGGCGTCTTCAGCCAGCGGCTGGGCTTTCCTCCAAAGCTCGTGGAAGTACCCCTCGGCCTCCTTCAGCAGGGCTGGGGGCACCAGCGCAATGAAGTTCGCGGCGGTGGGGTTGCTGAGCCCAGCGGCGGTGAGGGGGGCGCCGCCTGTCGCCAAGCCCCTGGCGCCGATGTAGAGGTTGCCTATGTGGCCTGGGTATATGCGGACTGCGTCGCGCCACTTCTCGTACACCTCGCGGGGGACTGCGTAGTCGCCCACGACGACCCTCACCGCCCCTGTAGCCTTGGCGAGCTCCTCCAGAGCCTCCGCGTCTACGAAGCTGGTGACGGCGCTGAGGCTCTCAGTGCCTATCTCAGCCAGACACCTGACCAGCGGCCCGCAGAGGCGGAGCCCGAACTCCAGCCGGAACATACAACCTCCGGCGCGGCCTTATAAAACTGTTGCACATAATACAGACGGTTGAAGTTGTGCGCACCCCCTCCCGCACACGCCAGGGCCCGCGGCTTTCAAGACGCCGCAGGCCTGCGTCCACTAGATGCATCAACTCGACGGGAAGGGGCGCATGCCCGCCCTCCTCAAGCTGTAGCGGCTGTTCTCTATTGTTCTGCCAATCATCTATTTATTTTATGTGTGTTTTAGTCTGTGTCTGAGCTTTATCGGCGTGTGGTGGATGCGGCTTACCCCCACGTGAAGAAGCTTGTGAGCCGTCCAGGCGTCTTTCTTTTGGTGCCGCCGGGCTCCTCCCGCGGATACATATTGGAGAGACTTTTGAGGGAGGGCGCTGTGGACAAGGCCTACGCCTATCCGAGGCTTGCTGAGGAGCTGAGGGCCGGGGGCCTGGCCGTGGGGGATCTGCCCAGCGCCGAGGAGCTGGAGAGAGCCGCCAATCGACGCATCGTCGTGACTGTGGAGAGCTCCCTCCAGGCTATGGAGCTGAAGGAGAAGCTGGGGGAGAGGGCCGAGCTGATCTACCTGCCCAAATATTTCAAAGAAGCGGCTAAGGACGTAGACAAGGAGCTCCTGCAGATGGCCGAGGTGGAGCACAGGGGGCTCAGCGAGGGCATCTCGCCGAAGCTCCTAAGGCCGGGGGAGGCCGAAGAGCTGTATGGGCAGGCTTAACAGCTCGTTAAGCCGGACGGCTGGAGCCGGGCCAGCCGCCCCGCCAGCTCGACGGCCTCCTCAGGATTATCAGCGACGCGCTTCCCTTCGAAGAAGGCGCCCAGCCGTCCCTTTGGTCTATCGGGGACTACGGCAGGGCGTCGCGCCTCTGTGCCGAACAGGGCTCGACACTTCGTGTCTCAGCCTCTCTGGCGGCATCAGCCGGGGTCATCACGACGTAGGACATGTCGGCGAATATGCAGTTCCTGACGGCGAGACGCCGCGGCGGGATCCCTCAAGAACACCCACCTCGGTTCCGCAGTCCTAGCGGCAACCACTGCGGCTTGGCCTAGGCCATGTTGCACTAAATAGTAATTAACCGGCAATATTTAAGAGCCTTATTTTATCAATAAATCAATGAGAGCAAACATAGGTTGATCGTTGGGCTGGTTGTGAGTGTTCTACTGGCGGCTGTCTTCGCAGTGCTGTGGTATGGCGCCTACCAAGACAACAAGCTCCTAACGAGACAGGTGATCTACCTCACCCAGCAACTACAGGGCAACTTATCGCTACTTCAAAAACAATACAACAATTAGTCGAAACCCAGAAACAACAACAGGACACTCAAAATCAATTAAAAGATGTTCAAACTAAGCTAGCTATGACCCAGAAACAACTACAAGACGCCCAGAACCTGCTGGAGCAGACACAGAAGCAACTAAGAGAGGCACAGGAGCAGGTTGCGCTACTTGAGGCCCAGAAGAACCAGTTGGTCAGCCAACTGACGCTACTTGACGTCACTTGTCAACGGCTAAGGAAGAAAGTGTACGCCGGCTATGACTTGGTACAACAAGCAAAAGCCCTCCTAAACAAAATCACACTAAACGCGCCACAAGTCAACGACACATGGACATTCGTACGGACATATACCTACATGGAAGATCCCTTACCTTCCAATTACTTCAACAATTATGACCTTTCACTTTATAGTTACCAGACCATAGAGGTTTCGACCTCTGAGCCTCTTTACATCGCCTTCTTCACGCCTGACCAGTTTGATGCGTGGGACAAGGGGTCCGTGATTCCGCTGGCGTCTGGCCGCGGATACGTTAAATTTACGCCGCCAAACAACGGGACGTATGTATTAGTTATCAATAACGACCTTGGACGCGACGTTGATGAATTTCAAATCACATATCGATACTCCGAGACCTGGCACTATTACGACATTGTCCCTCCGAAACCTGTGACGCCTTATGTCGTGGGGACTCCCGATACATCGTCTCGCGACTTCTTCCGTCTTTTCGCAATATATAACTATTGGCTTAGAAACCGGCATCAGCTCGCCGACGAGGTTGTGCGCCAACTCAACTCACAAGCTTTCTCTCCACAACAGCAGTTGAAGTTATACACACGGACGCTCTACGCCCTCTCGCTAGCCGCCCTACTTACAGACGCAGGCTTCGACGTCTCCCTCGCCGCAATAGGTACGAGATGGGATGATCCATTCAATGCCGACTCGATCGTACCCGTGGTGCGGTTCCACTCCCGCACAGATCCCAACGCCACCTTCTCCGACATGCTCAATAAGATCAAAATGGGCTGGATGAATTTCGTGCGGAAATCATTGTCTTCCTATGTTGGCTACGACTTTTACGTCATTATCGACACATATAATGTGGATTGGGTGGTCGACCGCCAACTAGACATGATGCCGTTTAACGTGATCTACATAGACGGCTTAACCAAGCTTCCAGAACAGTAGCCGCGTTTTTTAAAAATCTTTTATTTTCTCTGGCACTCTTTGGTCGAAGGGAGATAGAGAACACCACCTCTAAGCTATAGGCTGTGGAGTATTTAAACAGCATGAGGAGGGGATCCCGCCCGTGCGGCTCATCAACCTCAGCGTTGTTAAGTTCAGGGCGGAGTACCTCGCCCGCACAAACTTGTTCAGCCACTACGACGCAGAGGGGAGGCACCCGGGCTATTGGTACACTCAGCTCGACGGCGGGCTCTACGGTGTAGAGGAGAACTTGATGATGTGATATGTAAAAGCCAGCCAGCTCCCTGGCGGGATTGCGAAAGTCAACTACACCGACGCCATATACAGCTTGGTGTTCGACGATGCTCTCTCTATGTGGGGGCACAGAGACTCTCTGCTCGATCCCTGCAACAACTACATGGCTATGGCGACGTCTTACTTCTGGAACGGCACATACGGAGCCAGGTACTACGTGGTGTATATGGTGGCGAAGTGGGTCGACTGGGTCTCCCCGCCCCGCTACGAAGGCGGGAGGTTCGCCGCGGAGGGCTACGCCGCGCCGGAGATGAAGCCGGAGGCCTTCGCCGTCTGCTACGCCAGGTGATATCTCCCTTAAATACATGAAATGCCTTAGCTAATTGGGCGCCGAGAAGCTGTTCCAATGGGCCTTGCTTATGGCTATCAGATGGGGAGTCAATAATAAACTCTCTACCTCTAAGGGTTCTGGCGCTAGATTGATGTTTATCAAAAGAATTTTGCGAGCCCTGTTGCCCCGGGTATGGTGTATGCCCTGTAGCCGAGTCGTCTGAGGTGTCTCGTAAACCTCTCAGAGAAGCCGTACACGGCGTACACGAGCCTAGGGGAGGTCTCTCTGACGAACTCCACGAGGCTGGGGAAGCCGCTGTGGTCGCTGAGCGGGATGCCGTAGACGCCCTCCTCAGCCGCCCTCCTCCTGAGCCCCTCCTCTGCATACCACCCGCTCACCTCCATCCTGAAGCGGTGCCGACCTGAGACTCTAGTTTTGGGGGTTTGTGTACTGTGAATAGCTTGGGTGTGCCGTTTTTCAAAGTCTTTTTGGCGTGCTTTTGGAAACGGCACGTCGCTGTGCAAAATCGGCGCCATGAATTGATATGGTAGAAGAGAATAGTGCCCCGGCCGGGATTTGAACCTGGGTCACGGGCTCTTAGGGCTTGAGACGGCGAAGAGCTTCTAGAAGCTGTGGGAGGAGATAGAGAAACACATCGAACCGACCGTCGGGTGTTTAGAAACGGCCGCCTCACACTCAGCCGGTGTCTGGTCTACTTAGGGGCCTCCGGCGACGAGGAGGAGTCGGTGAAGTTGTTGAAAGGGCGGCGGTGGTTGCTGGACTACGACCCACGGATCTCTGTGAATGCTCGGCTTATGCTTAGGCTTTTCGGCATGGGAGAGGGGGCAAGGCAGGAGGAGGTTGTGGAGACGTTTAAGCCATTGCTTTCGCCGGAGTTTTGGCCGGCTTTATTGATGCTGGCCGGCCGTCTGCACAAAGATGAGGCCTTGAGGAGGTGCGAGCAATTACCCAAGCCCGAAGTCTGTGTCGACGCCGTGGAGGCCGCTACAGGTGATCAAGAAGCCGTTGGGAGATTGAAATTGGAAATAGAGTGGGAAGTGTCGGTGGCGTCTCTCTTGCTGGATAAGGTGGACGGGAAAACCCTAGTGGAGGTTCTGGCGCCTAAATACCCTTCGGTACAGCTTGCCTTCACGTTGCTGGCGGCTGTGGAGGGTAGGGCAAACGCGGTTAGGCTTCACGGCCTGTGGGGCTCCGCGAGAACTAGAGAGCCCCTACTTCGACAACTTTCCCATGCAGTCTACGAGAACTGCGGCGACATAAACAGCGAGGGGTGCAGGCTGGCTCTGTTAAAGCTGTACTACTACCACGTCTAGCGGCGCCTCATGCGGCTGGGCCTTCCACGAGACTATGCCTCAAGACTGCTTGATCTCGGCGCCAGATATGGGTAGCCACCTCTCTAGCCCGGCGCGGCATTTCAGCCTGCGTATCACTGCGGCTCTTCACGACAAGCCTATGCCAACCCATATGCAATGGACAGCAGAAGACCTGGCGTCTATAGTTTAGAATTGATCATCCAGAGAAGATTTCGTCCACTATTTCCTCAAGCGCTGCAGCGGCGGTTTTCTTGTCGATTTTCTGTTTTTGGAACAGCTTGTAGATGGCGTACGTGGCTAGCTCCAGCGTCGCTAGTTTTTCCAGCTTCTGGGCCGCCTCCGGCGGACACCCGCGGCTGCACGTCTCGTTTATCTCTACGTATTCCATGTACAGCGCCATCATTATCTCGTGGAGCTTGTCCAAGACCTCGTCTCGGCTCTCGTAGAGGAGGTCCTCTAGAGTTTTGCCGCCGACCGGTATGTCTAGCCGCAGGACCTCTGCGTACTCCTCCACGGCGCTTTCGAGACTGGCCTTCACGGGGTCAGCGCCTAGTCTCTTGAGCTCCTCCAGGGCCTCCTCTATCTCCGGCGCGTACCGCCGTATTGCCGTAGCGATGTTGGAGACGATTTCCGCAACGTCCTCCCCCGCCTTCTCCGCGACCTCCTGCAGTATCCTCCGCCTGAGCTCCTGCAACCTTCGGTACAGATGGATGAGCTCATTGACGCGTTGCGTCAAGTACTCCTCCTCAGCAAGGGCGCCGAGTCCTACCGCAACAGCGGCTTCCCCGGCCATGCCTCCTTCACCTCCTCTAGGTTATATACATATGTGAGGAGCTCGTCGAGACTTCGGCGTGCCCATGCCTCGAGGATCTGGTCTGCCACCTCCCTCACCTCCTGCGGAAGTTCGGCGGGGGCGGTTGAGGCGAGTTCGTAGATTATGGCGTTGTCGGCCACCTTAGCCACCACTGAGCCATATACTTCCATGTCGTCTAGGACGTCCAGCACCTCGCGGGAGAAGGGGCCGTATTTATACATCTTCCAGCGGAACGCCGCGGCGCCGAACCTCTGGTACAGCTCCCCGTCGATGAGGAACAGAAGCTTCGTGAGCTTGGTGCGGGCCGTGGGCCGCGCCGCTATCATAAAGGCCCTGACGGGGGGCCGAGGGTGTACCGTAGAAACGACGGCAGGATAGAGGTCGCGTGCCGCAGAGAACGCCTGGAGGCTATATAGAGCTCGCTGGCGCCGTAGCGAGGCGGCTCGGGGGGACGGGCCGGTGAATGTATAGCGGCTGTGCTTTGTGGTTTGTTGTTTAGAAGACTAGTGGTATTTCTTTTCTTGTTTGGGCGATTGCTTCGGTGGGTGGTTTGAATAGTGCCTCTATGTTTTTCTCCACTAGGAATGCGTATTTGGAGGCGTGTTCTTGGAGTTTTGAGGTGTCTATTTGGGTTTCGGCGAGTTTGGCTACAGCGTCTACTAGCTTGAGGGCGGCGCCGACGTCGGGGCCTACGCGGCCGACGAGGTCGTTTAGTATGAGCATTACGTCTCTGTGGTTTGCGACTTTGCCGCTGTCTACTAGTCTTTTGATGGCGGTGAGTAGCTTGGATTCGGCGATTAGGAGGACGCCGTCTATGCTTCTGTCCAGCACCGCGTCTAGGTAGGCCCCTTCCAGCCCGGCCACCGTGGCTTCTTTTATGGGCTCGAATCCGTATTGTTTGAACTTCTCCACCAGCTCTTCCTCGGTGACGAAGTAGACTTTGTCGCTTTCCTTGTCCCCCACGGCGGGCATGGCCGATAGACACGCCACGAGCTTTACCTTATTCTCCTCGGCCCAGTCTAGGACCTTGTGGATGAACTCGGCGTATATCTGCGGGGGGATGGGGACGTGTTGCCTGACGGCCACGACGCCTGTCTGCCGGGAGTAGAAGATCCTGTAGGGCAGCTTGGCGGCGCCGTTTACCACCGCGATGATGGGGGGCATCTCGGTTATCCTTATGGCGCCGATCTCCTCCATATTCAAGGCGTCGATGAGGTACTCCACGG
>Ga0315272_10001775_pt1 | contig 10647 bp, 9 predicted proteins | sample C3_middle_MG_FD_203918 | JGI IMG/M metagenome (GOLD analysis project Ga0315272, IMG submission 203918) | Sediment microbial communities from Yellowstone Lake, YNP, Wyoming, USA - C3_middle | ecosystem: Environmental > Aquatic > Freshwater > Lake > Sediment | place: USA: Wyoming | collected...
GAAAACCTGCCAAGGTCGTTATCGTCGCCTGTATGCGAAAGCTATTGACCATCATGAACGCCATGTTGAAGAATAATGCGTCTTGGACGCTAAAAACTACTTGATTGCAAACACGGTTGCTCCCGTCGAGGGAGGGGAGAACATATTCATCGGAATGTTATGCCCAACGGGGTAGGGAAGTCAATGGAAAAACCTGAAAGGGGATCGAAGGGCAGGGGCTATTCTTCCTCTTCGTCCGCTTCCGCCGCCAACTGGCCGCAGGCAGCGGAGATATCCCCGCCTCGGGACTCGCGGATCAGGGCGGTGATGCCGGAATCGCGCAGGGTTTGCTGGAACAGCTCCACCCTGTCTCGCGGCGGGCTTTGGTAGGGGAAGGTCTTGTTTTCGTTGTAGGGCAGGAGGTTGACCTTGCAGCTTAGCTTGTGCAGCTTTTTAATCAGCAACCGGGCGTGGCGCACGGAATCGTTGAGATCTTTGATCATGATGTACTCGATCATGACCTTGCGGCGGCTGGGCAGAGGGTAGGCTCGGCAGGCAGCCAGCAGTTCGTCCACCGGGTAGGTCTTGTTGATCGGCATGAGCTGGGTGCGGGTTTCATCGTCTGCCGCGTGCAGGGAGATGGCGAGATTGACCGTCACCGCCTCGCCCAATTCTTTCAGTTTGGGGATGATGCCGCAGGTGGAGATGGTGATTCTCCGGCTGGAGAAATCGAGGCCGGTCTGTTCCATGAGGATGTTGAGGGCGTCGATCAGGTTGTCGAAGTTGGCCAACGGCTCGCCCATGCCCATGAAGACGAGGTTGTTGATTCGGTTTTGTCCTTGCGCCTGGACAATCTCGGTGATGGCCTGGACCTGGCCCACGATCTCGGCGGCGCTCAGGTTGCGGACAAAGCCCATGGTGCCGGTGAGGCAAAAGTTGCAGCCCATGGCGCAGCCCACCTGGGAGGAGACGCACAGGGTCAAGCGATCACCCTCGGGGATGAGCACGGATTCGATGACTGCCCCGTCGTCCAGGCGAAAGCCGTACTTGACGCTGCCGTCCTGGGAGCGCTCCTCCATGGCCGGGGTGAGGCGGCTGATGGTGGCGATCTCCGCAAGCTTGGCCCGGACCTCCTTGGAGATATCGGTCATTTGCGAAAATTCGCTGATCCCGGGGCGGTAGAGCCAGGCAAAGATCTGCTGGGCCCGGAATGCGGGCCAGCCCTGGGCCTTGACCCAATCGCGCATCTGGGCCAGGGTGAGGTTTTTCAGTTCGATTTTATCCATTACAGGGCTCGCAGGTATTCGGGTTTGAGTCGGGTGTGCCCGGCCAGGGCTTGGTCGATGGCCGCAAGCACCGCCTCTTTGTCCCGGGGCATTCTGGCGTTGATCGCCAGGTAGTTGGAGGCGTGGTTACTTTGGAGCTGGCCTTTTTTTAGGTCAAGATGCTCCACCATGGTGCGCAGCTCGCCAAGCATGCCGTGTTGGGTGGGGAGTTTGAATTCTCCTCTTTGTTCAAGCTGATAGAGCGGGGTGTTTTCAAGCAGCATCAGGGTAAGAATACCGGTCTGGTTGGGCTCCATGGCGGACAACACCTGGCCGGTGGCCTTGGCATGCTCTTGGGAGAGCGCAGCTCCGGCGATGCCGAGCAGGGCGGTGACCGAGAGGAAAAGATTGGCTGCCTTTACCCGCTGGCCCGCTTCGATCATGGCCGTGGAGTTAGCGCCCTTGTCGATGGCGATCAGGACCGGATCGTAGCCGCTTTCCAACCCCATGTACACCCGGTGCAAGCCGAGGGCTTTCAGCTCCAGAAGTTGATCAACGTTTTTGTTGCGGATGGCCTTGGCATTGCCGTAAAGGCTGACCCGGTTCACCCAGGGCAACCGTTGCTTGATCTTGGTGAGCAGTTCGACCAGGCGAGATTGGCTCAGGGCCAAGACATCGCCGTCGGCCAGGAAAACCCGGGATTGCCTGAGGCAGTATTGGGCGGCAAAATCAAGGGCCGCCTCGATAATGGCCTGATCCTTGATGCGGAAGCGCTCTTCCTTGTAGGTGCCGCAGAAGGTGCACCGGTTATGGGAGCAGCCCACCGTCACCTGAAGGATGATGCTGTCCGCCTCGCTGGGCGGGCGGATGATGTGGGCGCCTTCGTAATGCATGCTCTACTCGTCAATTCCCATGCTTCATAGTTATTGAAATCCCATTGGCCCGCAGCCGAGCACCGGAGAGGCTGCCGAAAAGGGATTTGCATTGTTTGAGGCGAAAGCCGAGTTTGCAAAGCCCCGGCAGCATCGAGGAGCACAGGGCCTCCCGCCTTCGGCGGGACAAGGGACACAGGGTGCCCTTTCTTTTGGTTCGTTTTCTTTGGGCAAGCAAAGAAAATGAACAGAAGAACGAAGGTGTTCCTTTTGCTGCTGAGATTGCTCGGTAATCAGAAATAAAAAATGGTCAGCGGCCTCACAGGAAACCAGCTGACCATCGGATTTGCAATGGAGAAAAATCAGCTGTTCTTCTTCTCAAACTCTTTCATGAACGCAACCAGCGCCTCAACCCCTGCCTTGGGGAAGGCATTGTAGATCGAGGCCCTACAGCCGCCCACAGAGCGATGGCCCTTGAGGCCGTCCATCCCTAAGGCGGTGGCCTCCTTGATGAACTGGGCCTCCAGCTCCGGGGTGGGGAGATTGAAGGTGATGTTCATGTTGGAGCGGGAACCGGGCTGAGCATGGCCCCGGTAGAAATCGGTGGAGTCGATCTCAGCGTAGAGGATGGCTGCTTTTTCTTTATTGATTTTCTCCATGGCTGCGACGCCGCCCAATTTCTTGAGCCATTTGAGGACCAAGCCCACCACATAGATGGAAAAGCAGGGCGGGGTGTTGAACATGGAGCCGTTGTCGGCGTGGGTTTTGTACTTGAACATGGTGGGCAGGTTTTCCGGGGCGCGGTCCAGCAAATCCTCGCGGATGATGACCACTGTTACCCCGGCTGGGCCCATGTTCTTCTGGGCTCCGGCATAGACGATGCCGAAGGGGGTGATGTCGAATTCGCGGGAGAGGATGTCCGAGGACATATCGGCGATCAGCATCTTCTCGCTCTTGGGCATGGTGGGGAACTGGGTGCCGTAGATGGTGTTGTTGGTGACGAAATAGAGGTATTCCGACGCCGGATCAACGGTATAATCGCCATCTTTGGGCACGTGGTTGAAGGTGGATTCCTCGCTGGAGTAAGCGACTTTAATGTCGCCGAACAGCTTGGCTTCCTTGATCGCCTTCTTGGCCCAGACCCCGGTGTTGAGGTAGGTGGCGGTCTTGCCGGGTCCCAGCAGGTTCATGGGGATCATGGCGAACTGCATGGAAGCGCCGCCCTGGAGGAACAACACCTTGTAGTTCGCCGGGATCTTCATCAGCTCGCGCAGGTTCGCCTCGCACTCGTCCACCACGGCGATGAAATCCTTGGAGCGGTGGCTCATCTCGATGAGGCCCATGCCCTTATTGTTGAAGTTGACGATGTCCTTGGCGGCCTGGGCGAGAACCTCCTCGGGGAGGGTGGACGGTCCGGCGCTGAAGTTGTAAATTCTCTCGGGCATGATCTTCTCCTTTGTAATATATAGCAGGGCTCTGCATTCGTTGATTAGAGGTAGGTATTGTTGGTCTTGCGGGCAAAATCGCAAGTTTGTTATCTTAACCGGAAACTGTTTTTTTGGACAATCTTTTTCATGCGGCATGCGAGGTGCTTAATTTTTGGCATGGATGCAGAGAGCATAAGAAGGAGGAAAGAGGTCCGTCACAAAAAAAGGTCCTTCTTATTTCTAGCCAGTTTAAAACACCGAGCGTTGACGGAGGCGACGAACTTCTTTTTTAAGAGCTTAAAGAGAGGGCCAGTCCTTTTTTTGCGCGGCTTTAGCAGGAGCGTCAGGGGTAATTTTCCGGGGATGTTCAGGACATTTGACTCTGTCAGCAATATGGCCGGTTGCTGGATTTACGACGGGAGGCATGGCCGACATCATCGGAATACGTACCTGATTTTTGGGGCAAAAGATAATCGGAACTGGTACGAAAATTTTATTTTCTGTTGTAGTTACAACCTGTTCCTTGTTGTCAGCGTTTGTTTTATCAGCGGTGACAGCAACGTATACTTTGTTGTCACTGTCTATGTAATGGCGTTGGCCTGCGTTGTCTGTCCAAGAGGGAATGCCGTTTGCAGATTTTGATTGTAGGTCTTGGGGCGGGGGAATATAAATTGCCTGATTGATGTCTTCTGAGTTTTTTATCCCTTTTTGATTGGCAGATACACTGGGTGATGGTTCTGTGTTTTTGTAATGTGTTTTCCCCTCAGTATCTGTCCATGAAGGAATTAAAGGTTTTGTTTCTGTGGTAGTGTGATTCTGTTTTGGGGAAAATTGTGTCTCTCCCTGTGTTGCAGCATTCAGATCGGTTATGGCCACTCCCAATCCTGTTGCACACCCTATGGCAAAGGCAATCAAGATTTTTTTCATTATCAATTTCTCGTAAAATTGTTTTCAGGTCTTTTCAGGGGAGCTTCCGCTTATTTCGTTACCTTTTGCATACATCCTAATTCGCGGCCTAGTTATTTTACTAGTGGACATGGGGGCATGTCGGGTCGATGTCGGGTGGATTTGGGGAGAGAAAAAGGAACAGGCTGTTTTTTTTACTGCATAAAAGGTGAAACCAAGTGCGAAGACAAATAGCATGGACTTATCAACCGATACCCCGCTCATAACCGCGCCCGTGCTGATTCTCATCGGCCCCACGGCCGTGGGCAAGACCGCGCTCTCCCTCGCCCTGGCCGAGCGGTTTTCCTGTGAGATCGTCGGCCTGGATTCCATGCAGATCTACCGGCACATGGATATCGGCACCGCCAAGGCCACTGCCGAGGAGCGCGCCCTGGTTCCCCATCATCTCCTCGATATGGTCAACCCGGAGGAGGAGTACCATGTGGCCCGCTATGTTGCGGATGCCACCGAGGCTTGTCGCCAGATCATCGCGCGGGGCAATCGCCCCCTGCTGGTGGGCGGCACAGGTCTTTATCTTAAGGGATTACTGGAAGGGCTGTTTGAGATTCCTCCGGTGCCGGAGACGATACGGGGCAGCCTGAACCAACGTTTGGCGGAAGAGGGAAGGGCGGTGCTTTTTGCCGAGCTCTCCCAGTTTGATCCGGAATCCGCCACCCGCATCCATCCCAATGATACCCACCGGTTGTTACGAGCCCTGGAGATTTTCCAGGCTACCGGCCGTCCTTGGAGCGAGCATCTCCAAGAGCAAAAGGTGCAGCCTGCCTTGAGCAATGTGCTGCAGCTTGGGTTGCTCGCTGAACGGACCGCGCTCTATGAACGGATCAACCTGCGGGTGGAGCAGATGGTTGCAGAGGGCTTGCTGGCCGAGGTGGAAAAATTACTGGCCATGGGGTATGATCCAAGTCTTAAGGCCATGCAGTCCATCGGCTACCGGCACATGGTCCAGTTTCTTCAGGGGGAATGGGATTGGAACGAGACCCTTTTTCTTCTGGCCCGGGACACCCGGCGTTATGCCAAGCGGCAGATGACCTGGTTTGGCAATGATCCCGATATCCGCTGGTTTGCGCCCACCGATACAGGGCCGATTTTCGAGTGCATCGAGTCATTTCTTGCCGGTGTGCAAGGGGAGTAAAGGTATCACATGAACATTCCCAATCTTCTCACCATCGGCAGGATTCTGCTTATCCCCCTCCTGGTCATCTTTCTCTTGGATGGCAAGGAGCTTGCGGCCTTCTGGGTTTTTGTCCTGGCCGGGGTCACCGATGCCTTGGACGGCTTTCTGGCCAGGGTGCTGAAACAGAAAACAGAATTTGGCGCTTTTATCGACCCCATTGCCGACAAGCTGCTGCTGATCACTTCCTACGTAACTCTGGCTGTGCTGGGTGTTTTGCCGAAATGGCTGACCGTGATCGTGGTGAGCAGGGATGTGCTTATCTGCGGGGGAATCGGTATTCTCATGCTCTATAACCGCGATTTTAAGATAAAGCCGTCCCTGGTCAGCAAGGTGACCACCTTTTTACAACTGCTCACAGTGGTGTATTATCTTGGCCACGACTATTTTCAGCCCATTTTCTCTGTGGGGAGCTATCTGATTTATGCCACCGCTGGTTTCACCATCCTTTCTGGAACGCATTACATTATCCGGGGTTTACGTATTCTTGGCGACCCCGAGGCAGCGACTCCGCGTCAGGCAAAAGAATAGTAAGAATAGTTTCGCTCATCCGCAGCAATACAATTACAACATAAAGTAAAATATAAAGGATATTTCTTGTCCAGAATTGAAAAAATCTGGGAGATAGCTCCCATCGATTACGCCCGCGTAAGTCTGTTGGCGGCTGAGTTGGAACTGCCCGAACCGTTGGCCGCCATTCTTTTGGGCAGAGGCGTGGAAAACCGAGCCCAGGCGGAGCGGTTTTTTGCGCCCTCACTGGCCGATCTGCCCTCGCCCTTACTGATGAAGGGGATGACGGAGGCGGTGGCGGTTGTCTTGTCGGCTCTTGCCAGGCAGACTCCTGTGATTGTTTATGGCGATTACGATGTGGATGGCACCACCGGGGCAGCTCTGCTTTTTATTTTTTTGAAAAATATCGGATTTTCAAATGTATACGTATGCCAACCTCATCGTTTACTTGAGGGATATGGGCTGCATCTTGAGGCGATTCGACGGGTGGTGCCACCAGGGGTTTTGGCGCAGGCACCCCTGGTGATTACCGTTGATTGCGGCATCTCAAGCAAGATTCAGGTCCGGCAGTTGCAGGATCTCGGCTGCCAGGTCGTGGTTACGGATCATCATCAACCGCCCGAGGAATTGCCCCAGGCTGAGGCGGTGTTGGACCCGCAACAAAAAGGGTGTGGGTTTCCTGAGAAAAACCTGGCTGGGGTTGGGGTTGCTTTTTATCTGGCCATGGGAATCCGAAAGGCGTTGCATGAGCAAGGTCTCTTTAAGGAAGGGCGGGAGATTCCCAATCTCAAATCCTATCTTGACCTGGTTGCCGTTGGCACCGTGGCAGATATGGTCCCGATAATAGGTGTAAATCGTATATTAGTTAAAGCAGGACTTGAGGTTTTGTCCACCTCTGTTCGACTCGGCCTTGCGGAACTCAGTCGGGTGTCAGGCATCAGCGGCGCCGGGGTAACCTGCGAGGATATTGGCTATCGGATCGGGCCACGCCTCAATGCTGCCGGGCGAATGGGGGATGCCGGTCGGGCTTTGGAATTGTTGATTTCGGAAGACCAAGAGGCCGCCAGGAAGCTTGCCCAGGAATTGAACACGGAAAACGAACTGAGGAAATCCGTTCTTGAGGCAATGTGCCAGGAGGCGTTTGTTCTGGCTGAGACGGCTGTTAAGGCCGGGAAGAAAGGGCTTATTATTACCGGAGAAGGCTGGCATCCCGGGGTGATCGGCATTGGCGCGGCCCGAATGGTCGAGAAGTTTAATCGGCCCACGCTGTTTTTTGCTATTAAAGATGGCATGGCAAAAGGTTCCGGGCGCTCGGTGTCCGGGGTAAATCTGTACGGATTACTTAAGGAAAGGGATGAGCTTTTTGCAGCCTTTGGCGGGCATGAAGCCGCCGTGGGGTTGACCCTGCCTGTGGAAAATCTCCCGGAACTGGAAGCGCATTTCCAGAAACGACTGGGCGAGATCGTAACGGATACGATGCTTGCCCCTAAGGTTTGCATCGCTTGGCATGAAGAGAATGGCAGCATTTTTGAACAGGGATTTCTGCGGATGTATGAAAAGATGGCCCCATTTGGCATGGGGAATCCGGAGCCGGTTTTCAGCGCCCAGGGCATGGCGGAGAAACCCCGTGAGGTTGGCGTCAATCATTTAAAGTTCACCGTGCGATTCAACGGTGCGATTCTAGGCGGAATTGGGTTTGGTCTGGCCGGAGATTTTCAAGGTCTTATTGGGGGTGGTCAGCCTTTGAATGTGGCCTTCAAGCTTCGCCGTAATACGTATCGCGATAAAACCAGCTGGCAGGTGGAAGCGGTGGATTTCAAGCAATTATCCGTGTGATTTTGTTTGATTTTATTTTAGTATACATAATATACATTATGCGACGTTGACTATTAAGGTGAAACTTGAGGCTGACCAAGCCCCCCTTTCACAAGCATTTTTTCTGTTTTCTTGGTAAAGAAATCCCTGTTAATGAAACCGATATTTTCGGGTGGATTTGTATCGAGCTGAATCACATTATTAAGAGATGGAGATGGTTATGAATCGTGATATCTATCAGGAGCCCTTGGTTAGCCGCTACACCAGCCGCGAAATGCAGGAGCTTTTTTCTGAACGCACCAAGTTTGAAACCTGGCGCCGCTGCTGGATCGCCCTGGCCGAGGCCCAACATGAAATGGGCCTTACCGATCTCGTAACCAGCGCCATGCTTGATGAGTTGCGAGTCCATGCCACGGATATTGATTTCGAAGTGGCCTCGGCCAAGGAAAAAGAGATCCGCCATGATGTCATGGCCCATGTCTATGCCTATGGATTGAAGTGCCCTACTGCCGAGCCGATCATCCATCTTGGCGCAACTTCGCAGTTTGTTGGCTGCAACACCGATCTACTTCTCCAGAAAAAGGGACTGCAACTCGTTAAAAAGAGCTTGGTCAATGTCATTGCCAACCTCGCTGCCTTCTCTCGCCAGCATAAAGGGCTCGCAACCCTGGGTTACACCCATTATCAGGCAGCCCAACCCACCACGGTTGGTAAGCGTAACACCCTATATCTTCAGGATCTTCTTATGGATCTTGACTACATTGAGCATCTGGAATCGCAGGTCAAGGCGCGGGGCGCCAAGGGTACGGTCGGCACCCAGGCAACCTTTATCGAACTCTTCAAGGGCGATCACGATAAGGTGCGCAAAATGGATGAGCTTGTTGCGGCAAAGCTTGGATTTACCGAAGTTTTTGCAGTTACTGGTCAGACATATACCCGCAAGCTCGACATGAAAACCGTGGAGACCCTGGCTGGCATCGGCGCTACCGCCCACAAGTTTGCCGTGGACCTTCGCTTGCTCAGTAACCTTAAGGTTCAGGAAGAGCCCTTTGAAAAGAATCAGGTCGGCAGCTCGGCCATGGCCTACAAGCGCAACCCCATGCGTTCCGAGCGCATGACCGGCCTGGCGAGAAAGCTCATGGGGCTGGTAGGAAATTTCGGCGCAACCTACGCCAATCAGTGGTTTGAGCGCACCCTAGACGATTCGGCCATCCGGCGTATGGATATCCCCCAGGCTTTTTTGCTCACCGATGCAATCTTAAAGTTGTTTCTCAATGTCTCACAGGGAATGGTTGTTTATCCGAAACAAATTGCACGCCATTTGGCTCAGGAGCTCCCCTTCATGGCCACGGAGAAAATTCTCATGGCTTGTGTAGAGAAAGGAAAGAGCCGTCAGGAGATGCACGAGGTGGTCAAGGTGCATTCCGTGGCGGCCGGTAAGGTGGTTAAGGAAGAAGGAATGGAAAACGATCTGCTCACCCGGCTTGCCAATGATCCGTCGGTGCCCTTTTCCGTACAGGAACTCAAAGAGCTGGTCGGTGATGGCAGCGATTTTGTCGGCCGGGCTCCGCAGCAGACCGATGAATTTCTCGATGAGGTTGTTCTGCCCCGGCTTGCTCAGTATAAGAATATTCTCGGCGGGGTTGATTCCGCCCTGTCGGTGTGATGGAAATTATGGCAAGCTCCCTGGCCAGTCTCCGGATTCGCATTGACCCGGAACAGATCTATTTCCTGAAATTTATTCTCGAGGGTTATGATAATCTGACGATCATGTCTACCGTGGATCGGATCGATGGGGTGATGGAGCTGAAATATCCCCCTGAGTTGGAGGAGGATGTGAAAGGGGTCTTGCAGAGCATGGCCCAGCGCCTCAAACTGGAATATTTGGATAATTGATAGTCTCACAACAAAGTTTGTCACCCCGGCGAAGGCCGGGGTCCAGCTGCTTTTAAGTCGTCATGCCCGAATGCTTTAGTCGGGCAACCACACCCATGGATTCCCTAAATTCACAAACGAAGTGCAACACTTTGGTAAGGTGTTGCCATGGAACAAAAATATGCCCATATCACCATTGAAGAGCGTTGCGAAATTGCCAGATTACAAGCTGCGGGGATTTCCATACGGCAAATCTCGGCAGCTCTGGATCGCGCGCCATCGACAATTGCTCGAGAGATGAAGCGAAATTCCACTCATAATGGCCAGTACCAACCGACCTACGCGGAGCAACAGAGTCGTGCTCGTCGTTGGACCGGGTCAAAGTTGGACCGCAACAACGATTTGCGCGAAACAGTGCTTTCCCGATTGGCTCAAGGCTGGTCACCGGAACAGGTTGCCGGAAGACTTGCCAAGGATTCAGGGACATGCGTGATTTCCCATGAAACCATCTACCGATTCATCCACGCACAAATCGCCCGCACAAAGGACTATGCTTGGCGTCATTATCTGCCACATGGCAAATCCAAGCGTGGCTGGCGCGGGCGTAAGGGTGGAAGCCCTGCTTCGTTTATTGCCCATAGGCGATCTCTGCGAGAACGCCCTGAAGAGGCCAATAGCCGCCAAACACCAGGGCACTGGGAGGCCGATCTGATGTTGTTTAGAACTTACGGGCAGGCCATTCTCGCCTTGCACGAACGTCACTCACG
>Ga0315272_10001776_pt1 | contig 10644 bp, 9 predicted proteins | sample C3_middle_MG_FD_203918 | JGI IMG/M metagenome (GOLD analysis project Ga0315272, IMG submission 203918) | Sediment microbial communities from Yellowstone Lake, YNP, Wyoming, USA - C3_middle | ecosystem: Environmental > Aquatic > Freshwater > Lake > Sediment | place: USA: Wyoming | collected...
AAAATAACTGAGATGCACCCGCGCTGGTGACCGCGCAAAATTCGCAGTTGACGGGACAGCCCCGGGTCGTCTCGACAAAATGGACCGGCAGATATTTTTTGGTCCTGTAGAAATTCCAATCCGGCGGGGGGAGATGAGCCAGTGGCGGCAAATCACCCGTATGTCGATAGAGGGGCTGCAGCTCGTTGCGCCCGAGGTCCTGGAGCAACCGGGGCCAGAGCCCCTCGGCCTCCGCCACGACCACGCTGTCACAATGCTCCAGGGCTTCCTGAGGGAGGCACGACACATGCATCCCGCCCATGACCACCTTGATGCCCCGGCGCCGAAAATGGCCGGCGATCTCGTAGCCGCGCTGCGCGGTGGTCGTCATGGCGCTGATGCCCACCAAATCGGCTTCGAGTTCCAAGTCGAGGGTTTCGACCCGCTCGTCCACCAGCGTTACCTCCCAATCCGGCGGCGTCAGCGCGGCCACCTTCAGCAGGCCCAGGGAGGGCATGCGAAAGAAGAAACTGCCGCCCATCAGGCTGTTCTTCGCCAGAGGAGAAATGAGTAATAAGCGCTTTTTCATGGGATGGGGCTGCTGTCGGTCCCTTGGGGCCAAAGTCGCTGGATCACTGAAAAATAGCTCCACAAGGGCCCCACCACACCCCGCCGGCGCAGCCGTTCCACCAGATTGGTGTAGGCGGGCGCCGGATCGCCCACCACCCAATTGGAGGAAAGGCCGGCAAACGCGCGCAACGCCTCAAACACCGCGTCCTTGTCCAGGCCCGGCGCCAGGTAATAATGGGGGAAGAGCAAATCATCCGCGGGCTGGATCCGGCCCTCCGCCAGCGCGCGGTCATAAAGGGCGGTCTGAGGATAGATGCGCATTCCCGCCACGGCCAGGATGGTCGAGTCGCGGAGATGCCTCGCGTTCTCGAAGCTCTCGCGCAGGCTCGCCATGGTTTCGCCCGGACCGCCGGCGATGAGAAAGTGGCAGCAGTCCAGGCCCGCCTCGCGCGCCAGCTTCGTGGAATGAAGGATGTCCTCGAAAGTGAACCCTTTCTGGTATTCCTGAAGCACCTCGTCGCAGAAACTGTCCGATCCAAATTCAACATGGGCCAACCCCGCCCGGGACATGAGCCGCATCAGGTCGGCGGTCAGGCCCTGCGGACGCAGGAAGCAACCCCAGGAGATTTTGACGCCCCGGCGAAGGATGGCCTCGCAAATCTCCCCGACATGGCGCGCGGAGGAATTGAACACCGAATCGACGATGAACGCATACTTGACGTTCATGCGCTCGAGTTGGGCGAATTCTTCGGCCACCAGTTCGGCGGACCGGCGCCGGTGTCCCCGGCCCTCCACGATGGGGTAGGTGCAGTAACAGCAGCGATACGGGCAACCCCGCTGCGTCTGAATGTTGAGCACGCCGGTGGCGCTCCGATAGCGGTCCACCACAGAAGCGGGCCGGTCCACCCCGGTCACCCCGCCCTCAAAGGGCCGGACCTCGGATGGATTGACCACCACCCGTCCGTCCTTTCGATGGACAAGCCCTGGAATAGCCTCACAGCTCCCGCCTTCTTCAAGCCGCCGGAGCAGTTGCGGCAGGCTGGATTCGCCTTCGCCGACGATGCCGAAATCGGCTCCCGACATTTCAAGCAGTTGGGTGGGAAACAGGGTGAATCCGCTGCCCCCGAGAATGATGCGGCTGGCTTTTTGACGTCGAATCGCGGCGCAGATTGAAGGCAGATCGTCAAAAAACGTCTGCTGCCTGCGGATGATCACATCGTCGATGTTCCGCAAGGAAATCCCCACAAAATCGGGCTGGAAGGTTTCGAGCGTCCGGTCGAGCTGTTCCGCCTGATCGAGAAGATCGAGCCAGAGACATTCGTGGCCGGCCTGGCGCAGGGCCGCGTGCAGGAAGGTCAGACCCAATGGAAAAACCCGCTCGGGAATCGCACACCGGTTGGCGCTGATTAGAAGAACCCGGCCCGGCATCGCTTCAGGTCCCAACGTTTGAATTTGACGCAATACGCCACATTTAGGATCGACGTTCTAGCCGCGAACACACCCCCGGCGCAACACAAAATGGAATCTCTTCATTTATCCGGTCGCATCCTGTAGATTGCCCTTGTGGATGCGCATTGGCCTGAGAGAGGCGCGGCCGTGGTTCCGTGCTTTAACGAAGCGGCCACCATTGGAAAAGTGGTGGGCGGCCTGCGCGCCTTTCTGTCCAGGATCATCGTCGTGGACGACGGTTCCACCGATTCGACCGCCACCACGGCCGCAAAAGAGGGGGCCGTGGTGGCGCGCCACGCGCGGAATCAGGGCAAAGGGGCCGCTCTCCAAACGGGGCTTGCCGCCGCCATTGACGCGGGGGCTGAGTGGGCCGTGCTCCTCGATGGGGACGGCCAGCACAAACCAGAGGACATCCCCACCTTGCTGGCCCGCGCCCGACACACCGGCGCGCCCCTGGTGGTGGGCAGCCGGATGCACGATAAACGGTCCATTCCCTGGCTGCGCCGCCAGATCAACCAGGGAATGAGCCGCGCGCTTTCACATCGCCTGGGCCGGTATTTGCCGGACACGCAATGCGGCTTTCGATGGGTGGACTTGCGGGTGTGGCGATCCCTGTCGATCCGAAGCCGCCATTTCGAGATCGAGTCCGAAATGCTGGCGGCTTTCATCCTCGCCGGCTGGCGCGTGGAGTTTGTCCCCATCCAGGTCGTTGGACGCGGACCCTCGAGCCGGATTCGTCCATTTCGCGACACCTGGCGCTGGCTCCAATGGTGGGCCTCGCTGCCCACCGCCGTTTCATTCGACTTGCGCGAAAGCGTTCCGGCAGCGCATCCTCCGCCCCCATGATCCCGACCATTTCCAGGGGGAACCCCCAACCGGCGCGCGCCCGGCGCGGCAGGGCGAGCCTTCTCGCGCGGAAAGCCCTGTCCCTTGTCATTGCGGGCATTGTGCTTGGATGGGGCTATGAATGGGCCGCCGCGCGGTTCTACCAGCCGGAACATACGGCCGGTTTCTGGCGCGGAACCCTTCACGGGGCGCTAATGCCCGCGGCCCTGCCCAGTTTGTTGCTTGGAAAGGATGTCCCAATTTTTGCCGTGAACCACACGGGACGCGCCTATAAGCTCGGTTACATTTGCGGCATCAACGCGTGCGGCCTGATCTTCTTCGGCCTGGCGTTTCGCAGTCCGAAATCGCATGGCAGTTCCGACGCCCATGCGTTGTGACGCCCCGACACCTCAGTAAATCCAGCCGCGATAAACTTCGATGACGTCCAACGGGCCGCCGGCCCAATAATGGTTTTGCGGGAAGAAAAAAGTCCGTTGCGCCCGGTCATAGTCCAACCGGGTCGGCGCGGAAGGTTGATTGGGATCGTATGCGCGGAAGGAAATTCGCCCGTCGGATTCAGTCCTGTCGAACAGGGTGATTCCGTGATTGATGGTCAATTGTGGAAAACGAACCAGATGGACAATCGGGTCGGGCCTGGTTTCAAACGCCCTGACCAACCTTTCAGCCATGCGGGCCTGGTGGCCGCGTGAAATCGGGAAGACCATGCGCCAATGGCTGCGCAGGAAATAGGATTGCCAGGCGCCCCCGCAATGGGCCTTGAGGAGGGATTCCCGGGCCTGACTGAACGCGCGAAGGCAATCGTAGCCGGGAATCACAATTTTGCCGCTTTCCGGGCTGGGCGCCCGGGGGCTGCGCCGGACGACCTGGCGAATCAGCCGGGCGTAAGCGGTGGCGTCGGCGACGGGTTGTTGCGGAGTAAACCGGGCATGATAAAAAAACTGCCGGGCCGACCGCACCATCACAAAACAGCGATGGGCATAGGTGGGCGGAGGCGAATTAGGCCGGGTGGTCAGGTCGCCGGTGGCGGGATCGAATCGATATTCCCAGAACAGTTCGTTGGCCCAGGCAAAGGTGTCCCGCTCGAAGTTGAAAGGGCGGCTGTGGTGTTCCACATCGGAAATCATGCTTGCGGCTCACTCTAGCGATTGATTAGGAAGGTGTAAATGCTGTTCGACCTTTGGAGCGAAATAGTCCGCCAGCGCGCCGGCGAACCGGCTCTCTGGGACCTTGCCGCAGGCCGGCGATGGAGCTTTCGGGACCTGGCCCAATCGGTCGGGAAGTCCGGCCCATTTGCCTCACCCATGGCCCATCCACAAGGCAACGGCGCGGAATTCATCCTGACCGTTCTCAAGGCCTGGCGGGCCGGAGCCGTTGTCTGTCCGCTCGAACCCGATCAAGCCCCGCCGCCGATTCCCCAGCCCCCTGACGGCTGCAAGCATCTGAAACTGACTTCCGCCACCTCGGGCGCCGCCAGAATGATTGCCTTCACGGATGAGCAACTGGCCGCGGACGCCCTCAATATAGTGCAAACGATGGGATTGCGTCCTGATTGGCCCAATCTGGGTGCGATCTCCATGGCCCATTCGTACGGATTCTCCAACCTGGTGCTGCCACTGCTGCTGCACGGCATTCCACTCATCCTGGCGCCTTCAGCCCTGCCCGAGATGGTCCGACAGGCGACCTCGGGGCGGGCGTCCCTGACTCTGGCGGGCGTCCCGGCGCTCTGGCGGGCCTGGCACGAGGCCCGGGCCATTCCGGCAAATGTAATGCTGGCAATCTCGGCGGGCGCGCCCCTGACCCTCGGATTGGAGCAGGCGGTGCACAAGGCCTGCGGTCTGAAGATCCATAATTTCTACGGCTCGTCCGAGTGTGGCGGCATCGCCTATGACGGCGCCACAACACCTCGCGCCGAGGAGGGCCTGGTGGGCCGCGCGATGCGCCATGTGGATCTGGCGCTGACCGATGAAGGCTGCCTCCAGGTGCGCGGCGGAGCCGTGGGGGAAACCTATTGGCCCGTGGCGGACGAGTCGCTGGGACACGGATGTTTTCAAACCAGCGATCTGGCCGAATTGCGTGACGGCGATCTCCATCTGCGCGGACGCATCGGGGATCTCATCAACGTGGCCGGACGCAAAGTCTCGCCCGGAGCCGTCGAACAGGTCCTGCGCGGCCATCCCGCCGTCAAAGAGTGCCTGGTGTTTGGCGCGCCTGACGCGCAAGGCGAGCGCACGGATCGCATCGTGGCGTGCGTGGTGGCAAACGGTCACGGACTTGCGGATGCCGAACCGCTCAGGCAATTCCTGCTGCGCCGCCTGCCCGCCTGGCAGATGCCCCGGGATTGGTGGTTCGTTGATTCCTTAACCGCCAACAACCGGGGTAAAATCTCGCGGGCCGAATGGAGACAGCGATACGCCGCCCGCAAGGAATAATAGGGGCTTTATCCAGGCGTGGTTTTGCCACTTGACGCCGGAAGTGTTACGGGGAATTTTTTTGACATGAATATCCCCTTAATCCGCCCGCTGGCGGCGGCGACAGCATTGCTGCCCCTTATCGGTTGCGTTAACACACCCGTGGATCCCAGCGCGGAGCGCGGCCCGCAAGGCACCGTTCTGTACGAGGTCAAGGTCGAGGCCAGTGATCCCGGCGCCAAGATTGAGGCCAATGGCGATTATGTGGGCGAAGCCCCGTGCGTACTCAAGATTTATGGCGATCCTGACGGCACGTTCCACAATTTCGGACGTTACGACTACACCGTCAGAGCGTTCCCAGCCAAACCCGGGCAACACGAGAAGGTGAAGACATACCGCACCGGAGGCTGGTTTACGCCGGAAGACCAGATTCCAAAACAGATCTATTTCGACATGAAATAACCGCCGGGCGGATCGGGAATGGACGCGGCGCCATGTCGGCGCCCTCCGCAGCCCCATATTCTCAGGGCGTGCCGCTCAATGTCAGTTCGGCCTGCAAGATGAGTTGGCCGCCGACAAAGCCCCGCCCCCGCGCCTGAACGAGTCCGCCCATCCGCCCCGTCACTTGGGCTTCCAACCGCACCTCCTCTCCCGGGCGGGCCGTGCCGAGAATCTTGACGCCCCGCAAGGCGGTCAGTTTCAGTCCGGAGAGCGGGGGCGCCATGGGATCGCTCTGGGCAATCACACCCGCCAATTGCGCGACGGCTTCGACCAGCAGGACGCCGGGAAAAATCGGCTCGCCCGGAAAATGGCCTTTCAGGAACGGCTCATCCCCGCGCACCCGGTACTCGCCCACGCCTTCCATGCCCGGCGTCAGACTCAGGAGGCGGTCCAGAAACCGGAACTCCGGCCCGTGCGGCAGTACTTTAAGCGCCTCATCCAAAACGTCCGGCATAAGTTTACTTCTTGAGCGGCTCGACCAGCTTGGTGTCGGCCCCGAGATGGACCTCGAACAGTTCCCTGGGCAGGACCGCGTTAAGAACCGAATGGCTGAAATCGTTGCGCATGCTCGAGCCGTCGCTGAACTGCAACTCCGTCGAGGAGGGCGAGAAATCCTCCGCGCGAAAACTGATTTGGATCTGGCTCATGAACTTGCGCGCAAAGGCGCTTTTAGGCTGAAGGGAGACTTGCACCACGGCATTGGTCTGGACCACGGACAAAACGGTGAAGCGCGACTCCAACCCGGCGCGGCTGCGCGGGAAACTGGCCTCCAGAAGCGCCAGCGCATCGCGCCAGGGGCCGGGATCGTTGCCGGTCAGGGGATACTTCTCGGCCCGCTTGAGCCTGGGATACAAAAGCCACAATTGATCGGGCTGGCGCACCGCGATCGTTTGCGGCGGCTGGCCCAGTTCCCAACGGAAATAGTCAGGCGTCACAACCCACACTTTGCCGGTGGAAACCAACGGCTGGGAAAAAGTCTTGATCGAACGCGTTTGAACCGCATCAGCCGACCAGGTATGGACATTGGTCTGCGAAGCGAACCAACCGTCCAACAGTGCGCTGGTGTCCGCCGCATGGACTGTGGAGATCCCAAAAATCATGCAGACGAGCATCCCGCGCAGATACCACGCCGCCAGTTTCAAAGAGCGGGGGTGAGGGCGCCCGGACCTGACTGGCTGCCACCGTCCGCTTCCGGGGTGGCGGACGTTTTGGGCCAGATTGGAACAAAATGAAACCATTGGTCCAAATCCTGCCGAATCCGCGGCTCGAATGCACGCAGGATTTGCCGGGTAAGCTCGCGGCGGGCTTCACGGTTGCCCAATGCCGCGCGGTCGTATTGAAATTCGCGCATCACCCGGGCCGTGTAGCGGCCATCGGGGCGCCGCAAAACCGTAACCCCGAAAAGCGCGCAGCCAGAGGCCCGCGCCAATTCCGCAGGGGCAATGGAAGCTTGAAATGGCCGGCCAAAAAGTTCCACCTCCACGGCGCTGGACGCTTGGGGTCGATCCACCAGCAGGGCGATGACCGCACCCTCCTGCAACCGCCGGATCACTTCGACAAATCCGAAGGCGTCGTTGCCTATGACCAATGTTTCGACGCCCCACCGCGCCCGCGAAGCCTTGCGCAGCTCGGTCAGCCCCTCGCCGGGTTCGGCCTGGGTAATAATCAGCAGTTGAATTCCCTCGCGCTTGAGCAGCAGCGCGCCCACTTCCCAATTGCCCAGATGAGGCGTCAGGAGCAACACCCCACGCCCTTTTTTTTGAACTTCCGTCAGAGCCGCGACGGAAACGGATTCCGGATCTGTCTCCGGCTTCGATGCGGCGTCCGCATTTGAGCTTTTCGGGCTGTCCGCAAATTTGATCGCCGAGGGGATGCCATTTTCAAACCGCCACAAGTCGAGCAACTTCAAGGCGAACTGCCGGTAAAGACGGCGGGCGGTCTTCTCCGCGCAAATCCGATCTCCGCGCACCGCAGGCAACAAATTGCCCACCACGGCTTCCCGCCGCCGGCGATCCAGCCGGTAATACGCCCCGGCCAGCAAAAGACAAAACCACCTTGGCATCCAGAGGGGCAGCACCCGGGTCATCCGCATTCCCAACCGCCACAGCCAGGCCCGGTACAAAGCCGAAGGTTGGGTTGGGAGATCGGCGGGAGGAGACCCGCCCCGTTCCTGAAATTTCGTCCGGTTCATGGTCCGGCGCCACCAGGCCGGCAGAAGGTAGATCGAGATGAGCATGTTGGCCAATATGCCGATCGCGCAGACTTTGCCCAGGCTGGCCATGCCCACGTTGGCCGACCAGGCCAGGGAGCCAAAGCCGGCAATGGCCGTTCCGCCGCATAGCAACAACGCCCGCCCGATGGAGTGGCGCACCGCAGCCACATCGCCTCCATGCCGGCGCAGTCCGAGCTGTATAAAAATGCCGTAATCGACGCCGGTGCCCAGAATCAGGGGCAACGCCATCAAGTTGAGCAGATTCCACGTCCAGCCCATCAACACCATGAAGGCCAGCAGACACAGCCCCGACATGAGCAGCACCCCCGCTCCCAACATCACCTCGCGAAGGTTGCGAAAAGCCAGCCACAGGGACACCAACACCAACGCGACCATCGGCAGCACCACCAGCCACAGCCGGTCCTTGACGCGCGCCAGCGTCACCGTTCCCAACAGCGGCCAGCCCGAAAGCGAAATGTGGGCCTTTTCAAACTCCCCGGCCAATTGGACCAAGGCCATGTCAGACACCTTGGACACTTGATTGGAGGCTGGATAAACAAGGCCCAAAGCCAGCCACTGATTGGTGGAATGGGCCACAAAGCGCTTGAGCAACCATTGGCTCATGGGGTTGGTGGGCCAGGAAGCTCCGGTGTCGGCGCCCAGGCGCGCCCAGGTCCGCAACAGTTCATCGGTTAGAAACAAGGCGTTGGTATTGAATCCCTCACGCAATGCCGCCTCCCGCAAAGGGGTTCCCTGGCCCGCCAGCCAGCGCGCCGCCGGGCGGTTGCCCGTTTGGTTGCCCACATGAGGCCACAGTGGCGTCGGAACCATGTAGCCGCTGATTTGCCCGTTGGAACTGGCCCGGGCCAGCAACGCCTCGGCCCGGCTGAGTTGGTCATGGACTTCCGATTCAGTGCTGCCCGCCGCAATGGTCCATAGAGGATCCTGGGGAATGCCAACTGCGGCAGAGATCTCTTTGAGCGCCACCTCCGCCTCGGTGTGCTGAAGCCGGAGGGCGTCGCCCGAGCGATCGACTCCAGGCTGGCCGCGCATCAATCCCGCCGCCGCGACCAAAATCACCAAACCGGTCGCCAGCAGCCCAATGCGGCAATAACGCCCGGGCGGGTTATCGGCCCAAACGATCCGCTGCGGAGACGGTGGAAATAGAAAAATGCCCAGCCGGGGACGCGGGCTGCCGGGTGGTAATTGGCGGCGTTTTGGAAAAAGCGGCGGCAGAAACGCCACCACCATGACCAGGGCGGCCAGACTCACACCAATGGCCACAAGCGAGCCTAATTGCGCCAGCCCGGGCAGGCCGCCAAAGTTGAGCATCAGAAAGGCGGCAATGGTCGTGATGGCGGCCCAAAGAATGCTCGGGGAAATGACGCGCCGGATTTCAGGAACGCTCAGGTGAGGGTGAGCCAGGGCCTCCTGGTAATGGACCACGGCGTAATCCACGGCCAGGCCGAGCAGCACCGCCGCAAAACCCAGGCTGATCACGTTGATGGTTCCCAGGAGAAGACTACCCAGTCCCAAGGTTGCCACCAGAATGAGGCCCAACAACGTCAGCAGCCAGAGCATCGGAAGCCACCGCCGATGCGTTAACCAGAATAGTAGCGCGATGATGATGGCGGTGCCGACAATCGACCCGCTCAAATCCCGTTGCATGCCCGAAGCGATCTCCGCCACAAAGGCCGGTCTGCCCGTATAGCGAATCGTCACATCGCGCCACTCCGGTTGCCGGGCGCGCGTCTCCTCTACCGTTCGCCGAACCGCTTCCAGCCAATCCACGCAGGCGCGATAGCCGCCCAAGGCTGGACGAGCCTGGACAAATACCAATCGAAAGGCGCCGTCCGAGGAACCGAACATCTGTTGCCCCCGTTCGGCGGACATGCCGCTGAAGTTCGCCAGCGTCGGGAGGTTCAGCAGGTCGTACGGATCGAACGCGCGCCGTGCGATATCCATGGGAGACAGGGAGGTGGCCAGTGCCTCCCGGGACTCCCCGAGCACGGTGGCGCAATTCTCAGGCGAAAGGCGATTGGTCAGGGAGTTGAACACTTCCGGCGGCTGATTGAACCACAGGTAGGCGACGATCTCAGCCGCCTGGGCCGGATGCTCCATCCATGGCGGTTGCCAGGAGACCTCCGCAATCAAATTGGTTTGCGCGCGCAACCGGGTTGCCAGTTCCGCGGCGAAACTTTCGGTGGTGTCCCCCGCCGACGCGCGCAACGTGACGATCAACTCGCGGGCATTGGCGAAATGCTCCTGGTAGAGTTTCAATCCCTGAACGCCCGGCAGATCGGAAGGCAGGAGGTTCAGGACATCGACGTCGAACCGCAGCCGCCCCAGCCCCAGCAACACCAGCAGCGCCAGCGGCAGCCACCACCATTTCTTCAAGCGCGCGATCACGGGGAAAGAAATCCTTCGATGGTCTCGCCGGAGCGGGTGTTCTCCAGGAGCCAGCCACCATCGGGCTTGCGCTCGAAACGCAGTGGCTCGGGCAGCGGCTTGTCATCCAGCGCCGCCCCCAAATACAGCCAGGTGAAACGCGCCGGCGGCCGGCCTTTGCCCGCAAAGGTGTAGCGGCGCGCCGGAAACTCAATGAGCCAATTGGTCGAGGTGGTGTGTCCGATGGTCATCGGCAGAGGCGTCTTTTGAAAGTCGAAGATATAGCTTCCG
>Ga0315272_10001778_pt1 | contig 10642 bp, 6 predicted proteins | sample C3_middle_MG_FD_203918 | JGI IMG/M metagenome (GOLD analysis project Ga0315272, IMG submission 203918) | Sediment microbial communities from Yellowstone Lake, YNP, Wyoming, USA - C3_middle | ecosystem: Environmental > Aquatic > Freshwater > Lake > Sediment | place: USA: Wyoming | collected...
CTTGATGCTGCTGGCCGCTGGCGGCATTTATCTCCTGCTCGGCGACCGCGGAGAGGCGCTGTTTCTGCTGGGTTTCGTGTTCGTGGTGATCGGCATCACGCTCGCCCAGGAGCGCAAGACCCAGCGTGCTCTGGAGTCGCTGCGCGACCTGTCGGCGCCGCGCGCGTTGGTGCTCCGCGAGGGCAAGGAGCAACGCATTGCCGGACGCGAGGTGGTCGTCGGCGACGTGCTGGTGCTGCGCGAGGGTGACCGCGTCGCCGCCGACGCGCAGCTCGTCGAGGGACGACTCGCTGTAGACGAGTCTCTGCTCACCGGGGAGGCGGTGCCGGTGGACAAACTGGCCGATGCCGCGCTGCAACCACCGACCGAGCCGGGCGGGGAAGGCAGCGCCACTCTGTTTGCGAGCACCGTGGTCACCCAGGGCGTGGGCCTGGCCGTGGTGCAGACCACGGGCGGGCGCACCGCCGTGGGCCGCATCGGCACGGCCCTCACCGGCACTGAGGACGCCGTCTCCGGCCTGCAACGCGCCTCGCGCGGGCTGATCCGCAACCTCACCGTCATCGCGCTGCTCCTCGCCGGCGCGCTGGTGCTGATCCAATGGCTATGGAACCAGCAGACGCTGCAGGCCAGCCTGCTGTCAGGCATCGCGCTGGCCATGGCCATCCTGCCCGAGGAGATTCCGGTCATCCTCACCGTGTTCCTAGCCCTGGGCGCCTGGCGGCTGTCGAAAGTGAAGGTGCTCACCCGACGGGTGCCGGCGGTCGAGGCGCTGGGCGCGATCACCGTGCTGGCAGTGGACAAGACCGGCACGCTGACCCAGAACCGCATGCAAGTGGCCGAGCTAGGCGTTGGCGAGTCCGCGTTCACCGCCGGCGAAGAGCCCTTGCCGGAGGGCTTCCACGATCTAGTCGAGTTCGCCATGCTGGCGACCGCCTCCGATCCCTTCGACCCCATGGAAAAGGCCATCCAGGCCTTCGGCCATGAGCATCTGGCCGGGACCGAGCACGTCCACGACGACCTGGCGCCCCAACGCCAGTACGACCTCGCACCCGGCATCCTGGCCATGACGCGGGTCTACGCGGGCGTCCGCCCGCAATCCCACCGGCTCGCCGCCAAGGGCGCACCCGAGGCGGTGACCGACCTGTGCCACCTGCCCCAGGCCGAGCAGGCGGCTATCCAGCACCAGGTGGAGGCCATGGCTACACGAGGCCTGCGCGTGCTCGGCGTGGCGCGCGGCTGCTGGCGGTCCGAAGAGGAAGGCGCAGCCTGGCCCGACAGCCAGCACGACTTCGACTTCGAGTTCCTGGGGCTCCTCGGTCTTCTCGACCCGCCGCGAGCCGAGGTGCCTGCAGCAATCGCCGAGTGCCGCCGAGCCGGCGTCCGCGTTCTCATGATGACCGGTGACCACCCGGCTACAGCGCGTGCCATCGCCGCCCAGGTGGGTCTGTCCGAACGCGCCGAGGTGCTCACCGGCCCAGAGATCGCCGAGCTCGACGAGGCGGCGCTGCGCGAGCGCCTGCGCCACACGGACGTGTGCGCCCGGCTTGCCCCGGAGCAGAAGCTGCGCCTGGTGCGGGCCTTGCAGTCCGGCGGGCAGGTGGTCGCCATGACCGGCGACGGGGTCAACGACGCCCCTGCGCTCAAGGCCGCCGACGTAGGTGTCGCCATGGGCGAGCGCGGCACCGACGTCGCGCGCGAAGCCGCCGCACTGGTGCTGTTAGACGACAGCTTCGCCAGCATTGCCAACGCCATCCGCGGCGGCCGGCGCATCTACGGCAACGTCGTCAAGGCCACACGTTTCACCTTCGCCGTGCACATGCCGATCATCGCGCTGGCGCTGGTGCCGGCGCTGCTGCACTGGCCGGCGCTGCTGCTGCCGGTACACATCGTGCTGCTGGAGCTGCTGATCGATCCGGCCTGCTCCATCGTCTTCGAGGCTGAGCCGGCATCCAGCGACGTCATGGAGCGGCCGCCGCGGCCGCTCGCTGCCAGCCCCTTCAGCCTCGGCAACATCGTCTACTCCTTGGGCCAGGGTCTGGGGATCGCAACGATCCTGCTTGTCGGATATGCGCTCCTGCAGCACCTCTACGCCTGGCCCGAAACGGAGCTGCGCTTAGTCGTGTTCGGCGCTCTGGTGCTGGCGCTATTCCTGCTGATCCTGGCCAACCGCGACCTACGGCACCCGGCCCTGATCAACCTGCGCGCCAACAACCCCTGGGTCGGCTGGATGTTCACCGCTGTGAGCCTGCTCCTCACGGCGGTGATCCTCATCCCGGCCCTGCGCGAGGTCATGGGCCTGGCCGAGGCAACCCCGAGAGCGCTCGCCGCCGCACTGGGGCTTCTGGCGGCCTGCGGCCTATGGTTGCAGGGGCTGCGGTTACTGGGGGGTCGCCTCTTCTTCTCCGCGCAAGTGAGCTGAATCCCATCCCGGGTCATATTGAAACTCTCAACGAAGGAAGCCACGCATGACCATCCTCAACCCCACTGAGATTCAGGGACTCAATGACGCCGTCGATGACGAATTCCGGTCGCGGGATACCTACCTGCAGGTGGTCCGCGACTTCGGCGAAGTGCGCCCCTTCAGCAATGTCGTCGAGGCTGAGCAGCGGCATATCGAGGCCTTGCTCGGCCTGTTCGAGAAGTACGCCGTCGCGCCACCCGCCAACCGCTGGGTTGGGGCCGTCCCTCGCTTCGACAGCGTCCAGGCGGCTTGCGTAGCCGGTGTCCAGGGGGAGATCGACAACATCGCGGTCTACGACCGGGTGTTCAAGACCACGATCCGCGAAGACATCCTGGCAGTCTATTCGGCCCTGCGCTCGGCCTCCCAGGACCGGCACCTGCCCGCCTTCCAGCGTTGCTCCCAGGGCCGGGGTAACGGTCGCCGGGACGGGCGGGCTGGGGCGGGGTTGAGTTGACTTCCGCGGCTCGGGCGGGGAGCGGTTGCCAGTTGTCGGCCCTGGAACCGCTGGCGGGTCAGCGCTGGACACGGCGCAGGAGCATGAGCATCTCCAGCCCTTCGGTGGCCAGAATCTGCGGAAGATGCCCTGGGGCATGTAAGTAGTAGCCGTCGAACGTCAACTTCATGAAGTGGTCGGCCGGCCCGTCGAGGGTGAGGTCGACCGAACCACCGAACAGTTCGTCGGAGTAGATCAGGGTGGCCTGCGCGCCGCCCCGGTTGGCGATGCAGAAGACCTCGGGCCAGTAGGGCGAGACGTCGCCGGTGCCAGTCAGGTCCTGGCAGTGCCCATCGCGGTGCTGATCTCCGCTTCGGTGGCGAGCTTGGTGGGCACCCGAGCGTCCATCGCGTCCCAGAACCGGCGGTGGTCTGTTGCTGCCACGGTCACCTTGGTGAACTTTTGGGCCGGCGGTGGTGGCCCATCAGGACTCGAAGGTCAGCTTGCTGCACGGGGCGACGATCCTCACATCGGACAACGCGTGTCCGATGTGAGGATCTTACCTCCGGTTGGCCGTCGACAGCGCCCGGGTCGTCCTCTTACGGTTCTTCACGTTACTGCGCGGTAGCGGAACCAGTCCGACAGCTGTGTGACGTGTTGGTCGGCGACCTGGCTGGCGCTGAGCTCGGTCGATGGTGGAACGAGCACCTTGTCACCGATGATCTCGTTGTTCGGCCAGTTCGCCGGCGCCATCAGGTGGGTGGCATCGAACAGTTGGAGGCCTTTGACGATGCGAACGATCTCGTCCATGTTGCGGCCCAGTTCCTGTGGGTACTCGAGAATCGTGCGCACGACCCCGCGGGGAGCGACGACGATCACCGATCGGGCGGTAACCGATTCGATCTGGTCCGGCCGGAGCATGCCGAGCGTCAGCGAAACCGATCGGTCCTTGTCGTCGATGATCGGGAACTCGACACCGATTTGGAGATGGTCGGACATCCACGCGATCCACGCGTGATGGTCATCGATATCGTCGACGCTGAGGCCGATCAGCTTCGCGTCGAGGGCAGCGAACTGGTCGGCCCTCTTCTGGAAGCCGACGAACTCCGTTGTACACACGGGCGTGAAGTCGCCGGGATGGCTGAAGAACACGAACCAGTGTCCGGCGAATCCGTCGGGCAACGTTATGTCGCCGTTGGTGGTTCTCACCTCGATGGTGGGGAACGTGTCGCCGATGAGTAACTTCATGTTTGCCTCCTCTAGGCTCTGGGCTTCGGGGGTGAGATCAATGTAACGCGACTTCCTTGATCGTCTTGGACGTCGAGCTTCGTCGTGGCGGTCGTCGCGGTGCCCGCCTGGATGCTCGTCTTTGCCTCCGGCTACCAGGTGCAGGTGCCCATCGCCGACATGAGTCCAGCGCCAGCACCTCGCCGAAGCGCTGGGACACGCCCACGACGGAGACGACCAGTTCGCTGTCGGATGCGGTCGTGACACTCACGGGGACGTTCGGGACGGGCACGCGGATCAGTACTCGATGTGCAGGTGGTTGACCACACCGGTCACGCCGGGAGCCGACCATGCCAGGTGCTCGGCCTGGGTGCGCTCGGTCCAGGAATGCACATTGCCCTCGAGAGTGACCTCGCCGGCGCCGTCGGCGGTGACCTTCAGCTTCTTCGTCTCGAGCAGGGCGTTGCGCAGCAGCGCGGCATCGATCGAGGACTTGACGCCGACCGCGGACACCGGCGGCTTGACCGACACCAGGTTGTGGACATTCGTGACGCCGTGGAGATAGCGAACAGAACGGTGGGCGGCCTCACGCTCGTACTGCCACGCGACCTGGCCATGCAAGGTCACCACGTGGTCGGTGACCTCGGCCTTGACCGACCCGTCGGGGACGTCGACAGCACGGTCGAGGGACTCACCGGCCTCACGCGCGATATCGGCATCGTTGTTGTTGGCCCAGACGGTCTGCACCGTCATCTCGTCGGCGACGGCCGTGACCCCGCGAACCCGCTGAGCGGCCTTCACTGCCAGGTGGCGCTCGGGGTAGCTGGCGACCTCACCGGAGAGCGTCACCGCGCCGTGGTTGACGCCGACCCCGACATGGGTCGCGGTGACGTTCGGCGTCCATCCGAGCTCGTCGTCGATGGCGGACTTGAGCTGTTCATCGGTCCTGTTCAAGTGTGTGGTCATGTCTTCACTATGCGCACCTGCTCCGCACGAAGTCCAGGAGCACCCGACACTGCAACGCTCATAGTGGTTGCAGGACAACCCGTTTCGCGATTGCACATCGGTCGCGCGAGTTGTCGAAGGCTGCGAGGTCCCTGACGCCCGCCTGCGCCAGCAGGCAGATCCCCCGGGAGGGCGTAGGGTGCACAGTGGCTGGGACGACAGCCAGCCCGGGTTGGAAACCCTGTCCTCACTGGGTCTCCGCAGAGCGTCGTGCTCGAACCGGGCGCGTTCGGTAACCTCACGCGAGGGACACCATGGAAACGCCATCCGTTGCACCACCGCTCGCTGTCGGCGTCGTGGCTGAAACATGCCCACGCGAGCGCCGAGTAGCGCTCGACCCGGCCTCGGCCGACAGGCTGGTGGATGCTGGGCGAGTCGTCCTCGTGGAGCCCGGAGCAGGCCGCGGGGCTTGCTTCCCTGATGCCTCCTACGCATCGGCTGGGGCGACCCTCACGACGCGCAACCACGTCCTAGTGGTTTGTGTCGTTAGTTTATTGACGCTTGTTGGTGCGCGCCAATCCCGCCCGCACACTCGACGCCCGAGTCCAGCACGAGCACCTCACGGTCACCGTCACGCAGGACCAAGGCCGGAGCAGCAAGAGCGGGCATGCTCTGGCTGCGCGTCCGGCTGCGCTGGCCGCAACCGCGGCCCCGCCGAGCACCGGGTAGCCGGGACGACCGCACCGCCCACCGCGGCGCGGGATCAGAACCCCCAACAGGCAAGGACTAGGAAGGAGCCACACCATGGCTGAGGATCTGGACCGCACCCCCCAGCAGCCTGCGGTGACCGACCTGCCAGCGGGCACCGTCCAGGCCCCCACCGCTGGGCTGTCCAGCGCGCAGGCGCTGGAGCTGCTCAAGACGATGGGACCCAATTCCATCAGCGAGCACCAGGCGACGTCCTGGCAGATCCTCGCCCACCACCTGTGGGGAGTGATCCCGGGGATGCTGGAGGCCGCGCTCATCATCGACCTGCTTCTCGGCCGCTACGCCGAAGCGGCAGTGATCGCCGCCATGCTGGCCCTGTCCGTCGGGCTGGGCGTCCGGCAGGAGCGCAACGGCCAACGGGCCCTCGCATTGCTGCGGGCCAGTCTTTCCGCCGTCGCCAGGGTGCGCCGAGATGGGGCATGGACACAGCTGCGAGCGACCGAGGTCGTGCCCGGTGACTTCATCCACGTGCGCGTCGGCGACCTGGTCCCCGCGGATGTGCTGGTCAGCGACGGCCAGGTGTCCTTGGACCAGTCCCAGCTCACCGGCGAGTCGCTGCCGGTGGAGGTCGGCCCCGGCGCCGACGCCTACGCCGGGTCACGCGTCGTCCGAGGCGAGGCGTCCGGAGTCGTGGTCGCCACCGCCGACCGTACCCGCTTCGGGCAGACCGCCCAGCTGGTCCAGACCGCTAGGGCGCCCCAGGGCCTTCAGCAGTTCATCATCGGAACGGCCAAGTACCTGTTCATCATCGACGCCGCCCTGGTCGCCGCCGTGCTGGTGGCCGGAGCTCTACGGGGCACCTCGTGGACCGACACCCTGCTGTTCTCGATGATGCTCCTGGTCGCGGCCGTCCCGGTGGCGCTGCCGGCGATGTTCTCCACGACTGCGGCCGTGGGCGCCAGCATGCTCGCCAAGAACGGCGTCCTCACCACCCGGCTGGCAGCCATCGAGGACGCCGCAGCCATGGACGTGCTCTGCCTCGACAAGACCGGAACCGTCACCGAGAACCGCCTCAGCGTCCAGGACCTGATGCCCCTCGGGTCGGTGACCGCAGAGCAGCTGATCCAGTGGGCTGCCCTCGCCTCCGATGAGGCCACTCAGGACCCGATCGACTTGGCGATCTTGGCTCAGGCGCGGTCCACCGACGGGGTGGGCGGCACCCGGCCGGAGCGGCTGCGGTTCGACCCCTTCGACCCCACGACCAAGCGCTCCGAGGCGGTCGTGCGCCTCAACGGCGCCGACACACGCGTGGTCAAGGGCGCCCCGTGGGTCATCGCAGAGCTCACCCACACCCCGTGGGCCGACCTGCAGGAGCAGGTCACCCGCCTGTCGGTCAGCGGCGCGCGGGTGCTCGCCGTGGCCAGCGGAACCGGCGCGACACTGACGCTGGTGGGCTTCGTCAGCCTGGCCGACCCCCCGCGCGCGGACTCCGCCGCCCTGATCGGGAACCTGCTCCATCAAGGTGTTCGGGTGGTGCTCGTCACCGGCGACGGAGAAGCAACGGCACGCGCCGTGGCCGCTCAGGTGGGGATCACCGGAGAGGTCGCGGACGGCAGCCTGCTGCACGCTGCCCCGGTCGATGCCGCGGCCTTGGACCGGGTCTCCGTCTTCGCCGGCGTCCTGCCCGAGGACAAGTACCAGCTGGTCCTGCAGCTGCAGGCGGCCGGGCACATCGTCGGCATGACGGGCGACGGGGTCAACGACGCCCCCGCCCTGCGCCAAGCCAACGTCGGCATCGCCGTCGCGAACGCCACTGACGTGGCCAAGGCCTCGGCCAGTCTCATCCTCACCGAGCCGGGTCTCGGCGGGATCCTCACCGCGATCAAGGTGAGCCGCACCATCTACCAGCGGATGCAGTCGATGCTGCTGTCCATGGTGACTCGCAAGGGCTCGATCCCGCCGTTCCTTGTGCTTCCCTTCCTGATCTGGAACGTGATGCCGCTGACGCCACTGCTCATCGTGTTGTTCATGCTGCTGGGCGACATCACAACGTTCGGGTTCGCGAAGGACAAGGTCGTGCCGTCCCCCGTGCCCGACAAGTCCGCCGTTCGCTCCGTGGTGGCCACCGGGCTGGCCTTCGCCTTGTTCTTCCTGCTCGCCAGCATGGCGGTGTTCTGGACGGCGCGGTTCGGGTTCGACCTGGCGATCGGGCAGACCCAGACGGTGGTGTTCTTGTGGCTGCTGTTCGCGGGCGGTCAGGCCATCTTGTACATGGTCCGCGCCCGCGGGTTCTTCTGGTCCAGGCCCTACCCGACGCCGTGGCTCGTCTGGGCGAGCGTGTTCGACATCGCGCTCGCGTCCGTGCTGGCGCTCGGAGGCTGGCTGATGGACCCGATCTCGCTCGGGTGGATCGCAGCCCTGCTCGTGGCCTCGGTGCTGTTCCTGGTTCTCGGCAATGCCTTCCAGGTTGCCGCCAAGCTGCGGTCCGACCACCGCTCCTGAGGAGCACCACTGGGCCCGCCCCACTCGAGCTCAGCAGGGCAACGGCAGCCAGCGGACGCGGGAACCGGCCGCCCCGCCACCGGGATGAACCAGCAGGTAGCCGTTGGCCCGGGACAGCCCCAGCAGCATCCCCGACCCGGCCGGCCCGACCGGTTTCGCGTCCCGGTGATCAACCATCGCGGACACCATCCGGGTGCCGCGCACCGGGGCCGCGACGTCGGCGCTGAGCACGCTCTCGCGCAGCGGCGCCATCGGTCGGCCGCTCAGCGCGTCGATGAGCGGCCCACCGAGCGTCATCTGCGCCGCCACGGCCGCCTGCGGGTTGCCCGGCAGCCCGAGCAGCCACCGACCGCGCCCGAGCCGAGCCAGCAGCATCGGGTGTCCCGGCCGCACCGCCACCGAGTCCACCACCAGGTCTCCGCCCAGCGACGCGATGGCACGATCGAGATGGTCGACTGGCCCGGCGGCGGTGCCTCCCGTGGTGACCACCAGATCCACGTCCGACGCGTCGGCCAGGGCGGCGACGTGCGCGGACAGGCTGTCCTCGACGTGCCGCACGCCCACACATCGCACGCCCAGCCGGGCCAGCCACGCGGGCAGCTGCGGTCCCAGCGAGTCCCGCACCCTTCCGGCCCCGGATAGCCCCCGAGTGAGCAGCTCGTCACCGAAGACCAGCAGGCGCGCGGTGGGGCGCCGGGTGACGGACAGCTCGTCCAGCCCGGCTGCGGCGGCCAGCCCGAGCTGGGCGGGGGTCAAGACCGTCCCCGCGGGGACGAGCACGGATCCGCTGGCCGCTTCCTCCCCCTGGGGGCGGAGATCCAGGCCAGCAGACACCCGGCCCGCCAACCATCCATGGGAGAAGACCCCGTTCTCCCGGCGGAGTACCGCTGTGGTGCCCACCGGCACCTCAGCACCGGTGGCGATCTCAACGGCCTGCCCATCGGTCAACGGGTCCGGCAGCAGGCCGCCGGCCCGAAGCTCGCCGACCACCCGCCAGGGCCCATGGCCGGACACGGCCCAGCCGTCCATCGCGGACGAGGTGAAGGCGGGTAGGTCGGTGCAGGCGGTCAGGTCGCCAGCGAGGGTCCGTCGGTCGGCCTGCCTGATGTCCACGGACTCCACCGGCAGCGCCACCCCGGCCCGGTAGGCCGCAGCACGGGCATCGTCCCACGCTGGGGAGACGAGCACGTCCGCGGCTCCCGTCGACCCGTGCATAGGCTCTCGCGGCACCGACGGCCGAAGGGAGGTGACCGTGTCGACTGGGGGGGGGGCAGAGTCCACCGCCCCCACCCGCCTGTATCGGGTGCCGCCGACCTGAGCCGTCCCGGCGTGTCCGCAGACTCTGGCGTGTCCCGGCCTTGGGAGGATCCGAGTGATGGGATGCCCGAGCAGTATCGCGATGAGCGTCGGGAGCGAGCGGGTGCGGATGGTCGCAGCCGCTGAGGTGCGGCCGCGGTACTCCTCGCAGTGGTCGGCGATGGTTGTGGTCTAGGGGCTGTTGGGGATCGGCACACCGGAGACGTTGCGGATCTGGATCCGTCGCTCCGAGACCGACGCCGGCCTGCGCCTGGGGGGGTGACCTCGGAGATCGCGGCGGAGAACAAGGCGTTTCGCAAGGAGAACGCCGATCTGCGCCGGGCGAAGGAGAGGGCGCAGGCGGAGATGGTCCCGAGGCATAACTGGTCAACGCGATCCGGGTCGTCAGCGGCGGCGGGTCGCTGTTCGCAGAATCGGCGACCCGGCACATCCTCGAGCACTTCAGCGCCTCGCGACCTGCCACATCGGACCTCGTGGTCCGGGCGGGTCTCACGGAGCGGGAGGCCGAGGTACTGACTCTGCTCGCATCAGGGCTGTCCAACGCCGACATCGCTGTCCGACTCCTCGTCGGCGAGGCCCCCGTGACGACCCACGTCGCTCGCGTCCTCAGCCAGCTCGGAGCCAGCAGCCGCACCCAAGCTGTGGTCATCGCCTACGAGTCCGGCCTCGTCGCTCCCGGAACGACAACTCGAAGGCCGACGCATCGCAGGAGTTAGGTCGGGGGCCCGGCCGAAGTCCTTCCTGAGCCCAACCAAGACCAGACTCGGCGTCGCTGTCGTCCTTGAATGCTCCCGTGTCTCCAGGCGACCGCCCGCCGCGACGAGGCACTGCGGGTTGAGCCGGCCTTCGCCTGGGCCAACGCATGAAGTCCGATGTCGATGCCTGAGCCACTCACGAGACCGACCAGATGTAGCGCAGATAGGTGACCGTCCGTAGTGCACAGTACCGACCAGATGTAGCGTACGGACCCGACTCCCTGTAGCGTATCGATGTATGAGCAGCGCTTTCACGGGTCCCGGTTACGTTCCCCGGACGGTCGACGCACAGCT
>Ga0315272_10001779_pt1 | contig 10641 bp, 7 predicted proteins | sample C3_middle_MG_FD_203918 | JGI IMG/M metagenome (GOLD analysis project Ga0315272, IMG submission 203918) | Sediment microbial communities from Yellowstone Lake, YNP, Wyoming, USA - C3_middle | ecosystem: Environmental > Aquatic > Freshwater > Lake > Sediment | place: USA: Wyoming | collected...
CCATGATCGGAATGGCCGGCGGAACCGCCAGCGATAAAACGGCCGAAATTCCTGGCCACGACCACGTCGGCGTCGGCGCCGCAGACCCCGCGCTTCATCTTGTCGCTGATCCGGCACGGCCCCATGACACAGTTGCGACAGGTGGTGCCCAACTCGCAAAACTTGCAATGCGGGGTTTGCTGTTCCAGCCGGTCCCAGGCCGTCTCCACCCCGTCGCGCTCGGCCTTGGCAAGCATTTGCCTGGCATCGGACCAGATAGATTTTTCCTCAATCGATCGCTTTTCCCGTACCATGATGCATTCTCCTCAATAGTTCCCCGGTTGCGCTGAAAACAGCTATGCCATCGCAAGATGCTCATGCAGTGCTTCTAAAAGATATCCTATCACCCCTGGAGGAAATCTTTCAAGCGTTCAAGTTTTAAAAACAGAAGGCAAAGAGCAGGAAAGCCATTGCAGTGTTTGCCCCTATTATTTATAAAGAAAGAGTGTTTTTTGATTGCGCAGATTTTTACCAAACTTCAAAACAAGGAAGAGTCTCCATGCTGCAGAAAATGATCAGGCCCATGAGTTTCTTTTTGGTTTTCTCCTTTCTTCTCCTCGACTTTTCCGTGCAGACGGCAAAGGCGCAGATGATCGACACCAGCACTGTGATCGCGGCGCAGAAACAGGACGCGAGCCGGGAGCGGGTTGCCTCCTTCCTGGGCCGTGACGATGTGCAGCAGGTCATGGTGCAGCACGGCGTCGATGCTGCCGAGGCCCAAAAACGGGTGGCCAGCCTTTCCGATACGGAGTTGGCCAAGATTTCCCAGGCCATGGACCAGTTGCCTGCCGGTGGCGATGGCGGCATCGGGACGATCATCGGGGCTGCGGTTTTCATCTTTGTGGTGCTGCTGATCACCGACATCGTCGGTCTCACCCATGTCTTTTCCTTTGTTAACCACAAGCGCTAAGCGCCTGGCACAAACGCTTTTCCAACAGGCCGACAGTCGGATGATTGTCGGCCTGTTGTTTTTAGCGCTGCCCATTTTTCTCTCCGGCTGCGGCATCCTCTCGTCGGAGCGGCTGCCCCAGGCACCCGGCGGGCCGAGCAAGGCCATGGTTGCCAAGGTACCGTTTTTTGCCCAAGAAGAATTGCAATGCGGCCCGGCCGCTCTGGCCATGGCCCTTAACTGGAGCGGGGTTGCTATCCAACCCGCCGATCTCACCCCCGAAGTTTTCACCCCCGGCCTCAACGGCAGCCTGCAAAGCGCCCTGATCGGTGCCGCCCGCAGGCATGGCCGAGTCGCCTACCCCATCACCGGCAGCGAGGCCCTGCTGGCCGAGGTCGCAGCCGGTCATCCGGTCATCGTCCTGGTCAATCTCGGCCTGTCCTGGTACCCCAAATGGCATTATGCCGTGGTGATCGGCTTTGACCAGGAGCACGATGAAGTTATCCTCCACTCAGGGCTCACGGCCAACGAGCATCTCAAATCCGGGGTTTTCCTGAATATCTGGCAACGCGGCGAGTACTGGGGGCTTTTGGTCCTGCCGCCGAACCGGCTGCCCAATAAGGTTGAAGAAGGGGATTGGCTTGATGCCGTTGCTGGCTTGGAAAAAACCGGGCAGTGGCGTGGGGCGGCAATCGGCTACGCCACTGCCATGAAACGATGGCCGCAGAATTATGCCGCCTGTATGGGCCTGGGCAACGGCCGCTACAGCCTGCACGATCTTCCCGGCGCAGCCGAGGCCTTTCGCCGGGCCACTCTGCTTGAGCCCAAAAACGGCATGGCCTTCAACAATCTGGCCCAGGTATTCTCCGAACAGGGCAAGCGGAAAGAAGCTCTGGCCATGGCGCAGCGAGCCGTGGAGCTTGGCGGCCCGCTGCTTGAAAACTTCCGTCAGACCTTGGGAAAAATCAAGGCAATGCCTGCGCCCCGGAGCGAAAGGAAGCGAGGAAAATGAGGGGGGTACAAACTATCAGCCCTTAAGAGATTAAAGGTCTTTGGCTCATTTTGAGCTGGAATGGTGGAGCAATAGCAAAGGAACGCACCCCCTACTCCACAAAATTGTGGCAGGATCACTCTTTCAACGCAGGAGCAAGACGGCGTAAAACAGATGGCGGCAGACCGCAGGCATGACGAAAGGCGCGTGTCATGTGAGCCTGATCGCTGAAGCCATGCTCGACAGCAATTTCTGCAAGGGGGGTCCTTCCCCATAAGCTGTTTGTCGCACCAGTGAGAGCGCAGGCCATTTTTAACTCAAGCGCCGTGACGCCAACCTCTTTGAAGTGCCTTTCCAAGGTGCGCCTGTGAAATCCCATCGCCCGACATAACCCGCTTACGTTTAAACCGCGTATTTCTTCAAAGCATAAAGCTGCCTCGAAAACCACCGTGCGTTGTAAGCCGAGTAAGGCTGCAATTTCAGATAAAGTCCGTGTCTCCTGGCGGTTATCCTCCTGTGTTTGTTCCCGTTTGCATCTGGCTGCATTTTTAAGGATATCAATGGCGCAGAGCGCCGCATCGCGGGCTGCCGGAGGATCAATGTCGTAGGATACTTGTCGGCGCTGGATCGTAAACAATTCGTTTGATTGCTCGTGAATGATGGTCCGCACCGACAACGACACATGTTGCTGATAAATATTCCATGCCTTGAACAAGGCGAGCTCGGAATTGAGCTGTCGGGTCATGCAAATCAAGGGATTGAGATCGAGCGCAAACAACTCGCGCATTCGCTGTTCCAGGGTTGAAGCCTTCAAAGACCGTGCGGCACTCTTCGTGCTGATCCGATAATAAGGCTCTGCACCTACATGACCATCGATCACATGCCGGACGGCGTCGGTGAACAAGATTTTTGGAGAAAATTCCCTCTCCAAATCCAGCGCTCGGGGAGCGATGTGAAATGACAGGCCTGAAGACATAGACATTTTTTATGACCGTCCCACCAGAATGTCGTAAGAATTCAAGCTTTCACTTCGTTGATAATGTTAGCGTCTGTAATCTGATATACCCTAACTTAGCGACATCTAAATGTCCAGCGTCCGGCAATCTTCGCTACTACTTTGCGGTGATCAGGCGAGAACGAAGTAAGTTGAAAAAAGTGGACATCGGAGCACTGGTTCTCTTAGATAGAACATGGGGAAAATAGTGCCGACCTTTTTCATTTTGCTCTCGTAAAAACTGTCATTCTTTAATGCATTTTTACAATTCTTGTTTCGTTGAAAAATTATCAATCATCAGGGGGTGGAGATGTCGACGACCAAATACACATTATTGAATGAAGCAAAAGGTTGCGATCAAGGGTTGCCTGTAAACGAAATTGTCGAACATGTCACCTTCGGAAGAATTTTCCCAATCCAAGTCGGTACTGCGGGGGATCCCTTTGTCATCCCCTTACCAGTCGCATCTCCAGCCCTTGCCTCTTACGTTGCGGCGCTTAAAAATAAAAGCGGAAAAGGAGACAGCTCCGGTGCTCATTTGCTTAGCAAGAAGTGGGAGGTGGAAGTCACGCCCTATAAGCCGCCCCGCCAGGTCAACATCACAAATCTAGAGCAACTTTTAACTGATCGAACCGTGGCAATTGACGGAAAACAACTCGGCGTAAATTTGACCCAAGATGACATGGCGAATTTGCTGGAGGGCAACCCGGTTCGCACTTTTGCAATCAGGACCAGTGACCAAGGAAAGGAACAGATTGACCTCCGGGCCACAAAAGCATCCGCCGAAAAAATGCCAATGACGGTTGAGATGACGCCGGAACAGATGCTCAGCGCTGTATCGGTCGGGAAGGTGTTCATCCCCGGAGTCGGAGAACACAGTATAAAACTTGAAGCTAAACATCTCCGCCAATTTAACGCGACGGGGATGGCCGTTGCCAAATCAGCTTCCGCAGGTGCTCCGTCAATTGTCTTAATGAAGCGGCGAACAGATCTGATCCAGGAAAGTTCAACTGGAACCATTCCTCCCGTACCATCACGGATTGGCATGACGGGAAATATCGGCTCAGTTTACCGCGACATACTTAATGTTAAAGACTGGCTAAACACCATAAACTACCCACTAGCCGTATACATACCCTATACGCAGGAGTGGGAATTATTGGGCTACTCGCGCGGCTCATTGGTGAATTCCTTTGCTTTGGCACCTCAAGAAGAACTCACCCTCGAAACATATACCTGGGATCGCACCAAAAACTCTACGGAGTCGGATTTTTCTACGGAGTCGGAATCTCTTTCTGAACTGACAACCACGGCCAAAAGCAGCTTCGAGGCAATCCAAGAAACCAAAAAGAATGAAAAGTGGAATGCGAGTCTGCATGCAGATATTTCTCTGCCCGCCACGGCTGTTACCGCTGGCAAATCGCTGGGTGGCACCATGGGCTCGGAGAGTACGATTGACAAACTCAACAAGCAGACGGTTTCTGATATTCACGAAGCGGTGGCCAAAACAAGCAATCGGCTTAAAGCGACTCGCCAAGTAAAAATCAGCGAAGCGAAGGAAGTGGGGAGCGAAAATCGCTCCAAACGATTTATTCGCAACCCGAATATGTGTCACACCCTGCATTTTGACTATTTTGAGGTGCTTGAGAACTACAAGGTTACGACAGCCAGCGACGCGGCAAAGGCAAAGCTGTGCGTGATCATGGACATCCCGATCAGAATCGAGACGATTAACAATGCATATGGCCTGGTTGCCTATGAGGGAGTGCTGCGTGGTCAGGTTCCCAAATATTTTGAAAAAGCATTTGATGCCGCGCACAAACTGGTGGCGTTTAATCACTATTGTCATTTCAAGTGCATGCCAAAGTGTGCTTGCGGCCCTAAGCCCGCCCAAGGACAAACAACCGTGGATGACCCAAAAATCTCTTTGCGAGAGGCTGCCAAGAGATTTATTGGCTCCGTCATTGCACTGAGAGATGCGGGGTTGGGGGAATTGGATGCTGTCATGGTGAGGGATTTAGAAAGCAGGATCCCGCTCACCCCATTGTATACCCCACCTCCGCCACCCACAGAGGAAGAATGGTCCAGCGCCAAAACCAATGCTTTCAGGGCTCTATACAAGCTTGTCGTCATGGAAGGATTTGCAGCACGATATTGGTCTGAATGCTTGCGGTTCGCAGGAAGTTATGAGCATAAAACTGTCGAAGAGATCGACATTGCTGATTGTGAAATCATGATCGGCGCTGCTGATGCGCAGGCAATAGACGTCCTGAATGTGATCAACGCATTAAACTTGTTCGGGATCAAAACAGCGATTAATGCGGTGGAACTGGCCGTAGCCTATCCGCTCGCGATCGCCTGGCTTATTACCCATGGGGCTTTTGACAATGCCGGAATGGACTTGGCTTTTGGTGCGATGAAGGCTGCGCTGGAACCGGTAAAAGCTGCGCAACAAAAAGCAGGGACTGACCCCAAGGACCCCGTTGATAACAGCCAGACTGATGCGGTTGCGAGCGACTTAGCCAATGCATCGGTGGAGGTTCTTGCGCTGATTCGTTTTATCCAACTCAATGCCTCCCACTATAAATTATTGATATGGAATGGGCTTGATGAACTCGACAAGATACGCTTGCTGATGGGTATGGAAAATGCACCGCAGTACCTTTTACCGAATATCCTGGGAATAGTCGGAGACAAAATCGCGGTGGAATTCAACACTGCCTCCGATGCAGAAGCAGTAAAATGGTTGGCGAACTTCGTGAAGGGGCTCTCGGATTCAGAGGAAAAAGAGGTCGCGCTGCCAAGCCCCGGAATATCGATGCAGACACGCCTTGGCCAGTGTGGCGCCTGCGAGTCCTTTATCGTGGAAAGTCGCACGATTGAGTTGCAGCGCCTGCAAGCGATTGCCGACCAGCACAGCTCTGAAGCAAAAAGGATGGAGCTGCGAAGAGAGGACAACAAGGATTATTCTGATCCGCTGTCTCGAAATCCATCAATATCGGTCACGCTTGATAAATCCATCGACAAGCCAGCCTGATCACTATCTTTTGAAACTTCCGTTGGGGACGTATCATGGCTGAGATCGATGTGTCAGTATTCAACGACGTCCGCCCAGACACGTCGAAATTCGGCATAAAAAATGACTTCAACTCCGAATTATTCCTCGGGGATGTAATGAAAAGTGCTGTTATGGACCCGCATGCTGCGGCGACGCACGTGCCGGATGGGTCATCTGCGGCCCAGCCTATCAGCGTAACGGTAAATATCACCATCGGGGATACGCAAGTCCCCGTCAAAGTCACGGCGGAGAACATTCTGGGGCTATGTCTTGTCCGGTACCTCAACAATGGCTGGGATGGCGCCAATGAGTTGTGGGGAAATGTTATAACGGCTTTGGATATCATCCAGATTCCGATATTGCGATCTTCTCCCTTATCCATGCCAACGCAAAAACAAGCCTTGTTGTTGGCAGTTGGCAAAGCAGTCACTGAGTTGCATCGGTTGGTGCAGGAATCCATTGTAGATGTTGCCCTCAAGGCACACGACTTGGCTGTAGAGCAACGGAAGATGGCGTTGACCCGCTTTGAATCCGAAGAGTTGCGTTACGGCCTATCAAATGCCCAGTGGAGGATGCCACGATCCACTAATGAACCGGACGATCTTGGTAAGCTGGTGGCGGCTTTGCGAGATCTGCTTGCAAAAGAAAAAAAATTCAACGACACAACTCAAAGTGTACGTTTGGTAATCGACGATCCTTGGGGAAGCCCATTTGATACGCATCTTCCCGAAAAACTGCAGGAACGTGACCAAACCAGCGCAATTTTCACAGACGCGCTGCTCAAGGCTACCGAGATACATCCATTTATTTCCGGAATGCTTGCGCACGTTGATCGAAAGCTTGCTTTGAATCCCACGGACTACGCCGATGATGTTCTGATAAGCGCCGTGAACAAATATCTGACCACCAGCCAAATCATGCTGAAAAGCGCGCTCCCGGTTCGATACCCTGTCGAAGAGCTGCAAGCGGCAATGAATACCGCGGTAATGAGGATGCGCCCCGATATAGAAACGCTTTATGGAAATATTGAGACGCCAGAATTGCGTGCACAAATGTGGGCTGAGCAGACAAATTCTGCCCAAAGGTTTGATGCGTTGTCCTCGGAACGAATTCTCTCAAGATTGTTGGAAAATAAGCAAAAAGAGGCGGCGAGGCTGGTCGAAGACGACGAGCAATTTGTAGTCGCAATGTTTCATTATCAGGTTATCGCAAATCTTATGAGGGCACTGACGCTACGCAATGATATTAATGTGGCGAATATGAAAAACCAAGAAAAAGTCCACCAGAAAAAAACAGCTCCCCTGTCGGCTGCGTCAGGAGCCCTGGATTTGCTGGCGCTAGCCGGAGTAGCCATAGGCTTTTTTTTTCCTCCAAGCCTGCTGGTGGAGGCAGCCATAGGCTTGGCTAGCGGCACAGCCACGGCACTTGGACTGGGAACCTTGTTGGGCGATGCCATCACAATCTACGCAGGGACATCGGCTAAAAATGAGTCGATCGACACAAAAATCCTCATCTCGCTTTTGGCTAATGATCAGGCCACCGTTGCACGGAACATTGCTGATCGTCCCAATCTTTTGGCCATCGCGGGAGAAGTGGGGACCAATTTTGCTATATTTGCGGCCATAGGAAAGGTCTCGAAAACCGCCGATATTTCGCTCCGCGTGCTGTTTGATAAATTAGCCATTGAGGATGCGGTGGCAACGTATGCCGGAGAAAATCATTACTAATGACTCCCATTAAAAAATTTCTTTTATATCCACAAGAGGTGGCTAGCGCTAAGAAATTTCTACAGGACATAGAAATGTCCGTGGCGAAATTGAGCAAGGAAGACCGTGCCGCTTTACAAAAATTACTGAAAGCTAGAGTGCCGAACGAGGAGACACTGCTGCCAGCTATCAAAGAGCGGATTTTACGAGAAGAACAACAAATGAAAGAGGCCATCCGAGCCATAAAGGAAGGTGGTGCACTTGATGAAAGTGCACATAAAGCCGTTCGTGCTTTGACCAGTAGGCCTCTGTCTGTGCCTGAAAAGTTTTGGCCTGCGGGTAATAAGCCCGGGCTTAACAAAAAGAGCACAACATCAGCTCCACAAAAATGGATTATTGAACACCCGATTATAGAGGTCAAGACAATATTTCTCGCATCAAAAAAACTAAAAGAATCGGAACGGTTACTAAAAAAGCATTTTCAGTTAACTCCCGGCCAGTTTTTCGAACAATTTTGGCCTTTCTTAAAAGAGCTGGAAAAAAAGCCAACGAGCGCACGTGAGCTGTCGCAGATGAGAACACGGGACGGGTACCTATTCGAGCTTCTGATGTCAGTTGCCGAGCCGATTCGTAAATCAGAAGTTGAGTTTCTGGCCACAACAGTCGTTAAAATACTGGGAATCAACCGGGGCTCGATGGAAGCGGCACGTATAACCAGTGAAATTGTCACGCGCCTCCAAGATGGCGTTTTGCGACGATTAGAGTTTTGTGAGGTTGCCCCGAAGCTTTGGGACATCTCCCTGAAGGTAGTGAGGGATGAAGGCGGGAAGTTAGTGACAGATCGGTTGCGAGGGGTTCTTGATTTTAATTTGAAAAACCCCGAGTTCACAATTTATGTTATTGGTGAGTCGAAACTGGGCAAAGGATACCTCCAAATTAACAAGCAGTTGATTAGAGATATCCAACGCCTTTTGTCGGAAGTTAACTCAAATCATTTTTCCGTCGATAACGTAAAAATGAAATTTGCCGGCAAGCTTCTTTTGGTGGCACAAACGGAGAAACCAATCCCTGCTTCTCATAAACAGAATATTAAACAGCGGGTGAGTGATGCTACAGGAATGCAAATAAAAGGTGACGTTACATTGATTAATCACGTGGATGCAGAAGGGGCTGCCGCTGCCCGCAAAATCATCAAAGAGACTTACGATGTGATCGAAGATCTCATTAAATGAACATCCAGAATTAAAACAATTTCTGAAGGGCCGGAAAAATATAACGGCTTGATATCAATTACGGGGAACAGCCCCCCCCTGTTACCACCCGCCATGCCTCAATGCCAGTTCCCCTGCGGTTCGGGTGCGGTCCTGATCCGCTCCAGCTGCTCAGCAAGATCACGCAACTCCCGCTGCCAGTACTCACGGGTGCCGAAATCAGGCACCACCCGGCTCAACCCCTCCTCGGCCACCTGATACCCGCACCAGGCCATGTAGTGGATAAAGCGCATGGCCCGAAGCGGTTCGATCAGCCGCAGGCTCCGGCGGTCGAAATCCCGGAAGGTCTCGTAGCCTTCGAGAAAGAGGTCGATCTCGGCAAAGGTCTCTTCCCGATAACCGGGCAGCAGCATCCAAAAATCCTGCACCGGCGGCCCCAAGGCCATATCGTCGAAATCGATGAGATAAAAGGACTCGCCGGGCCGGTAGATGAGGTTGGAGAAATGGCAGTCGCCGTGGATGCGGATCATCTCGGTGTTGGCAAACAGCGGGCTGATTTCGGCGATCAGATCCTTCGTCAGCTCAGCGAATTGCGGGGCAAGGTCCGCGGGCAGGAACTTCCCAGCCAGGAGATAATCCGCCTGTTGCCGGGTTGACTTGTCCGGGGTCATGGTGATCCGCCCCTCGGGAATCCGCCCCGCGCCCACGGCATGGGTGCGGCCCAGCAGACGGCCGATCTCCAGCCACTGCTCATCGCTGAATTCATCCGAACTGCGGCCGCCGCATTTGGGAAACACGGTGAAATACATCCCCTCATGCTCGCCCAGGCTGCCGTTGCCCTGCAAGACCAGAGGCGCGATGACCGGAATCTCCCGGCTGGCAAGCTCAAGGAGAAACTCATGCTCGTCTTGCAGCGCGGCGCGGGTCCAGCGCCCAGGCCGGTAAAACTTGACCACCAGCCCTTCGCCGTCCTCGCCCTCCAGCTCATAAACCCGATTGATATAGCTGGCCAGGGGCCGACAGAGATTGGTGCAGCGGATATCCAGAGCCTTTTCCACCAGGCCGAGGACCATATCCGGGGTCAGGCGGTGAAAGGCGGAGTGCGTGTCGGGGGGAACGGTACGATTCATGGTAACTCACTGAAAAATGTGATCAGCCGGACTTGGAAAAAAGTAGTCATTGTTGTGTCCTACCGCCTTTGTCTTGGGGGTTTGATCCTGAACAACCTCGCATGGCCATTGTATTCCAGAAGCGGTGAAAAGTATATGCGGGAAATAGGGCGATGCGCCTCGCGACTCTCTCCGCAATCCCCCTTTTTTTGCCCCCCATTGTCTCCGTTGTGACTAAAGTCACAGCACACAATGACCTCGGTCATTGTTCCCCTCTTCCTTCTTTTGCTAAGAGAAACAAAGGCATTGTGCCTAAGCGTTATTTTTTCAATCTTCATAAGGAGGAGAGAGATGAAAAAAATGTACACGGTTCTTGCGGCAACGGCCTTCTGTTCATGCCTTGCGGGTGGACTGGCCTTGCCGGACAAGGCCATCGCCGGACCACAGCTTGATTTTGGCGATAATGGCTACCTGCAGTTTGATTTGAAATTTCAGGGAATCATGGATTACACGGATTTTGGCGCAGGCAAAACTGGCGACGAAGACAGATTTGACCTGTATCTCCGTAGGGCAAGGCTCGTCTTCACCAGTATGTATGATGACACCTGGGGCGCCAAATTCCAGACCTGCGGCGGCACCAGCGC
>Ga0315272_10001780_pt1 | contig 10627 bp, 12 predicted proteins | sample C3_middle_MG_FD_203918 | JGI IMG/M metagenome (GOLD analysis project Ga0315272, IMG submission 203918) | Sediment microbial communities from Yellowstone Lake, YNP, Wyoming, USA - C3_middle | ecosystem: Environmental > Aquatic > Freshwater > Lake > Sediment | place: USA: Wyoming | collected...
GCGGCATATTCCCCCCGACACCGAGCGCGCGCTGGGCGCGCAGGCACTGCAATGGCTGGACAGCAATAAATGGTTCGCCGCGTCACAGCTCGACGAACCGGCGCAATTCTTGATTCGCAACGATTTCGAAACGCTGCACCACAACCTGCCGCTAACCGCGCAGTACCGGCTTGAGTTTCGCCATGCCCCGATCATCGGCGCCAATGCCTTTGCTCTGCCGGGCGGCACGATTGTGATCACCGACGCGATGGTGAACGCAGCCAAATCGCCGGATGAAATTGCAGCGGTGCTGGCGCATGAGATCGGGCACGTGGAGCGTCGCCATGCCCTGCGCCACTTGCTGCAGGATTCGGCGGTGGCAGTGGCAGTCACCACCGTCACGGCCGACGCCGCTTCGCTCAGCGTGGCCGTGGCCGGCTTGCCGGCACTGTTGGCCCAAGCCAAGTACTCACGTGAGTTTGAATCCGAGGCGGACGAATTCGCCTTCGTCCTGCTCAAACAGCAAGGCCGTTCACCGGAGGCATTTGCGAACTTCATGGAACGGCTGGCTGACGAAAAAGACGACAAGGGCAAGGGGCTCGGCTTCCTGTCCACACATCCGCTGACCGCCGAGCGTGTACAGCGCGCACGCGCGGCGGCGCGTTCGGACGCCAGCACGCGTTGAAGCAATCGCCGACCGGACATACGGATGATTACTGTGAACTACATGTTTTGTAGGTCACACGATTTTCCGTTGCAAACCAGATCCATCAGAACCTCGTTTCAATCCAAGTAAACTGACGTTTTCGGCCCACCTGCTCAACTTTACGATTCGTGCTCAGTTCGTGCACGAGAATTGCAAAGCAGGATGCAGGGTGCGCCGGCGCACCCTGCGAAGCGACGAAGTGAGCAAATGAATTGAAATTGACGTCTCACTACAAGGTACCGATATTACAGTGAGGTATTCATGTTCGTGACAGGAACTTTCCGGCATGCGGCAGAACGCCGAAACAGGCGCACGGAATTCATGCGCCGGTTCAGCGTTGCGTTTGCTGCCCTTGCTCTTAGCGCCTGCGCAACCCAGCCGCAGACCATGAACGTGCCTGCAGGCGCAGCGCCTTCACCACCACCATCCACCCAGGTGTATTTCTATCCCGCCAAGGGTCAGGGCGCTGCACAGCAGGATCGTGACCGTTACGACTGCTATGTGTGGGCCAGAAAACAGACCGGCTTCGATCCGAGTTCGCCACATCTTGCACCGCATCAACGCATGGAGGTAACCCCCATGCCGCCTGCCGGGCAGGACATTGCCGTGGGTGCCGTTACCGGTGCCATGCTCGGCGCCGTGGTATCGCCTCCGGGCCGGACCGCCGAAGGCGCCGCCGTCGGTGCCATCGCCGGCGCCATGGTCGGTGCCGCGTCGGACGCGGCGCGCCAGGAGCAGACTGAACAGCTACAGCAACGCTCCGATCAACACGCTGTGCAGCGCGCTGCGCAAATTGAACAACAGGCCAGCAGCTATCGCCGCGCCATGGCCGCCTGTTTGCAAGGGCGCGGTTACACTGTTCGTTGAGCGGGGCACGGGAATCATTGCAACACACCATGAGGATCGCAGCATGAAGATTCATTACAGACTGAGCGGTGGCATCGCACTGGCCGTGCTACTGGCATGCACGGCCATACCCGCTTCTGCCGACCGCGGTGGCAATGGAGGCGACGATGGTCGCGCTAACCCGCGCCAGGACAACCCCGGTCACGACAAGGATCGCCGCGACGACCAGCGCCGTGACAATAACCACTCCAGGCCGCCGGGCTATGTGCTGGATAACCGCTATCGACACGATCACTACTACCCGCCGCGCGGCTACGTAGCGCCGGCCTTACCACCGGGCCACCGTGTCGTTCCGTATCGCGGACAAAACTATTACTACCATGGCGGTGTTTGGTATCGCCCATCGGGGACGCGATACATTGTCGTGCTGCCACCGGTTGGCATGTACGTACCCTTTCTGCCACCGTACTACACGAACATTTGGATTGGTGGTTTGCCGTACTACTACGCCGGTGGTGTGTACTACACGTGGCGGCCGGAGCAGCGCGGCTATGTCGTCGCCGAAGCACCGCCGGCGTCCGAAGTCAGCGAGCTGCCGGCAACACCGGACCAGCTGTTCGTCTACCCGACGCGGGGACAGAGTGAGCAGCAGCAGGCGACCGACCGCTACCAATGCCACCGCTGGGCGGCCGATCAGACCGGCTTCGACCCAACCCAACCGCTTGGTAACCTGTCGGAATCGCAGCACGCCAGCAAGCGCGCCGACTACCAGCGGGCCATGAAGGCCTGTCTTGAGGCACGCGGCTACAGCGTGCAATAAACCGCGCCAGGTTTATTCAGATCAGCACGGAAACCGCTCTGCCACCGCGCCGGGGTGCACCGGGCAACGTTAGTTGCCTGTCCAGCGGATAGCGCGGCCCTTGGTGATGGTGCGTTTGTTCTCGGTGAAAACGAACAGATCCAGGCCCGTGACGGGCTTGGCCTGTCCCGCGTTGCGACCGTCGTCGGCAAACTCCAGCGGGATTAATGCACGTGCACCGGCCTTCTGCGCCTCATCGATCATGCCGTTGATCATGGTCGCTGTCGACGTGTGCTCGCCACCGTAACCTTGCACCGTCACCACCAGTTCAAAGGGGCGTGTCGGTGGCGTGGTCAAGAGCTCGATTCCGCGCAACTTGGCGTATTCTTCCGGGGTGTAGCGCAGCTCGGGATACGACTGGCAACCAGCCAGGGCAAGAACCAGGCAAGACAGCGCGATCAACGAAACGATTCTTTTCATGTGCAGGACTCCTGAACATCGGTAGTGACAAATCGCTTGCCACGGATGGCACCATATAAACAGATTGAAGTGCACAATAACACCGGCTCCGCTACCATTTCGTCGGCCCCCTGCTCCATTCCGGCAGCCGGTGCCCGGAAACGCGGCCGGTCACACATCGCTCAACAGGATACTCCGGGAAATCATTGAAATGGGAATTTCAAAAACGCCGTCCGTCGTGACGCTGCCGGACGTGGCGCAACCGTATCCTTCTATCCTGGACTTTCTGGTCAAGTCGTTTCCACATATCTCCCGCAGCCTCTGGACGGCACGCGTTCTTGCAGGAAAAGTACTGGATGATAATGGCATCCCGATCAGCACGGAGACGACGTACACCCCTTCGCGGCGGATATTTTATTTTCGCGAGGTCGAGAGCGAACCGGTCATTCCGTTTTCTGAAACCATCCTGTTTCAGGATAACGAGCTACTGGTCGCCTGCAAACCGCATTTTCTGCCGGTCATTCCGGGCGGACGCTTTGTGAATGAATGTTTGTTGAACCGCCTGCGCGCCCGCACCGGCATTGCCGACCTGACCCCGCTGCACCGTATCGACCGCGAGACCGCCGGCATTGTCATTTTTTCCGTCAACAAGAAAACCCGTGGGCACTACCATGAACTGTTCATGCATGGAGAAGTGGAAAAGACCTATCTCGCGCTCGCCACATTGTCGCAACCACCACAAGCTGACCAGTGGGCTGTCGAAAACCGGATCGTCCGGGGAGAGCCACGCTTCCGGATGCAGATTGTTCCGGGAATCGTCAATGCCCGTTCCGGCATTCATCTGCTCGCTGTACGGGCGAACCAGGCGCGCTTTCGTTTACACCCGGTGACCGGGAAGACCCATCAACTGCGGTTACACATGAGCAGTCTCGGGTTCAATATTATCAACGATCGGGTCTATCCAGACCTGATGCCGGAGCAGGATGATGAATTCGATCGGCCGCTGCAACTGCTGGCCAAGACGCTGCGGTTCCGCGACCCGGTCAACGGTCAGAACAGGGAGTTCAGTTCAGCGCGGGAGCTTGCCTGGTAATGCAAGGATCAAAGTGACGTAGGGTGCGCTTGCGCACCGTTTTGGCTTCGATGCGCCACAGGCTGGTGCGCAAGCGCACCCTACGAAGTAATTTCGCAGTCGTGTCAAAAATTCCTGGACACTGGCTTGCGCCGGTGTGACGACCCATTTATTTCAATCGTTGCTGTTCGCTGTCACAGGTAAACCCGAATTGACTCAGGGAGCGGATCCATCCGTGCTGAATCATTGTGGTTTCGCTATGGCAAACCCGACAATGGTCGCGCGCAAATCTTGCTTGAGAAGCTTGTCGGCCTCGTCCAGGGTGCGGCTCTGGCTGTTGGCTTTGTCGCGCGCCGAGGTTTTAATCGGCCAGCGCTGACTGCCGCGCACACGATTGCTGGCGGCATCGGTTAATCTGACTTCAAGCGTGCCACGTTGCCAGTACCAGCCTTCCTGCAGGACCGGTTCCTGCAAGCTCAGATCCGCATCGAGCACGAAATCCGGCTTGTCGCCGGTTTCGATCAGGAAGCCGGCGGCAGCCACGGCACCGTTCACGATCGCGGCAAAACCGGGCGGCGCCTGCGCCGGCACGCGTGTGGCCACGCGCACACGCTTCAACAAATCGGCCAGATCGGCGGCAAGTTTTGCGCTGCTCCATTCGGGCTCGACGCCGCGACCGGTGACGTCGACGATCTTGAGCGATTTCTGATAGGCCTGACGATCCAGCTGGCTATCGAGCGCATGGCTGGCGGCGCCAATTTTCACAAACAGATCACTGCTGGCACGCGCCTGATCGAGATAGGTTCGGGTGGCGCTGTCGAGACTTTCGATTTCCTGGCGCAAGCTGGTGGCGGCCGGCAACCGTTGCAGCACGGCAAGTGCATGTTGTGTCGTGGTCACCGGATCCTGCCACAGCTCAGCGATCTGAATGCCGCGCACGATCTGGTCGGTACGGGTCGAGATGTTGCGTGTGGCCTGTGCCTCGTACTGACCCGGCGCCTGGGCGCCGACACGGTAGGTCTGAATATCTTCACTGGTGACGGCGATCCCGACCTCAAAGATCTTGGCCAGGTCGGCACGTGCGCGATCGCGCGCATCGTCCACGGACGGCGCCTGACCACGCCCGGTCAGATACTGGGCATTGGGATAGCGGCTGCTCGTGCCATTCACCCAGTCGGGCTGAGCCGGGGCCGTGGCGCAACTCGCGATCAGCGAAGCGCAGGCCAGTGTCGTTAACAGGGTTGCCATGTTCATGCTTATCTCCTTGCTGCGGAATTACCGGCCGCGATGTAATAATACGAAACATAATTCTTGCGTCCGCGCTCGATGGTTACCGGGTATTCGCGCGTACCGATCACCTGGCCACCGCTGCCAAGCAAATCCACTCTAACCACGTACATGCCGGGCGGCAAGGGCAGGCGTGCCAACTGGATATCGTGCGGCAACGTCAGCCAGCTGCGCGTGTCGGCGCGCTCGGTCAGAATCGTCGTGGCTTCCACACCGAGACTGAAAATGAGCGCCACCATGGCATCGTTACGATTGTTGCTGTTCTGGCCGGCCTGCTGCGCCGCCCGACTAATGGCCGTTTTGGCCACGGCGCGGGTGATAGCACGCAATTTGATGCCGGGCAGCTTGGCATCCAGATTCTTGCGGGCGATCGCGTCAATATCTTCCATCAGCTCGGTGGAGACGGACGTCTGCGCAAGACCATCCACCGCATTTCCCGCAAACGGCAGCGCCCGCGCGCTCACGCGTGCGCCGGTCGTCGCGACCGGGCGGCTTTCATAATAGGGCAGCGAGATACGCACAACATGTTTCAGGCTGGGGTCCGGAACTGTCACGCTGCGCTCGCGCTTGATCGGGGCCAAGCCGTTCTGCAGGATAAACACGAGCTCGCCCTGCTCACGCCGATCGGCAACCGTTGACCAGCGTGTGATACCGAATTCTTTCTTGTATTGATTAAGTTCTGCCGTCAGTCCCTGCCGCTGGGTCAGGCGCAACAGGTCGTATTGCAACATGCGCGGCACTGCCGCGGGGTTGTTGCCCGAATTCTTCAGATACACCTTATACGCATCGCGGTACGCGATCAGGGCGTCGCTCCACTCCTCAGTCTCCTCGTAGATCATTCCGGTGAGGTAATACGCGAAGGCGTCATCGGTGTACTGGGCCGCGGAGAATTTGCCGCTGATCTCGCGCAACCGCACATCCACTTGCAGCGCTTCGACGCGTGCCGCGTCGAGTTGATGCAGATCGAGATAATTCAGCGCCTTGTACAGGTGCAGCAGCACCTGTTCGTGTTCCTCGCCGACGTAACTCGCAGTAGCATCGTTGACGACGAAGGTCAGCGCCGTTTCGCTCAGACTGGTCGCATACAGCGCATCCATGCGTCCCTTGGCCGCTTCGAACGATTGATTCGATCCCGTGTAATCACCATTCATGCGCCGCAGCATGCCCTGGTTCAGCAGGTACAACACCTCGTCGCGCGGCTCATAGCCCTGTTTTTCCAGGGTTTGCAACGCGGAGTTGTATTGCTGGGCCGCGAGCTGGGGTTCGATGACGGCGAAGGAACTGCTGTACGTGGCGCAGCCGCTGACGACCAGCGTGAACATCGCAACGATCCACAGCGGCGCGCCCCGATGGCGCGCCGCCACAGAAGTGTTCAGCGCCTCAAGTGAAACGGTACGGGAGACGCGGGCAAAACCCACGCTCATAACAGAATCAGAATCTCAGTTGGCTGCGCTCAACCAGTTTCTTGATTTTCTTCTGGCCGACCCAAACTTTGCGATTGTCGGCGAGGCTGATCAGCGTCAGGTCCACCTGGTAGTAGCGCACCTGGGTGCTGCCGGACACATCGATGATGGTGTTGATGGTACCCTTGAGCATGAAATCGGCACCGATTTCCTTGCCCATGGGCTTGCGTGTGTCCTCGCGCGCATGGGTATCCTGGTCGCTGCGTTCCTCGCGCACCTCACCACGCTCGCTGCTCGACGCCACGAACTCGACCCGCCCGGAGTTGATGAGCGCGCGTTCGAGATCGGCCACAAAGGTGTTCACATTGATATGTTCGTGCGACAAATTGCGCACCTCGCCCACGATCACCACCGGCGGCTTCTTTTTTGAATTCGTATACGTCGGTAGCCACGGGCGCGACAGCGCGTCCTGCACCATCTCCTCCGAGACGAGGCGTGAATCGGTATCGTTCCAGGCGCCGGACAGATCCTTGACCTCGGTCGAGTCCATGCGCGTCACCGAGGGCGAACAGGCGGCCAGACCGAGAGCGATCCAGGCGGTTGCCAGTACCGCCACGGTTCTGTGGCGCATCGGGGCATGCAGACACATCATTTCTTCTCCTTCGAGACGCGGTCAAAAATGTTGTCGGCGTTATTCTGGATGTAGCGCTGGGCATTTGCATTCATGTCCTGGCGTGCGGCGACAGTATCCTTGAGCGTCTTGATATCGAGCTCGCAGATCGACCACAACGAGTTGGTCTTCGCATCCTTCCAGTGTGCGATGATCTTGGCGCCGGCCAGGTCGATCTTGGTCAGGTTCTTGATCTGGCGCGACACCGCCTCTTCGTTCACGTTGTCGCCGCCGGATTTGGCCGAGGCCTGGTAGTCGTTGGACACCACGTCCAGATAGGAGGAAAAGATCCGGGCGACTTCGGCACGTGCGCGATCGTCCGCGGTGGCGCGTTGCAAGGCATCATCGCCCATTGGCGCGGCGGAACCGACGCCCATAAACAGGCGCCCGTCCTTGTTGTTCACGTAGGCGGTACCTTTGTTCACCCAATCGGGTGCACCCTTGATGCCGAGCTCACTTTCCAGTTGCGTCTGGCTGGAACAGGCGCCAAGCAGGATCGCGGCCAGTAGAATCGGGGCGGACGCCCAGAATGATTTCAGGTGTTTCATCGCTAGCACTCCATATATATGAATGTGTTGGTCCCACGTCTGGCGGGGACTGCCGGTTGATTGTCTATTGTAAGCACCAATTTTTCCGGAAAGCAAAATTGCGTGGACCGGCAATCCGGAGACAAACCGGACGCTGTCCGCGGGAGTATCCCCTGCCAATACGGAAACTTACAAACCTGCTGGGTTACGGCGAACTTCCAAATGAACTGTCGCATTCGAATACGCTACTGACAGCAGGGTGTCAGGAGCGGATTGCTAGGCTGCGTGTCCCTTTAACCACCAACGCGGAGAAAACCATGAGCATGCAAACCATCAAGGAACACGGCGTTTTCAGCTGGAACGAACTGATGACCACGGATATGCCAGCCGCCAAGAAATTTTACCGCGAGGCGCTCGGCTGGGAACTTCAAGACCTGAACAATCCCGGCTTGGCCTACACCATCGCCAAAAAGGGCGATCGCGACGTGGCCGGCATCATGGGCATGCCCAACGATTCCCAAGGCATGCCCGCAAACTGGGGGTCTTACGTCACCGTGGACGATGTGGATGCCCGGGTGGCGCGGGTGCAGTCGCTGGGTGGTAAACTTTGTGTGGCACCGCAGGATATCCCGAATGTCGGGCGGTTTGCCGTCATCGCCGATCCGCAGGGGGCGATGCTGGCGATGATCACTTATTTCAACAAGGAGTAGTGGCGATGGCGAGCCGCTTTTTCTCTCCGGCCAGTTTCGACTTTCTTACCAGTTTGAATACCAACAACAATCGCGACTGGTTCGATCGTCACAAGCAGGAGTATGAATACGCGGTTCGCACCCCGGCCCTGGATTTCATCGCCGCCATGGCCGAGGACATCGAGGCCCTCTCCCCCCACTTTCTGGCGGTGCCGCGGAAAGTGGGGGGCTCGTTGATGCGCGTATATCGCGACGTGCGCTTCGGCAAGGACAAGCGCCCGTTCAAAACCAATATCGGCATTCAGTTCCGCCACTTTCAGGGCAAGAACGTGCACGCCCCGGGCTTCTACGTGCACCTGGAACCGAAGGACAGTTTTCTGGGCGTCGGTATCTGGCATCCGGATGCACCCGCCCTCGGCAATATTCGCACGGCCATCACGGAAAACAGCGCGGCCTGGCTTAAAGCCAGTCGCGATAAAAAATTCGCCCGGGTGTATGCGCTGGCCGGCGATTCATTGACCAACGCACCCCGAGGCTACGCCAAGGATCACCCGCTGCTTGCAGACCTGAAACGCAAAGATTTTATTGCCGTCGCGGCATTCAACAGCAAGCTGGCCACGACCGCGAACTTCCAGCCGCACGTGGTGGAATCATTTCGCAGCGCCGTGCCGTTCATGAAATTTCTGTGCAAGGCACTGGACCTGCCGTTCTAGCCAATGCGTCGCGCCGACCGCTTGTTTCAGATTATCCAGGGCCTGCATCACGAACGCGTGGTCACGGCCCGGCACTTGGCGGAACAACTGGAAGTTTCGGAGCGCACCATCTACCGCGACATCCAGGATCTCTCCCTGTCGGGAATACCGATAACCGGCGAGGCCGGTCTTGGTTATCGCCTGCTGAAAGGCTTTCATCTCTCGCCGCTGATGTTCAATGCCGAGGAACTGGCCGCCCTGCTGCTGGGCGCGCGCATGGTGCAGACCTGGACCGACAAGAGCCTGGCACGTGCCGCCCAGCAGGCCATGGCCAAGATCGAGCACGTGATCCCGGATCACCTGAAGCCCGAACTGGAGCGCCAGGAGATCATGGTGCCAGGCTTTCCGTTTAATCTGACCGTGTCGGATGAACTCGAAGCGTTGCGTGGCGCGATCAAACAGCAACACAAGGTACGCTTCGACTACCGGCGCGAGGACAACCAGAAATCCACGCGCACCGTGCACCCGCTCGGCCTGTTGTACTGGGGCAAGGTGTGGACGCTGGTAGCCTGGTGCGAACTGCGCGACAACTTTCGTCACTTCCGCCTCGACCGGATGAGCAGCATCGCCAGTCTGGAAGTACGCTACGATTCAGTGCAAGGCCGGACGTTGCAGGATTTCCTGGCGCAGTGCGAATAGTCCGTACTTGGTCGACTCAATCCATTCACTGTTATCCGTTCAACCCTACCGGCACTTCAATGGCAAGTAAGCAACGGGGATGTTCGTGTTGTTACTGCCTCGCATCGTCATCGGCTCGGGTACCGCGGCAAAGCCGCAAACCCAGGTAACCGGAACGACCGGCGAAGCTTCCACGACTGCCGCGCGCAGGGTGAGAATTTTGTCTTTGATCAGGGCATTGGCACGATTGCCAAAGGTGATATCGATGGCTCCGTCTCGAACCGACACCGAACGGACGAAGTTGTTGACGATCTGGTCGGCGGCGGGCAACCCGGCACTGGCATTGTTGCCAGGAAAGGTCTGCGTTGCGGCCCACGATCCGGCGATTGGGCCCTTGGCAATGTCCGCCAGGGGCAAGGCTTCGACAATCTGATCGCGGGCGAACTTGTCCGAAAAATTGGGGAGCGCCATCAGCGCCAGAATCGCGACAACCGCGAGCACCATCATCAATTCCATCATGCTGAAGCCGTCGTCACTCATTGTCGTTCACCGGCCTGGCAAATGGGTTTCAAGGCATCTATTCGTGCTGATGGCTACCGGGAATATTAGCAGAAACTGCGGCCGGTCCCGGTATTCCTGCGCCTGGCAGGTTGCTGAAAAAGTAGTTGTAGGGTGCGTTCCACGCACCAAGGTCGGTGCGCGCAGCGCACCCTACATCTAAGAATCAAGGGCCTGCGGAAATCCATGTTTGCGTGCGAGATGAAACGAGGGTTTGTTTATGAGTTTTTCAGCAACCTGCTAGGCTACTTAAGCGATTGCG
>Ga0315272_10001781_pt1 | contig 10627 bp, 8 predicted proteins | sample C3_middle_MG_FD_203918 | JGI IMG/M metagenome (GOLD analysis project Ga0315272, IMG submission 203918) | Sediment microbial communities from Yellowstone Lake, YNP, Wyoming, USA - C3_middle | ecosystem: Environmental > Aquatic > Freshwater > Lake > Sediment | place: USA: Wyoming | collected...
CAGATTCTTGAACTGCAGCTCGCCCATTTCATCGGCCATGGCGGCGCGGGCCAACTCAAAGAGCAACTGGTTGAAAATGGTGGGCGTGATGCTGCTTGGGTTGTAGCTGCCGTCCCAAGCGGCCAAGCTCGCCAGCATGGCGCGCTCGGTCGGCGCCGTGATGACCGAACTGAGTACCGGAAGCAACGGTGCGAGCAGGCGCGGTCCATAAGCATTTAGGGTGTCGAGCTGGAGAGCTTGGCTGGCTTTCAGATCCCACTTGATGGCGGGTTCACGCAGGCGCTGGTTCAGGCGCTGGGCGCGGTCAGCGAGGTTGTAGTAGCCGGCCACCGGCACACCGCTGCTGGGCCTGGGCTGGTGGTTGGCCGAGGCAATGTAGCCGCGCGGCGGGTTTTCTTCTTGCGGGTTGTCGCTGAAGCGGTAGAAGCCCAGTTTGTCGGCTTCGGCGCTGCTGCCGTCAAGAATGAAAGCCGGGTTGACGCCGTCGGGGCGTATCGGCAGCTTGGCCGCCGCCCACCAGCCGATGTCGCCGCTGGCGCTGGCCCACACCACGTTCAGGCCTGGGGCGTGGATCTTGCTGGCGGCAGTGCGCGCTTTCTCCAGCGTGTTGGCCCGGTTGAGCTCGTAAAAAGCCTCAAGAATCGGGTTCTCGGTTTCCAGAAAAGCCCACCACATCGCCACCGGTGTGGTGCCCAGGCTGTCTTTGAAGGCGTCGGTGATGATGGGGCCATGCGGCGAGCGGCGCAGTGTGAGCGCTACCGGTTGGGCACCTTTGACCCGAATCGTCTCGACGCGGCTTAGCAGTTCGACCCACTCGCCGTGGTACCAGACCTGGTTGGCGTTGGCAGGGTTGACCTTTTCAGCAATCAGATCCAGGTCGTCGTTTTGGAACATGGTCAGACTCCAGCCAAATTGGCTGTTGTGGCCCAGCAGCGCGCTCGGGTTGAGTGCCTGGAAGTGGCCGTACAACTCGAAGCCGGGGCTGGCGAGGTGGGCTTCGTACCAGACTGCAGGTGCCGAGTAAGCGATGTGCGGGTCGCCTGCGAGCAGTGGCTTGCCGCTGGCGGAGCGGCTGCCCGCAATCGCCCAGGCGTTGCTTCCCTCGAATTGCGCCAACCCGGCCAGGGCCAGCGCGTCGCGGCTGATTCGAGCGAGTTGGTTGAGTGCTTGCCAGTCGCGCGCCTGTAGCGCGGCAGCGGCACCGCTGGGCATCTCTGCGGCGACGACCCCTTGCGGATTCCAGTCGAGATCAAACACTTTCAGGTAGTCGCTCCCGAGCTTGTCGCGCACATACGTGAGGGTCGGTTCGGTGCGAAAGGCGGCGGCAAAACTGTAGGCCAGGTAGCCCGAGACGGCGAACGTGTCCTGCACGGTGAAGGGTCGTTTGGGAATGCCCAGCAGTTCGAATTCAAGCGGCGCTGGATGCGTGGCCTGAAATTGGTTGATGCCATCCAGGTAGGCCAGCAAGGTCAGTGTCGCGGCGCTTTCCAGGTCTATGTTTGCGGCCGCATTTTTTGCATGTTCGCGAATCCCGAGCGTGCGAAACAACTGATCCACTGCCACCAGCTTGGGGCCCAGTACCTCGGCGAGTTCACCCTGGGCCAGACGGCGCACCATTTCCATCTGAAACAAGCGATCTTGCGCGTGCACAAAGCCCAGCGCACGGTACAAATCAATTTCGTTGCCGGCTCGGATGTGCGGCACACCGCGCTCGTCATAGCGCACGCTCACCGGCGCGCTCAGTTGCGCCAAGGTCAACGTGCCCGAGCGTTGTGGCTGCTTGCTGTGCAGGTACCAGGCGGCTGCCCCGGCAAGTACCAGCGCCAGAGCGGCAAGCAGCAGGGCGATAATTTTGATGGTGCGTTTCATGGGGCTAATTCCCTGGTGTTGTGCCTTTGAGTGTTGCATCATAAGCGTCCAGCGCCACGGCCTCGGCGGCGGCCACGCCGCTGCGCACCGCGCCTTCCAGCGTCGCAGGATAAGGGCCGGCCACATAGTCACCCGCTGCAAACAGTCCGGGCGCGATGTCTTGCGCTGGCCGCAGCAGGCCCGGTGTACAGGCAAAAGTGGCGCGTTTTTCAACGATGGTTTGCAGCGCTTGCAGCCGCAGGCCGAGTTGCTGGCGGGCCTGTTCAAGAACCTTTTGTGTGAGCACCTGGCGCTCGCCACGGCTGGCGCTCACGACAAAAGCGAGCAGGCCCTGGCTGGCGCCGAGTTGGCCCCGGTCAAACACAAATTGCGCCGGATGGTCGGCGTCGCTGTGCAGGCTCAGCATAGCCTGGGGCAGGCGGGCGTCAGCGCTCCAGGCATAGACCGTGGTGATGGCTTCGAATTGCAGGCTGCGTGCGATGGCGGTCCATTGGCGCATGCTTTGGGCGATGGCGTCGGTCGCCGTCGGCGCACTGTTTTCAAGCACCCGGGCCGATTCCCAGGCGCTACCAGCGAAGATCAAGGCATCGAAGCCGTCGCCCGGCGCGGCTCCAACGCGCAACGAGTCGCCGTGAACACGCCACTGCGCGCCCTGTTGCGACACTGAGGCCACGCGCGCACCCAACTGCAACTGGCCGCCGTGCTCGCTGAGCCAGCGCTGCGCGGCATTGGGAAACAGCTCGGACAGGCTGACGCGGGGCAGCAGCAGGTGCGAGCCGCCCGGCACGCCAAACAAGGCGTCTTGCAGCACGCGCAAAAAAACCTGTGCGCTGGCATGATCGATCGGCGTGTTCAGCGCCGACAGGCACAGCGGCGCAATCAGTTCTGCCATCACGCGCGGGCACAAGCCTTGGCACAACTGGGCGACCGATTGGCCGGCGTCACATTGAAAGCCAGTTCGTTGCCAGCAGACGGCGCGGCGCAGCAGCGACCATTTGTCGGCCAGCGTCCAGCCTCGCGCGCTCACGATGGCGGCCAGCGCATCCAGTGGCGTCGGCCACGCCGGAAATTGCAAACCGAGCCCGTTGGCGCGGCGTAACGTCATCGGGATGCGCAGCAGGGCAAGCGCCGGCTCCACACCCACCAGGCGCAGCAACCGCAGGGTTTCGGTGTAGGCACCGATCAAGATGTGCTGGCCATTGTCGAGCGTCGTCGCGCGGCCATCGGCTAGGTGACCGCTGACGGCGCGGGCGCGTCCGCCGAGCACGTGAGACGCTTCAAAAACGACCACGGCGTGGCCGGCCCGCGTGGCCTCGATGGCGGCCGCCAGGCCCGCCCAGCCGGCGCCCAGGATGGCGATTTTCATGGTTTACCCCAGCGCCTGCACCTTCCAGGCCAGCCACAGCTTGCGCAAAGGCGTCAGGCTGATGCGCTGGTTGAGCACCTGGAACTTGTCGCGTTCGATTTCACAGAGCAGGGCGCGGTAGATGCTGGCCATCATCAACCCGGGCTTTTGGGCGCGGCGGTCAACGCCGGGCAGCAGCGCCAAGGCTTCGTCGTAGAGGCGGTGAGCGCGCTTGGCCTGGAACTGCATGAGCGCCGTGAAACGCTCGGAGTGCGTGCGTTTGAGGATTTCATGCGCCTTGACCTCGAACTGTTGCAGTTCGCTCAGGGGCAGGTAAATGCGGCCTCTCATGGCGTCTTCGCCGACGTCGCGCAGGATGTTGGTGAGTTGCAAGGCCTGGCCCAGCTTGTGCGCATAGAGCAGGGTTTGCGGCTGGGTCTGGCCGAAGATGTTGGCCGCCACCTCGCCCACCACACCGGCCACCAGGTGGCAGTAATGCTGCAGCGCCGGGTAGTCGAGGTAGCGGGTTTGTGAGAGGTCCATCTGGCAGCCTTCGATCACCGCCTGCAAGTGGCGTTGCTCGATCTTGAAGGGGGCTGCCAGCGGCATCAGCGCTTGCATGACCGGGTGGCTGGCCTGTCCGGCGTAGGCGTTGACCACTTCGGCTTGCCACCAGGCCAGCTTGGCGCTGGCGACGCTGGGGTCTGCCAGTTCGTCCACCACGTCGTCAACTTCGCGGCAAAAAGTATAAAACGCGGTGATGGCGGCCCGCCGCTCGGGCGGCAAAAACAAAAAAGCGTAGTAAAAGCTGCTGCCTGAAGCGGCCGCTTTTTGCTGAACGTAATCTTGAGGCGTCATCACGCTATTGTCATTCCATTTCTATTCAATGCGATATGTCGTTGCCCCACCTTGTCGTGCTAAAGCACTGTCTGCGGTGGTGCGCCTAATCTCGCACCGAATTGGAAATGGAATCACATCCACAGGGCGCGCCACAACAGCATCGGCGCATCCCACCATTTCAGCACGGGCCGGCGCACCAGCGTGGCAAAGTGCAGCGCTTCTATCTTGTCCAGAATGCGCAGGCCGCCTTGCACCACCAGCCGCAGTTCCCAACCGGCTCGCCCGCCAACCAGGTGCACCAAGGGCGCGCCCTTTAACATCCTGGCCCTGGCGTCGGCAACGGCCGCAGCGATCATGCGGGCGGCCTCGGGGGTTTGCCGACAGGCCCGCAAATCGGCTGGCAGGACGCCGAAACGGATGCAATCCTGCTGCACGAAATAGTTGCGGCCGCGCGGCAGATCGACACTGGGGTCCTGCCAGAAGTTGATGAGTTGCAAAGCGCTGCAGATGTGGTCGCTCAAGGCGAGCGACTGCGCTTCGGTCACGCCGTAGAGGTGCAGCAGCAGGCGCCCGATCGGGTTGGCTGAGCGGTGGCAATAGTCCAGCAATTGCGCCTGGCTGGCGTAGCCGGTGCGGTCGTCGGATTTTTGAACGTCTTGCACGAAGGCGTCAAGCAGGTCGTGCAAGGGCTGCGCGGGCAACTGGTATTTCTGAATGGCAGCGCGCAGCGCCAGGAACACCTGGGGCCAGCGCGCACTCCCATGCGCGGCTGGTTCGCAGGCGGCGACCAGGTCCTGGCGGTAGGCTTGCAAGTCTTGCAGCCGCTGCGCTGGCGTGGCATCGCCCTCGTCGGCCAGGTCATCCGCGGTGCGGGCAAAGTGGTAGAGAGCGGCGATAGGCGCACGCAGGCGCGCCGGACACAAAAAGGAGGCGACCGGGAAATTTTCGTAGTGCGTGACAGGCGCTGACACAATTGGCATGTCTGGTTTCCTGTTTCCTGAATCGATCCCTCTGTGTCTGAGTACTACTACTCAGACACAGAAATATCAAAACATGAAAGCGCGCTTTCGCACCCATGCCGTCGTTGCAAATCCTCGCCATAGCCACGGCTATGTCTGCGGTTTGCGCCTAGGCTTGCGCGCGAATCCATCACTTTCATTTTGTTCCGATACCTCTGTGTCTGAGTACTAGCGACCGCGCAAAAACCAGGTGTCCAACTCCCGGATGCTGATCTGCCGCCAGGTCGGTCGCCCGTGATTGCACTGGTCGGCGCGTTCGGTCGCTTCCATCTGGCGCAGCAGTGCGTTCATTTCTTCGGTGCTCAAGCGGCGGTTGGCACGCACCGCGCCGTGACAGGCCATGGTCGAGAGCAGCTCGTTGTGTGCCCGCGCTATCACGCTGCTGGCTTCGTGCTGTGCCAACTCGGCCAGCACCGCTCGCGCCAACTCGACCGCGTCGCCCTGGACCAGCGCGCTGGGCACGGCCCGCACGGCCAAAGCGTGGGCTGAAAAAGCGGTGATCTCCAAGCCCAGCGTTTGCAGCGTTGAGGCATGCGTCTGGGCGCAGTCGATTTCAGTGGCGGTTGCGGCAAAGGTGGCCGGTATCAGCAGCGGCTGACTCGACAGGCTGGGGTGGGTGGCACCAGGGGCAACCTGGTCTGCGCCAAACTGTGACTTTAGCCGCTCATAGACGATGCGTTCATGGGCGGCGTGCATATCGACAATGATCAGGCCCTGCGCGTTTTCGGCCAGGATGTAGATGCCTTGCAGTTGGGCCAGTGCCCGGCCCAGCGGCCAGTCGCCGCTGGCTTGGGTTGCGCTCACTGCGGCCGGTTCGGTGCCAACGGCAGCGGCGTTCCACAACGCGCCCAGGTCGCTGACCCGGTGGCCGCTGGCCGAAGCAAAATGAAGACTCGTCTGCGCGTACGCGTTGTTGCGTTCGCCGGTTTCTGCGCGCGCAGCGGGCACCGTTGTGAAAGCGTCCGACGGCGGACCGCTGCCTGCACGCGGGGCCGCCAGCGCGTCCTGCACGGCGTGGCGCACCGCCTGGTGCACCTCGCGGCTGTCCCTGAACCGCACTTCGATCTTGGTCGGGTGCACGTTGACATCCAGCCGGGTCGGGTCAAGCTCGACATACAGCGCATAGACCGGCTGGCGCTGGCCGTGCAACACGTCCTCATAGGCGCTGCGGACAGCGTGGCTGAGCACTTTGTCGCGCACAAAACGCCCGTTGACATAGGCAAACTGCTGGTCGGCGCGCGCGCGCGCGGCGTCCGGAATGCCGACGCGGCCCCAAACCCGGATGCGCGCCATGCCGTCGGGGCGGCCGGGGTCAGCGCTGGTCTGGTAGTCCACCCACAGCGAGCGCTCGACAAAATCGCTGCCGAGCACATCGGCCAGGCGTTGTTCCAGCGCGGCCAGGGCATGACTGCGGCTCTCGCAGCGCCGCCATTGCTCGACCAGCTTGCCTTCATGCCAGATGGCAAAGCCAACGTCGGGCCGCGCCAATGCGTGGCGGCGCACCGCATCGACGCAGTGGGCCAGTTCGGTGGCGTCGGTTTTGAGGAACTTGCGTCGCGCCGGGGTGCTGAAAAACAGCTCTTTGACCTCGACCGTGGTGCCGCAACTGCGCGCAGCGACTTGCACTTCGCCGCTGCCGCCGTCGAGGCGGTACGCGTTGGCCTGGCCGGCAACGCGCGACAGCAGGGCGCAGTCCGCAATGGCGTTGATCGCGGCCAGCGCCTCGCCGCGAAAACCCATGGTGTTGACCGATTCCAGGTCCGACAGGCTGCTGATCTTGCTGGTGGCGTGGCGTTTGAACGCAACGCCCAGTTCCTGCGGCAGGATGCCGATGCCGTCGTCTTCAACCGAGATCAGCCGCACGCCGCCCGCCAGCAGCCGCACGGTGATTTGGCTGGCACCGGCATCGAGCGCGTTGTCCAGCAATTCGCGCACCACCGAGGCGGGGCGTTCGACCACCTCACCGGCGGCGATTTGGCTGATCAGCGCATCGGGCAATTCACGAATGGGCTGGCGGACAGAGGCAAAAGAGGGGGCAGGATTCACTGACGCATTTTAGGGAGACTTTGGAGCTTCTATCGGGCGTCTGGGTGAATCAAGCGGTGCGGGGATAATTCAGCGCTATGGAAATCATCACCTCACTCCTGGACTTCATCCTGCATGTGGACAGGCACCTGGCGTTGTTCGTGCAGGACCATGGCTTCTGGGTTTATGCGCTGCTTTTTCTGGTTATTTTTGTTGAGACCGGCTTGGTGGTGATGCCGTTCTTGCCGGGCGATTCGCTGTTGTTTGTGGTCGGCGCGATGTGCGGCGTCGGGCTCATGAGTTACCCCTTGTCGGTGGCGTTGCTGTTAAGCGCCGCCGTGCTGGGCAACCAGTCCAACTACGCCATCGGTCATTATTTCGGACCGCGGGTCTTCCAATGGGAAAACTCGCGGCTGTTCAACAAAGCGGCGTTTGACCGGGCCCATGATTTTTTTGAGCGCTACGGCGGCATCACGCTGGTGGTGGCGCGTTTCATGCCGTTTTTGCGCACCTTTGCCCCGTTTGTGGCCGGCGTCGCACAAATGAGCCGGGTGCGCTTCACCTGGTTCGATGTGACCGGCGGCACGCTTTGGGTGGTGGGCATCATCACCATTGGCTATTTCTTTGGCAACTTTCCGTTTGTGAAAGAGCACCTGGACAAAATCATCTGGGCCATGATTTTGATTCCGGGCCTGGTGATCGTGTTGGGCGCCTGGAACTCGCGCCGCCAACCGCGTTAGTCCTGGTTTTTAGGACGGTTTCCGCGTGTCTCACGTTGCTGTTGGAGCAACTGCTGGCGCAGGTCGGCCCGCTCCTGCGCTGACAAATGTCGCGAGGCTGGCTTGAGCGGCGCCTGGGCTGGCTGGTCCGCGTTGGCGTCAGCCACCGGTGCGGCTGGCTCGCGCGGCGTTTTGAGGGTTGAACGCAATTCGGCGCGCCACTGCTGAGGCGGCGCTTGAAACGCCTCAATATCCCGATGCCGGGGCTGTTGCGACCAGGCCGCAGGAAACACCAGCCAGAGCAGCAGGAAAAAGCAGGAATACTTCATGGCTGAAACATAACGCAAAATGAACCGCTAGGTACGGGCAAGATATGTAACATTGTGTCAATGTTGGCCCGAAACCGCCACAATTGGCAGCGGCAAGCCTGCAAAATCACCCTTGTTACAAATTCAAAGGTGCCCTCATGAGCCAAACCCCACAGCGAAGCGACAAAATACTGATTTGCGATGACGATGCCCGCATCCGTGATTTGCTGCGGCGCTACCTGACGCAAGAAGGTTTTGTCGTCTTGCAGGCGCAGGACGGCCAATCGCTGAGCCGCATCTTGTTGCGTGAGCCGGTTGATCTGATTGTGCTCGACTTGATGATGCCGGGCGAGGACGGCTTGTCGATCTGCCGGCGTCTGCGCAGTGCCAACGATCACACGCCTGTCATCATGTTGACGGCCAAAGGCGAAGATGTGGATCGCATTGTCGGGCTGGAAATCGGTGCTGACGACTACCTGGGCAAGCCCTTTAATCCGAGGGAACTGCTGGCGCGCATTCATGCGGTGCTGCGCCGGCGCCCCACGCCCGAGGTGCCGGGCGCACCGTCGAGCGACAACGAGATCGTCTGTTTCGGTCCGTTCACCTTTGACCTGGGCGCGCGCACGCTGCGCAAAGACGAGCAGGATGTGGCCTTGACCAGCGGCGAGTTCGCCATGCTCAAAGCGCTGGTGCGCCATCCGCGCCAGCCGCTCTCGCGGGAGAAACTGGCCCAATTGGCGCGCGGGCGCGAGTTTGAACCCTTTGACCGCAGTCTGGATGTGCAAGTGTCGCGCTTGCGCAAATTGATCGAAGTCGATGTCGTGGCCCCGCGCTATATCCAGACGGTCTGGGGCGTGGGTTATGTCTTTGTTCCTGACGGCACCAGTTGAAAGCGTCAACGCCCGCCAAGCCGGTCGCTCTGGGCACATCAAAGTCCGCAGACGACGTGGTGATCAAACGCCGGGTCCGGCCGTGGCTCACCCTGAGTCTTTTTTGGCGCACTTTTTTTCTGCTGGCGCTGCTGCTGCTGGGCAGCATTGCGGCCTGGTTGCAGACGCTGCGCTCGCTGGAGTTCGAGCCGCGCGCGATCCAGACCGCGCAGCAGATTGCCTCGCTGGTCAATTTGAGTCGTGCCGCCCTGATTCACTCCGATGCCATCAACCGTGTTTCGCTGCTCAAAACCATGACCGAGCAGGAGGGGGTGCGCATTGTGCCGCGCGAACCGACGGACCAGTTCGAACCTTTTGACACCGATGCGCTGGGCCGACGCATCTCGCAAGAGCTTGAACATCGACTCGGCCCGGGTACGCTCGTGGCCAACCGCGTCAACCGGGAAGTCGGGCTGTGGGTCGGCTTCGTCATCGATGGTGACAATTACTGGATGCTCACCGACCGTGCGCGCTTCAACTACGCTGCCGGGCGCACCTGGCTCATTTGGCTGATCACGGCCGCTGCGCTATCGCTGGCGGGTGCTGCGTTGATTGCGCGCCTGATCAACCAGCCGCTCAAGCGCTTGTCGTTTGCCGCCAGCCGTGTGCGCGATGGAGATTTTCAGGCCAGCACGCTTGACGAGACGGTGGTGACGCCAGAGATCCGGGCGGTCAACATCGGCTTTAACCGCATGACCCAGAAGCTGGCCAAAATCGAGCAAGACCGCTCGGTCATGCTGGCGGGTATTTCACATGACTTGCGCACACCGCTGGCGCGCTTGCGGCTGGAGACCGAACTCAGCGTCAGCAATGCCGAGGCGCGCGAACACATGGCTGCCGACATTGCGCAACTCGACGCCGTGATCGGCAAGTTTCTGGACTACGCGCGTCCGGGCGAGGTTGAGTTGTGCACGGTTTCGCTGCGCGAGGTGATCGAGACCTGCCTGTACAGTGTGAAAAAATACACCGACGTGAAAGTCAATCTGGCGTTAACAGGCGAATTGCTGGTGCGCGCCGACGCGGTCGAGTTGGGCCGCGTCATTGCCAATCTGCTGGAGAACGCACGCCGTTATGGCAAGTCACCCGGCAGTGATGTGGCCAGAGTGGATATTGATGCGAGGACGCGCGACGCATGGGTGCTGCTGCAGGTGCGTGACCACGGCACCGGTGTTTCGCCGGAACAATTGGCCAATCTGAAGACACCGTTTTACCGTGGCGAAGCGGCACGCACTGCGGCCAATGGGGCTGGCCTGGGATTGGCTATTGTCGAGAAAGCCGTTGCGCGCATGGGCGGCAAGTTTGTCCTGAGCAATGCCGCCTCGGGCGGGTTGCTGGCCAGCATCAAATTGCAACGCGCTGCGGCTGGTTGACTGGCGATCAAGGCGGGTGGAGAAAGTAGGTTTTCATCGGATCTACTGACCGCGCAGCAAGCCGGGTCTCGCCCCGGCAGGCGAGTTCCCTTTCTTTGCTTCGCCAAAGAAAGGGAACCGAAAGAAAGGCGAGCCGGATTCGTCGAGGTTTTTGGGGTCAGAGCCAGTAGTGTCCGGTCAAAACCCGAACAAAATCAATTGGT
>Ga0315272_10001782_pt1 | contig 10627 bp, 8 predicted proteins | sample C3_middle_MG_FD_203918 | JGI IMG/M metagenome (GOLD analysis project Ga0315272, IMG submission 203918) | Sediment microbial communities from Yellowstone Lake, YNP, Wyoming, USA - C3_middle | ecosystem: Environmental > Aquatic > Freshwater > Lake > Sediment | place: USA: Wyoming | collected...
AACCTTTAAGCTGACTACAAAACCTGACCAGATGAACAGCATAATGGCAGGCAGTGATGATATCTCGGCCAGTGCTTTCGGGATAAATGTCGGATTGAGATTTTACCTAAAATAGTCGTGCAGGTTGTGCAGGTCATGCAGGTCATGCAGGTCATGCAGGTCATGCAGGTCATGCAGGTCATGCAGGTCGTGCAGGTCATGCAGGTCGTCAGGTCTTAGAAGACACCAGACCTGCAAGACACCAGACTTGCAAGACATCAGACCTGCAAGACAATCAAATATCATTCTCCCCTTTCACGTATCCGAAATTCGCAAGAATCCCCCCGTCGACATAAAGGATATGGCCATTCACAAAATCGCTGGCCTTTGATGCAAGAAAAAGAGCCGCATTTGCCACATCCTCAGGTGTTCCCCACTTCCCTGCCGGTGTTCTTGTCATTACAAGGTCATTAAACGGATTACCTTTCTCCCTGAGAGATCCTGTCATTTCAGTAGCAATATAACCGGGTCCCAGACCATTTATTTGGATATTATATTTTGCCCATTCTACACACATGTTCCGGGTCAGCATCTTCAGTCCTCCTTTTGCCGAGGCATAGGCAGCAACTGACTTTCTGCCATATTCACTCATCATTGAACAGATATTAATGATCTTTCCACTCCTTTTCTCAATCATCCCCGGGACAACTCTTTTTGATACCACCAGCGGTGCCAGAAGGTCGACCTCTATAATTTCCCTGAACTCTTCCAGTGGCATTTCGAGAATAGGCTTTCTTTTTATTATTCCTGCATTATTCACAAGGATGTCAACGGATCCGACATGTTTTTCAATCTCAGAAATACCCCTGTCCACATCCTTTTCATCTGTGATGTCAAATTTCAGTGTAAAAACCTCCATTCCTTCTTTCCTGAAAGCATCATTGCAGCTTTTCAGTTTTTCCTCGTTCCTTCCATTTACACAAATCCTTGCACCGGCTTTTGCCAGTACTATTCCAATTGCCAGACCGATACCCTGAGTAGCTCCGGTAACAAGTGTTACTTTTCCGGTCAAATTAAACAGCTCTTTCATATGTGCATCATATTATAATTTCTGTGGAACTCTGTGCTTCTCTGTGTATCTCTGTGTAACAAAAAAGAACTAACACAGAGTTCACAGAGTCGCCAGTCTCAAGCTCCCGGCTCTTCACAGAGGGACACAGAGAAAAAATTATTTTAGAGTATCCGGCTGCCTCACATCCATATCTCCATAATCGAGGTTCTCCCCTGCCATGCCCCAGATAAATGTATAATTTGATGTACCTGCAGCGCTGTGAATACTCCATGATGGAGATAACACAGCCTCCTCATTCTTCATCCAGATATGCCTTGTCTCATCAGGATCACCCATAAAGTGACAAATTGCCTGCTTATCAGGAACTTCAAAATAGAAATATGCTTCCATGCGCCTGTTATGAGTATGTACCGGCATTGTATTCCACACACTTCCAGGCTTTAACTCTGTCATCCCCATCTGTAGCTGACATGTTTCCAGAACACTGTTTACCAGCAGCTTATTTACGGCACGATGATTAGATGCTTCAAGACTGCCAAGAATAACAGTCTCGCCATCTTTAATTGTTATTTTCTTAACAGGAAACGTGTGATGAGCAGGAGCAGAATTGAAATAAAGCTTCGCAGGTTTTGTCTTATCAGCAGATTTTAAAATGATATTTCCGGAACCCTTCCCAAGATAAATCGCTTCCTTGAATCCGAGTTTATATTCAATACCGGCTGCAACTATAACAGCATCTCCTCCAACGTTGATTATTCCTGTCTCTCTTCTGTCTGAAAAAGTCTGAGTTTTAAGTTCATCGAATGACTCAAGGATGAGTTCTTTTGATACCGGCATCGCCCCTCCTACAATCAGCCGGTCATACATTGAATAGACAAGGCTGATCTCATCCTTAATAAAAAGATCCTGGATCAGGAACGCTTTTCTTAATTCGGTTGTTCCATATCTCTTTACATCATCGGGATGCGCGGCATGCCTGAGTTCTGTTTTCATAATATCTTTCGAAAATTGATTGTAAATACAAACATATTACATATTTCTTGATACTCTGACCTCTATTTCATATTTTCGTTTCTCTTTAAGATAGCCAGTATTTAAACTGATGCATAAAAAAGGAATTATGAAACCATTTATTAATGAAAGATTCCTGCTGACAAATAGCACAGCCGAAAGACTTTATCATTATTATGCTGAAAACAAACCTGTTATTGACTTTCATTGCCACCTTTCACCTGCCATGATTGCCGATAACCGCAAATTCGATAACATCACTCAGGCATGGCTCGAAGGTGATCATTACAAGTGGCGTGCAATGAGGATGAATGGTGTTGATGAAGCATTTTGCACAGGCAGTGAACCTGATCAGAAGAAGTTCCTCAAATGGGCCGAAACTGTTCCGGCAACTATTGGTAATCCTCTCTATCACTGGACACACCTAGAACTTGTCAGGCATTTCAATATTTATGATCTCCTTTCCCCTGCAAAAGCAAGTGCAATTTATGAATCAGCTTCAGCTCTTCTCAGGACCGAAGAGTTTTCAACAAAAGGACTTTTAAGGATGATGAAAGTTGAGGTTGTCTGCACAACAGATGATCCGGCTGATACACTTGAACACCATCAAAGACTGAAAAAATCATTTGAAATAAAAATACTTCCGACATGGCGCCCTGATAATGTGATTAAAACAGAAGATCCTGAGAAATTTCTTTCATACCTGAATAAACTGGGATCATCTTGCAATAAAGAAATCAACAGTTTTGAAGAGCTCATTGAGGTCCTCGACATTCGTCATGGATTTTTTCATGAGAATGGCGCCAGACTTTCAGATCATGGTCTCGACAGATTCTATTTCGCACCATACAGTGCATCCGAAACTGAAACAATATTCAGAAAATTACTTAAAGGCGTGCAACTTTCTGCTGAAGAAACAGAAATATACAAAACTGCTGTCATGAAAGAGCTCTGCAGGATGAATCATAAAAGAGGCTGGACCCAGCAGTTTCATATAGGAGCAATCAGGAACAATAATGAAAGGATGTTCAGAAAAATGGGACCCGATACAGGCTGGGATTCGATAGGACCGACACAGGATGCATTCAAAATATCGAAGTTTCTCAGTTCTCTCGATTTAACAAACCAGCTGGCAAAAACACTTCTTTATAATCTTAATCCTGCTGATAATGAGATGATAATAACCATGGCAGGCAACTTTAATGATGGGACCTTCCCCGGCAAGGTTCAATACGGTGCAGCCTGGTGGTTCCTCGATCAGAAAAATGCTATGGAAAAACATCTCAGGGACCTGGCATCAATGGGTCTGCTGAGAAGGTTTGTTGGTATGGTAACTGACTCACGCAGCTTCCTCTCTTATCCAAGGCATGAGTATTTCAGGCGCCTTGTCTGCAATTACATAGGTGAGGAGGTTGAAAAAGGATTGATCCCTGATGAGGAAGAGCTTCTTAAACCCTTGATTGAAGGAGTTGTATATGAAAATGCAAAAAAATATTTTGGATTCTGACCTCATCCACCTGAAAATAACAAGTCCCTCTCCCCCGGGAGAGGGATTTAGGGTGAGGTTAATTTAAAACGAAAAACAACTATATGAACGAACTTAACTTAAAAGGAAAGGTAGCTGTTATCACTGGAGGAGCAGGAGTAATCTGTTCAGTGATGGCTAAATCATTTGCTGCTGAAGGCGTTAAAACAGTAATTCTTGATCTCAATAAGGAATCGGCCATGGCTGTTGCAGCTGAGATAGAGAATGAATTTAAAACCCCTTCGGTTGGACTTGCCGCCAATGTATTGGATAAATCTTCGCTTGAACTGGCAATGAAGGAAATTATAAAAACTTTTGGCAAAATCGATATACTGGTAAATGGCGCCGGAGGAAACTCGCCCGCTGCTACAACTAAGGTTGAAAAAATGGAGGGTACTGACAATGAGAATGCTGATGATACATTCTTCGGACTTAAGGAAGAGGGATTCGACAAAGTCTTTGATCTCAATTTCAAGGGTACACTGCTCCCGAGTATGGTCTTTGCAACTGATATGGTAAAAAGAAAATCAGGAGTTATAATCAACATCTCATCAATGAATTCATACCGTCCTCTGACTAAAATTGCTGCTTACTCAGCTGCAAAAGCTGCTGTGAATAATTTCACACAATGGCTTGCTGTGCATTTATCTAAAACAGGTGTCAGGGTAAATGCTATTGCACCCGGCTTTCTGCTCACAAATCAGAACAGGTTCCTTCTTATCGATGAAACAACAGGAGGACTGACTCCAAGAGGCAAGAAGATCATAAACGGGACTCCAATGGAACGTTATTGCCTTCCGGAGGAGTTGACGGGTACAATTATCTACCTTGCATCTGATCTTTCTAAATTTGTTACGGGAGTTGTTATTCCTGTGGATGGAGGATTCAGTGCGTATAGCGGGGTTTAGGTTCGAGGTTCAAGGTTCAAGGAACCTGGAACATGGAACCTGGAACAAGTACAATTATAAAATGTTATACTATCAGATAAATAAATCCATATTTCTGAAAAAATGATCTACTATGAAGCTGGTTCTGAAACAACAGTCCTCAATTCACAAGAAATCAAAAGTGGAATTGTAACTGCTCTTGACAAGCTTGGCAAGAGGAAGAAAGTTCTCGTCGTTCCACCCGATTTTACCAGGTTTCATTCACGGGCAGGCGATCTGACTACCATAATCTATAACTACTACAGGGATAATATTTCAGATATTCTGCCTGCACTTGGCACCCATGCTCCAATGACTGATCAACAGCTGGATGAGATGTTTAAAGATGTCCCTAAAAGTCTGTTCAGGGTTCATAACTGGAGAAATGATGTAGTGACAATAGGTACCATTCCCGGCAGATTTGTATCTGAAATTACTAATGGAGCTCTCGATTATGACTGGCCCGCCCAGCTGAATAAACTTGTTTTCAAAGGCGGACATGATCTGATTCTGTCTGTAGGTCAGGTAGTTCCCCATGAGGTAATTGGAATGGCCAATTATAATAAGAACCTGCTGGTAGGCACCGGCGGACCTGAAGGAATAAACAAAAGCCATTTTATCGGTGCTGTCTTTGGAATGGAAAGAATAATGGGTAAAGCAATAAATCCTGTGAGAAGTCTTCTTAACAAAGCTGCTACTGATTTTATGAGTCATCTTCCTATAGTCTATTTTCATACTGTTATTGGACGGGACAACGATGGAAAACTTGTAATGAGAGGATTATTCATAGGCGATGATGAAGAAGTATTTAAAAAAGCCGCTGAATTATCGATAAAGGTAAATTTCACAATAGTCGAAAGACCACTTAAAAAAGTTGTTGTATATCTCGATCCGGCAGAATATAAGAGTACCTGGCTTGGAAACAAAAGCGTATACAGAACACGTATGGCAATGGCAGACAAAGGGGAACTGATAGTTCTCGCACCCGGTCTTAAGGAATTCGGAGAGGATAAAGAGATTGACCGGCTCATAAGGAAATATGGATACATGGGTACACCAGCCACTCTTAAATCATTGAAAGATAACCAGGAGCTTAACAATAATCTCAGTGCAGCCGCCCATCTTATTCACGGTAGCTCGGAGGGAAGGTTCAGTATTACTTATTGTCCGGGGCATCTTACCAGAGAGGAGATTGAATCAGTAAATTTCAGATATTCAAAACTTTCAGAGATAACAAAAAAATATGATCCTGCTAAACTGAAGGATGGATTTAACAAACTAGACGATGGAGAGGAGATATACTATATTTCAAATCCTGCTATAGGACTATGGGCGGCAAAAAACAGGCTTGAAAAATGAAGTTAAGTTATGTGTTAAAATCAATTTTCGGACCGCAGGACAAAAAGACTGCAAGACTGCAAGACTAAAGACAATATATTATGATCAACTGGGGAATGATAGGCTGTGGAAGCGTTACGGAAGTTAAAAGCGGACCTGCTTTCAATAAAGTGAGTGGTTCCAGACTTCTTGCTGTGATGAGAAGGAACAGGGATCTGGCGGAGGATTATGCAAAACGGCACAAAGTACCAAAAGTATATTCTGATGCTTATGAACTTATAAATGACAAGGAAATAAATGCGGTATATGTTGCAACTCCTCCCGGAAGTCATGCCGAATATGCAATTGCTGCAATCAAAGCAGGAAAGCCGGTTTATATAGAAAAACCTATGGCGCTGAACTATGCCGAATGTGAAAAAATAAATAATGAATCAAATAAATATGGTGTACCGGTGTTTGTAGCCTATTACAGAAGGGCGTTGCCCGGTTTCCTGAAAGTAAAGGAAATGATTGAAAAGGGGGCAATAGGCAAAGTTCTCTTCTTCCAGTTACAGCTTTTCAAACCCGCATCTGATGATGAAAAAGCAGGCAGGTTACCCTGGAGGGTAGATCCTGCTGTTTCAGGAGGAGGGCACTTTTTTGACCTGGCCAGCCATCAGCTTGACTATTTTGACTACCTTTTCGGACCTGTAAGAAATGTGAAATCGGTTGTCAGGAATAACGGGGGCTTTTACAAAGCTGAAGATTTTGTAACAGCAGAACTTGAATATGACAATGGAATTACCGGTACAGGAACCTGGTGTTTTAATGTATCTAAAGATAGCTACAGGGATGTAATTGAGTTCATTGGTGACAAAGGCTCATTAAAGTTCTCAACATTCAGTTTTGAAGATATTGTACTGACAAATGCTGCTGGCCCTAAGGTTATGATAAATGAACGTCCGGATCATGTGCAGTATTTTCTTATCGATAAGATTGTCAGGGCGCTCGAAGGAAAAGGGACATCTCCAAGTACCGGAATTAGTGCGGCAAGGACAAGCAAAGTGATGGATGAGATTGTGGCGGAATATTATGGCAGAATGGTGTGATGGTATGACGGTGCAGCGGTACGACGGTACGAATTTACGAAAGTGCGCGTCCGACACACCGCCATACCTTTATACCGATATACCGACATACCGCCATACCGAAAAACCATTAACATATAATATAAAAATAAACACTAACAGAAATAATATGAAAAGTAAATCAGACATCGGATTAATTGGACTTGCAGTTATGGGTGAAAACCTGGTACTTAATATGGAGAGCAAAGGTTTTACGGTAACTGTTTATAACAGATCGTCAGAGAAAGTTGATGCCTTCCTTTCGGGCAGAGGAAAAGGAAAAAATATAAGGGGTACTCATTCAATTGAAGAAATGGTTAAATCACTCGAAAGTCCCCGAAAGGTAATGCTGATGATCAAAGCAGGTGATGCAGTCGATGAGATGATAGAAACACTTATCCCCCTCCTCTCGGCCGGTGACATTATTATCGATGGAGGTAATACACACTTCCCTGATACTAACCGGAGAACAGCATATGTTGAGAGCAAAGGACTATTATATATAGGTACAGGTGTTTCCGGCGGAGAAGAAGGAGCATTACTTGGTCCTTCAATAATGCCGGGCGGATCCAAAAAAGCATGGCCGGCAGTTAAACCAATATTGCAGGCAATAGCTGCCAAAGTGGATGATGGCACCCCCTGCTGCGACTGGGTTGGTGAAAATGGCGCCGGACACTTTGTAAAAATGGTACATAACGGAATTGAATATGGTGATATGCAGCTCATTACTGAAGCATACCAGATAATGCGGGATCTGCTTCACATGACAGCTGACGAAATGCATATTGTATTCAGGGATTGGAATAAAGGTGACCTCGACAGCTACCTTATAGAGATAACACGAGATATTCTAGCATATAAGGATACTGACGGAAAGCCACTGGTAGATAAAATACTCGATACTGCCGGGCAGAAAGGAACAGGTAAATGGACTGGTGTTGCAGCTCTTGATCTGGGTATTCCTCTCACTCTGATCGGTGAAGCAGTGTTTGCAAGATGTCTGTCAGCCATAAAGGAAGAACGGGTAAAAGCTTCAAAAATACTTACCGGTCCAACAGTCAGGTTTAACGGTGATAAGACAAAATTCCTTTTAGATCTGAAAGATGCCGTATATGCTTCAAAAATAGTCTCCTATGCTCAGGGATATTCGCTGATGAGGGCTGCTGCCAAAGAGTATAAATGGGATCTCAACTATGGTGGCATAGCTCTGATGTGGAGAGGTGGATGCATAATCAGGTCTGCATTCCTTGGCAAAATAAAAACCGCATTTGATAATAATCCATCAATATCTAACCTGCTTCTGGATCCATTCTTCAAAGAAAAGGTTGACAAAGCTCAGGATGGCTGGAGAAATGTGGTAGCAACAGCTATCACTAATGGAATACCTGTTCCTTCAATATCATCAGCGCTTGTCTATTTTGACGGATACCGTTGTGAAAAACTCCCGGCAAATCTGCTTCAGGCACAACGTGATTATTTTGGAGCTCATACTTACGAACGAACTGATAAGCCTAGGGGAGAATTTTTCCACACTAACTGGACAGGAAGAGGAGGTACAACATCATCATCAACTTATAATGTTTAATATCAGCCATCTAAACAATTATGTCAGAAACCATCAAAACCGGTAATTACCGATGGACAGTATGTGCATTGATATTCTTTGCCACAACTGTGAACTATCTCGACAGGCAGGTCATTGGGATTTTAAAACCTCTTCTTGAATCAGACCTGGGAATCGGAGAAAAGGCATATTCCCAAATCATCATGGCATTCCAGTTATCATATGCATTTGGTATGGTGATAGCAGGAAGACTGATTGATAAATTTGGCACTAAGATCGGTTATGGTGCATCGGTAATACTATGGAGCATTGCAGCAATGGGACATGCCTTTGCAAAGGGGATAATCAGTTTTGGTTTCTGGAGATCACTTCTTGGTGTCAGTGAAGCAGGCAACTTCCCTGCTGCAATAAAAACTGTGGCTGAATGGTTTCCCAAAAAAGAGAGGGCTCTCGCAACAGGCATTTTCAACTCCGGCACCAATGTTGGTGCAATTGTTGCTCCGCTGGCAGTTCCTGCAATGGTTGCTGTATGGGGGTGGCAGGCAGCATTTATTGTAACGGGAGCAATTGGTTTCTTATGGTTAATCTGCTGGTTTATATTTTATGAAATACCGGAAAAGCAGCGGAAACTCTCCCGGGCCGAACTAGCTTATATTAACAGTGATTCAGAAGAAAAAGAGGAAGCCCAGGAGCCTGTAAAATGGTCGCAGCTTCTTAAATACAGGCAGACATGGCTTTTCTTTATCGGGAAAGGGATGACTGACCCGATATGGTGGTTTTACCTGTTCTGGATACCTGGCTGGCTGGCACAGGTGAGAGGTACCGGACTCGATGTGAAATCTTTCGGATTACCTCTTGCATTCATTTACACCTCTACAACTGTGGGCAGCATAGGAGGAGGATGGCTTTCTTCCTTTATGATCAGCAAAGGGATGACACCATTTCGTGCACGCAAAATTACCATGCTTATATTTGCAATTCTTGTAGTTCCTATTGTATTCGCATCATCTTCATCTATAAGCACATGGGGCGCTGTGGCACTAATTGCCCTGGCAGCATCATCGCACCAGGCATGGTCCGCAAATATCTATACCACCGTATCTGATGCTTTTCCGAAACGTGCAGTAAGTTCTGTTACAGGTATCGGTGGAATGGCAGGAGCATTAGGCGGCGGATTTATCTCTTACCTGGCCGGTGCTATACTGGAACACTATAAAAACCTGGGGCATATTGAAACCGGGTATGTCGTAATGTTTGCAATTGCAGCAAGCATGTACCTTATAGCCTGGATAATAATGGCTGTATTTGCTCCCAAAAACAAAACAGTAGATTTGACAATTTAGTTCCCAAATGAATTAAAAATGATGAAAATACTCGGGAAATATTCTATCGGAATGGGTGACAGATTCGGTCACCAGGGCAGCGCTCAGCTTCAAGCCGTAATTGATGCCGGGAAAAAAGGTATTGAAATTACACCAGTCTGGAATAAATCCAACAGGGAGCATTCAATTATTGGAACCGGTCCGGAAGATGTCCGTGCAGAAGCTGATTCTGTTACGAAAAAATCAGGATATAAAAAGCCTTATTATGTTGATGCCGATCATATAAATCTTGATACTGTCGATAAATTCATAGACAGTTCCGATTTCTTCACTATCGATGTAGCATCATATATAGGGAAAAGAGCCGGGGACGAGGAGATAGATGAATTTATTTCGGCAGTTAAAAATTATACAGGAAAATTAAAACTGCCGGGTTCAGGTTTGTCTTTTAAGACTCCTGAATCACTGGTGCGAAACATCGCAGGAAAATACTTGTACGCAGCAATTAAGGCCTGGGAAATTTACAGGAGAATTGAAAAAAGAAAAGGTAACGGGAATTTCGTGGTTGAAGTTTCAATGGATGAAGTGGCACAGCCCCAAACACCTGTAGAACTCTTTTTTATTCTTAAAATGCTGGCTCTCGAAAATATTCCTCTGCAGACCATTGCTCCGAAGTTTTCCGGTAGATTTAACAAAGGCGTTGACTATGCTGGTAAAACAGAGAAATTTAAATCCGAATTTGAAGCAGACCTCCAGGTTATTGATTATGCGATACATGAATTCG
>Ga0315272_10001783_pt1 | contig 10620 bp, 14 predicted proteins | sample C3_middle_MG_FD_203918 | JGI IMG/M metagenome (GOLD analysis project Ga0315272, IMG submission 203918) | Sediment microbial communities from Yellowstone Lake, YNP, Wyoming, USA - C3_middle | ecosystem: Environmental > Aquatic > Freshwater > Lake > Sediment | place: USA: Wyoming | collected...
TTTACGACCACCAATATGATCGAGTCCATCAACGCTTTGGTTGGACAGCGGACGGACAAAGTTGATTACTGGAAGAACAGCAACCAGAAGCAGCGGTGGGTTGCAACGGCGTTACTCGATGTTGAGATACGGCTTAATCGGGTGAATGGGTATCGTCACCTTCAAGAGCTCAGACATGCATTGCAGCGAGAAATAAAACGGAGAACGATGAAGGACGGTCGAGAGGAGGCAGTGGCTGCCTGAAGCAGCATAGGAGCCGCTCCTGAATTTCAACTAAGAATGGGCTTGACCCGCCGATTCTGAAATAGGCTACGCCTATATTGTTGTAGGCGTGAACATTCTTCGGATCCAATTTGAGCACTTCCTTGAATTCAGAAATTGCCTTTTCAAAATCACCTTCATTTCCGAACTGTATACCCTTGTCTATGTGTTTTTGAACCTCTGGGTTCTGCGAAGAATTATCCACGGCAGTTACTTCCATGCAGGGAAAGATAATTGAGATAGAGAAAAGTGAGAGTAATGCAAGTATTCTGAAATTGGATTTAGGATTCATTTCGATCAGCCTCCCTTAGATATAACGACGAGTTGAGCCCCGCGCCGCAGAGCGCGGGACTCGAACGACTTGTGTACGCCCGGCACGGGCGTGAACTTATGGGGTGCAAGTCCCCTGTACGAGAACCAGAGTAGCACAAGTACTAGCCCAAGGCAAGGGCGGAAGGGCGACCGACCGTCTGGAGGAAGCCTAAGGCAAACGTGCGAGCCGACGAACAGAAACCGCATACAAGGCTCAGTCCCCGGGCAAGTTAGCACAACATAACGAAGCCCATTGGTTCGGGGGATAGGGTAAATGCGGCGGTTGTGCACGGACAGTTCACGTTCTTATCCGGGGAGATCTGTGCGACGTGCGATAGGATCATCATGAGCAAATCCGGAACGGGCCAACCGGTATAAGGCCCAGGCGTATCAATCGCTGTCGCTTGATACGAGTCCCCTTGGGAAACACAAAACAGACAGCATCTCATGACGAACCCCTATAGCGCCAAGCATGGAAACATGCTGGGTGAGCGCGCAGAAGTCAGCAGACGGCATAGTAGTTCAGAATCTTGGACGAAGGCCAGAACGCGGAAAGGAGGAAGGGCATTCCATAAGCTTCGGAATGGTAATGAGTCCGACACGGATGAGCCGTATTCGGGCGCGTTATGGAAGAACAGCCCACTCAAATGACCACAGTGGAAGCAGTCGTAAGCAGTGAGAACATGCAGCAGGCATGGCAGCGGGTCAAGGCGAACAAAGGAGCAGCCGGCATCGACGACATGTCGATCACCGACTATCCCGACTTTGCAAGGACCAACTGGCCAGGGATCAAAACCTCCTTGCTGGACGGGACGTATGATCCCGTTCCGGTCAAGAGGGTCGAGATTCCCAAGGACAATGGGGGTACAAGGCCACTCGGCATCCCCACGGTCTCCGATCGCGTGATTCAACAGTCAATCACTCAGGTACTTGTCCCGGTGTTCGATCCCCATTTCTCCGAATCGAGCTATGGGTACAGGCCGAACCGTTCGGCGCATCAGGCCGTAAAGAAGGTAGTAGAGCTGATCAACCAAGGATACCGCTACGCCGTTGACATCGATCTTGCAAAGTTCTTCGACAACGTCAATTGGGACGTGTTGATGAGCCGGGTCGGCAGACGCGTCAAGGACAAGGGCATCCTCAAGCTGATCGGCAAATATCTTCGGGCCGGAGTCGTCATAAACGGCAGGCTTACCCAGACCACCAAGGGCGTTCCTCAAGGCGGGCCATTATCGCCGCTCCTGTCGAACATCCTTCTGGACGACCTCGATAAGGAACTGGCGAAGCGGGGGCATCAGTTCTGCCGGTACGCGGACGACCTTATCATTCTGGTAAAGTCAAAGCGGGCCGGAGAGCGTGTGATGAAGAGCGTCACCTCGTTCCTTGAAAAGAATCTCAAGGTGCAGGTGAACAGGGACAAGAGCAAGGTCGGAACCGCGGAGTCCAGCATCTTCCTCAGTTTCACGTTTCATCTCAAGAGGCCAACCGTCTCCCGGAAGGCGTTTGTAAACTTCAAGAACGAACTCAAGCGTCTAACGGGCCGCAGCTGGGGTGTATCCATGAAGCACCGATACGATAAAATCCGGACCTATTTACAGGGCTGGATGCACTACTTCGGCATCGGAATGCGCTACAACGACGCTGTGGAACTGGATCAGCGGCTCCGCCGCCGGATTCGTATGTGCTACTGGAAGCAGTGGCGCAGAACGAGGAAGCGGGTCGGAGAACTGATGAAACTCGGCGTGGGCGAGAGACCCGCGGTAACGGCGGGACTGAGCAGGAAGAGCTACTGGCACCTTGCGAAGACCGAAGCCATCAATGTTGGCCTGTCCAACGCACATCTCACGAAGCAGGGGCTTACATCAATCAGAACACTGTGGATCAAGATTCACCATCCGGCTACGGCCCGATGATTTCCGCGAACCGCCCGGTGCGGACCCGCACGCCGGGTGGTGTGGGGGCTGGGGGAGAGAATCCCCCGGCTACCCGATTAGTTTCCTAGAGGCTTCCACTCGCTTGGTCTATACCATTTGTCATTCTGCCTACGATATATATCTATCTTGTTTTTCTTCGTGGAGGAATCCACGTATTTAACGGAAAAAGCGAACTCATCGAGCCAATCAAGGTCTAATTCTTGCCCCGCGTATTTATTCGTGTAAAACTCAAAGCCTGTATCTTTATTAAAACCCATGACCCAGAGATTGGTCCCTTGTTTATTGTCATTGCCTTTATTATCAGTATGGAGTAAAGCATAACCAGCGAATGGCGAATAAACGACTTTAATGTGATTCACCCCTGTCATTTGTTCATAATATTTTGGTGGAAAATATAACGACATGGTGAAATTGTTCATCCTAAACCATGTTTCTCCTCCCACAGGTTTAACATTCGTCAAATCAATAATCTCACGCTTGCTAGCGCCATGGCGTTCTGGACGCTTCTTCGCACCGCCATACGCCTCATCAATTCCCTTTCCAAGAACAATTTCTTCAATTTCTCGAAGATAGTTAACTTCTCTTTGATCGCTTAACATTAAGTGATCTATGTTGTCCGTAATTGGCTTATAGTCTGTAAAATGACTTTGAAAGTAATTGACTACATTGCTGTCCTTAAACTTGAAAGAACGTCGAGCATATACGGCATTTCGTAGCATTCTGAGATCAGCTGACTTCTGTTTTAAGAGATAATTTCTGAGTTCGGGATTCTCCTGCTCCAGGTTTTTTACTCTGCTGTTATAGACAAGACTAATTAGTCTTTCCATCGTCATTTCAGAAAGATCAAGTTTGTGTTCGCAATCATAGGAATGATAATTTGGAAGGTCCTTTAAAATAACTGCATTGGTATAGTCGGGCTGAATTTTAGCAACGCCGTTATCGAGTAAAAAATACAGATTACCTTTAGCGTCAAAGCGGTGATGAAGGTTCCTATTCTGAGGCGCCCGTAAACATGAAAATGCATCCTTTAAATCTCGCTGAATAGTTATGCAACGTCCACCTGTAGAAGGTTCATATACTGAACCTAAACTGAACTTATTTCCGCCGATGAAATCAACATTGGCGACACTATCTGTTGGCATGCGGTCATGAATATCGCGTAAGGACTTTCCTTCTAAAGAATAAACGCGGAGCTCAGCGCCCAATTGCATCATAGCTTTTGTACAATCACGTATTGCAGCGTGACAAGCATATACTTCGCCGTTCTTTGCCACATATAAGCTGTCGTAGCTCGGATTTCCTGTGTATGGTATAGAGATTGGAAAGCTCCTAACAAACTTCCCATCTTCTGAATAGGTTTCGATTCTCTCAAAGGTTCGATTCCATACGAGAACCTGATAATTCGGGCCGATAGCAACAGCCGTAATTTCGTAGCCAAGCTCTGGACGTGCCTTGGCTCCAACTTGTAATTGCGTTTTCCAGACAAGGGAGCCGGTAGGTGCAAATTTCAATAGTTCATAGTGAACGCCATCGCCGACATAGATATATCCCTTATCATCGACTGCTAAACCACGAGGATAATTATCACCATCTACATCAAATGCAGTCGCATCGGGATAATTCCCCTCTTCAACCCCGAAATCCCATTTGACGACCATCTCAATATTGCAATTCGGCAGTTCTTTTGCGAAGGAGATAGTAGCCCAACATGTGATTGATAAAATCAGAATGACGTATTTGCGCCACATGGAATCATCTCCTCAAAACTAACGCCAAGGATGACCCCCGCGCTGCAAAGCGTGGGGGTCGATCCATTGGTTGGAATTATTTTGCTTCATTTGTATACTTTAAAAAAATATTTAATTCTTCATCAGTAAGATTGGGAGGATTCATATATTTCCGATTACGAAATCGAAGGAGAGTGGTCAGGCATGTTAATCCCAGTATTATCAGCAGACCTGTTCCTGCTAATCGGATTGAGTATTGTGTTTGTGGTAGCATCATTTTGGTTTCCGTCATGTTCTCCAATGGGAAGCCCCACAGGGTTCCTACCAGAGAAAGGAACGATAGGATTATCCATTTTGTAGCTCCTCTTGGTTCTTTATCGTGCCATAGCAGGAAGAGCACAAGCTGGACTTTAGCTTTTATGCGTGTGATAAATCTTTTCATCTATAGGTTCCTTTATAGACCATGATAGTTGCGTTAATTATTCTATAAGATTGATCTCTATACATTCACGGTCGCGAAGTCCAAACTATCTGTTATAACCCTACATACACTAAATGAGCATTCTTATTAATGACCGGACTTCACCATATTTCTCTTTCGCAATCGCCCCACGTTCTTGACCAAAGTCCTTCAAGAGCGCATGATGTAAGACAACGTTGCAAAGGACCCGCCAGAGCCTCGTTAAAGCTGGCCAATCGAGAAGGTTTATATGCCTTCATTTGAGGCCGACACCTTATTGGACTTGATGCGAGGTAGCAGGTATCAGCGTTTCTGTAATACATCTCGATGTAGTCTTTCTCTTTCGATATTTTTGCCTTGAGGAGATTGTCTTTTTCGCATTCATCGGCACGGTCAAAAACCTTAATAATGTAGTCTTCCACCTCAGTGTTATTTTTTGCATGAGCGAGCGTAGAAAAACTAAGCAGAGCAAGAAACGCAATAACATGAACTATGAATTTCATAATAAGCCCCCTTAACTCCGGATTAACAACGAGTTGTTCGGCGCGTAGCGACCGAAACGAACGACTCGTTATAATTTTGGGGGTAATTATGCTCATTCAAAGCGAGTATGGAAAAATCGCAGACGACGCTATTAAGCGACAAAAGAAGTTGGCTGGCAATAGTAATTTTCATCTTGATTGGGAAGAGACAATAAAAATGCGGGGTCTTCTCGTTTCTCTTCTTCAAATACTGGCAGAAAATGGAATGATTCACGATGGTAAATTATAACGTGCGCGTGTGGGGCGCGTAGCGTCCCTCACGACGCCGCTGGTTGGAATCGTCGTTTGTTTATCCCTCAAGAGAAAGAAAGGAGGCGCAAGATAGAATCATGATAGTGATTTCTCTTGGCTCGCGCCACATCAGTATTTTCGGACAGTGCTACCGCGTACACACTGCCGTACTCTGTTGCTATATCATTTGCTTCTTTATAGTGTGCTACAGCCCGCTCGAATGCTTTGCGACGCCAGAAAGGAACATGAGGCCGATAATTACTGATAGCAGCGAGAATGCTATTGTGACAACCATGGGCAATCATGGCGAGGGTACAAGTAGGGTTTTCGGTGATATTCAAAATGACATCATCGAAGGCGTGGCGATAAGCAGCACGGGCGGCATTATGGCTCTTAATGTGCTCGGCAATTCTGGGCTGAAGCCACCACGCCATGAGAAGCCCGCATGCACCGAGCAGCCACAGATCGGTTACAGAAAGCATGATTCCGAAGAGGTTCATTGGTTAATCAAATTGGCCGTTTTCATTTTATGGTCTATAAACTGCTTTGAGTACAGAACTGTTTACGAACTCTGGAGAACAGGCAATCGAGACCGTGACAAATACTTTAGTAAATTATTGCGATAATTAATTTCAACGATGAACAAGGATTATTTATTCTACGTGACCACCACAAGAAGGGCAAAGCAATGTATCATTTTTCAATTCTGACTCATGTATCGTTTTATTGCAATCAACACATTTATACTGAACGCCGGAGTTAGGCGGGGATATTTTTGGTTTGTTTGGTTGTAAAGTTTTATCCCGAAGTGACAGAAGAATGATTATGCCAAGAACACTTAACAAAGGAAGCGCTAAACCGACAGCTCCAGAATATCCTTTTGCTTTTGCGTATGACCAGAATGCAAACCAAAATGCCGCCATTGCGGTCGCAACTATCGCCATTTGAAATAAATTACCACTGCGCCAGACATTCTCTTTTGGGGGCATAACGATAAGAAGAAAGGCAAAACCAGCAACACAGATAATGGTAGAAGTACGTGCCATTTTTCTATACTCGGCTATCATGATGTTCTCCTTTGTCTTTGACTTTGTGGCCCGCTGACCCCCTTGTGGGAGTCGAGCGTGTGGTTGGTAAATTCCAACACGCGGATCATGCGCCGCAAGGCGCGACGCTGTGGATCCGCAGGTTGGAATCATCATCTCCCTTCAAAGGGAGTACCCTGTATGTCTTTCCTTGCCTGCAAAATGAACTCATCAAGACTTGCGAGAATTTTAGAATGCGATTCTTGCGCAATACGCGCATAAGCCTCAGCGTTGAATGACAATTTTAATTCCGCGCGGACGGCCGCGAGTAAAGGAATAATCAACCTGCCTAGCTGACCCTCGGCAAAGCTACATTCCTTTGTAAATTGCATTTCCTCTTCAAATGACTCTTTTATGAGTTTTTCGTGTTCCAGCAAAGCATCATCAACCTGTTTTTTGTTAAATAGATAATTCCCCTCAATGGCGGCAAACTTGCTTTTATCTGCTAAACCCGACAGATTCATTTCTTTTGCCAATTCTACCATCCGATCTCTTTCAGCACCACATCGGCTCACTTTGTCCATAAGAGAATTAGCACGGTTACGTTCATTGATTAGAGGAATTCTGATTGCAAATAGTCGCATCATGATCGCGCTAAGTTCTGTATTAAAGCGGACCAAAGCCTCGTTAGTTGCATCGCCAGCGATAAGGTTTGCCTTCGCTATAGCCGGTGATGTTTTGATCCAGTCGCTAACCAATTTCTCTTGTGGAATACTGACATCCGCCAATCGACCAATCATCATTAGTCCGACTGATACCGCCTCGGCGGCCGGAAGATAAACATCCCTACGAAGTGCAAGTTGCCTTTCTTCGCTTTTAAGCTCCCTATCATGCCTAAGCTGTCTTTCAAGGCGATCTGCCTGGGCCCTATTGCTAATGAACACCCCTAGCAGCGTGAACAGAGAACCAGCTAGTACACCCCAGAATGTCGCCGGAATGCTTTCTATTATCGCACTGATAGTTTGCCACATGCCTAGCTTACTCCAATCCTGATTGAGGGCGCCCCCGGGGTCGCCTCTTTATCTTTGCTATTCTTGTCAAGGTCAAAGAAGTGACCTTGTGCCAATGGGAAGAGCATCGTAAATGATAACGAAGAGTTGAGCCGTCATTGGCGGCTCGAACGACAAGTTCGATTTGCTTTAATGTTCGTAATCCACGTTACTCTGCGGATATTCTCTTGATCGTAATTGTTTTTGGTAATGACGCCTTCTGAATATCAAACTTATCGCCATTCACAGGAATGATTGCTACCATCCCATCATCAAAAAAGAGCTTAACGGAGAAGCCCCCCACCGCTTCCGCCTTATTTTCTCGATTGGAATGCCACAGAGACAGACGAGATGCTCCTTGTACTTCTTTTTTGTCGACCAACAATAGTTTAGGGCTCCAAGCAAGCTCTCCATCATCAGATTCCAGGAGTATGCTGTCGATCCTTGAATCATTGCTAGACAGAGTCAACGCACCAATTCCACCAGAAGGAACCGGGCCATCAGAAGCGGCGTTTGCGGAAACATAAGAAATGTTTCTTTTAATTGAAGTGTTCGGGACATCGATAAAAGCTGGTTCTGCTGTGAATGAAAATATATACTGCCCGGTTTTCAAGTTATATGCGCGATGAAGCTGCTCTGCGCCGCAGCACCCATATTTCGTTGTGCGATAGAAATCGCCCAACTCCTCACCTCTTTCCCCACTATCTTTTATGACCCAAAGCTTTGTGTCGTACGTAGTTTTGCCTGTAATCCAAGCGATTGCTTCAAGGTGTGAATCTGCCCCCTCTACGCCTGAATGATTCGTACTTTCTATTCGTTGTGAAATTAGCATGTTCGTGAAATTCTTCTGTTCTGCATTATAGAGGCTAACGAAAGCAAAAGAGGTATTCACAATCGTTTGCCGTCCGGGAGACTCAGAAGCATTGGATTCTGATTTCATTGTGAATGGTGCTGCTGCCGAGGAGGACGCAGCTGCCAGCAGAACTGTGAGAAGCAACAGAAAGATAGGCCTATCCATATCCCTCCCAAACCGCAGCACACATTCCCCTGAAGGGTTAGCGCGTGAACATCTCCTGCAAAATTGTCATAACATGGGTAAGTGTAGATGAAGGGAGTTTTCCGAGTTTCTTAACCATACGCTCACGATCGACGGTGCGAATCTGATCCAGAACGATATGGCCTGCACGACCTTGAAACTGACATGAGATACGAAAAGGATATTGGTGACTTCCTGTGGTAAGGGGCGCGACGATGTAGGTATGCAGGTGTGCGTTGAGTTCATCTGGGGAAATCACAACGCAAGGACGTGTTTTTCGGATTTCCTCGCCGCGGGTCGGATCTAGCGTGATCAGAAAAATATCACCACGGCGCACGGTATCAGGCGTTACCACTTCCAATCCTTATCATCAAAACGGGTAGGATTCGACGGCATAAGCAATACATCTTCAGCTCGATCATGCATTGCTTTGGCCGCTTTAGACCAGCCTACACGAGGCGAAGACGCATTCTCTATAACTATTGCGCCATCTCTTATGTGAAGTTCTACTTCATCGGTTAGTCCTGCTTGTGAGATAAGAGGTTTTGGCAGCCTTATGCCTCGTGAATTTCCAACTCGAATTAAATGGGTTTTCATAACAGGTACCCTCCGCTAACTATGTGATTACATTGTAAGCCCATTCGTCACCTTTGTCAATTGATTAATGCCAACGGCGGCGCTATGATTGGTCTTTGTTCACGATTCCCGCTTCTTCACCGTCCCGCCTTGATCACGACAAAGGAACCTTCGCCATATCCCTTCCTGGCCTGGTCCGGCTCGCGCATTTCATCGAGGGGACCGAAGAGGGTCTGGCTGAAACGGAATGTCGAGAAGCCCGCTTGCTTGAGATGCGTGAGGAGGTCGTCCACGGTATAGAAGGTCGCATCCTTGTAGAACAGGCTCTCGCTCTTTCTCTGTTCGTAGGCTTTGCCGATGGGACTATTTCTGTCAACGAAGCCGATGATGAAGGCGCCCCCGGGTTTGAGCACGCGGAACGCCTCCTGGAACGCCATGGTAATATCATCCAGAAAGCAGACCGTGGTGACCATGAGCGCCGTGTCGAACTCGTTATCCCGGAATGGGAGCGCTTCGGCAACACCCTTGACCACGGTGATGCCGCGCGACCGTGCACGTTCGCCCATGACGGCAGACGGTTCAACGCCGATCCGGATACCGAGAGGCGCTGCAAAGAGTCCGCTGCCCACGCCGATCTCAAGCCCCGTGCCCGGATCGGGCAGGAGCGTACGGATCGCTTCAATTTCGGACTGGTAGACAAGGGGATGGTGTTCGAACCAGGCATCGTAGTGTTCTGCGTTCTGTTCGAAGAGTGAGTTGTTGCTCATGAGGTCCTCGCAAAAAGAAAAATTACACCACGGAGGCACGGAGACACGGAGAAAGGCACCTTGAAAATAATAAAGATCTTCTGTAACGATTCAGATCAAAAACAAGGCGTCTCCCGCAGAGTCGCAGAGGCGCAGGGAAATCATCAAGCAGGAGAAGGTCGGTTTATTATCTTTCGTTTTAAAGAGAGCAATTAACCTAAAAACGGCATTTAGACACGGAAGAAGCGGATTAACTACCTGATAAAAGCGGATAAATTCTAAAGCAAAGCATTCACCTATTGGGTGAACCTTTTATAAAGTAAAACTCCGCCCTTATCCGTCTCTTATCCGCTGTTATCCGTGTCCAAATGATTTTTTAAGGATTAAGGTCGTTGCCCTCTCAGCGTCTCCGCGTCTCCGCGCGAAAACACTGTTGAATTTGACTCGCTAAAACTAGAAAAAAGAGCAGAATAGTTACGATTTCGAGCTTTTCTCAGTGTCTCCGTGCCTCAGTGGTAAAAACGCACGTATTACGATTTCACCGATATTGTTCCGGCCCGTGCGGAGCAGGCTACCACTCCATGCTCAGGAACGTGTCCACGACCTTGGGGTCCAGGTGCGTGCCGGAGAGGGAGCGGATATGTGCGCGGATCTCTTCTTTGGATTGCCCTTCCCGGTAGGGACGGTCCTTTGCAATAAGCGCGTCCCAGACATCGGCAAC
>Ga0315272_10001786_pt1 | contig 10615 bp, 9 predicted proteins | sample C3_middle_MG_FD_203918 | JGI IMG/M metagenome (GOLD analysis project Ga0315272, IMG submission 203918) | Sediment microbial communities from Yellowstone Lake, YNP, Wyoming, USA - C3_middle | ecosystem: Environmental > Aquatic > Freshwater > Lake > Sediment | place: USA: Wyoming | collected...
TGGGCTAGCGGGTTGCACAACGGACTGACTTCTGCGATACTAACGAGCGGTCTAATCAATTGTCGTATCAATTTCTGTAACCGTATAATTATATTGATGCAAATGTATTTTTTATTGATTGATTACGCTTTTACACATTGAAATATTAAGGAGAGGGGTTTTTATGAAAAGAATAATTTTTTTAGCCATTCTTGGCGCCCTGCTGTTGCAGGGATGTAAGACTACACCGGGGGCATCAGCAGCAGCGGATGCTAAACCAGCAGCCAAGCCACTTGAAATGAACCCGGAGGTCTTGATGACATCTAAGAACGCGGGTATGGGAAATTGCCTGGCTTGCCATGCAATACCAAGCCGTCCAGAGCTGGCAGCAGGAACAATTGCTCCTCCATTGATTGGCATGAAGCAACGCTTCCCTGATATTGCAGTATTGAAAGCAAATATCGCGGATCAGAAAAAATTCAATCCGCAGACAATGATGCCTCCATTTGGTCGCAACAAAATCATGACGCCTGAGCAAATTGACGTTCTTGCTCAATACATCTACCAATATTAAGAGGTTAGGAATGAAAAAATATATACTCGTTTTATTGCTCGCATTTAGTCTGCCAGTTCTCGCTGAGCCGGTAATTACTGCAGGTTATGAAGAAAAAACTCCAGAGGCAACTTTAAAAGCCATTGAAAAGCTATTCCATGAAACCATGCCACATATTAAGGGTGATGCTTTTGTTGAAGGTGCATTGAATTTCCCAAACAGCGATCTGCCTTACAATAAAATGTGGGCAGAACGTCTGGCACCAGGTGCATTTGATGAACCCGAGGAGTACGCACATTCGTTAGCTGCCGGTAAAAAATTATGGGAGACCCCATTTGCCCATGGCAAGACAATGGCAAGTTGCTTCGCCAATGGTGGCAAGGGTGCTGCGAATGATTATCCTAAGGTTGATGCTGCTTCAGGCAAGGTTATTACATTTGAACACGCGCTGAACGATTGCCGTGTAACAAACGGTGAGAAGCCACTTGATTATAACGACAACAAAACAATGGGTGCATTGTCTGTTGTCGCACGCAGATTGTCCAATGGTATGCGCATCAATATGCATGTTAAAACGGATAAAGAATTGGCTGCGTTCAATCGTGGGAAAGAAGTTTTCTACGGTCGTACAGGTAAGGCTGACCAGTCTTGCGCTAACTGCCATATTCAGCACGCAGGTCAGGTTGCACGTACCGAAGATCTCTCTCCAGTCATCGGACAGGCTGCGCACTTCCCTGTTTACCGCCCCAATCCGCAAACAGGTGATCTGAATATGATCACGCTTCAGATGCGTTATAGCGGATGCCAGAAAAGCACAGGCGTTGAGAAGCCTATGAAACCAGGTTCTGACGAGGCGAATGATCTTGAATATTTCCATACCTACATCAGCAACGGCATGCCGTTAAGCGCAGGTATTTTCAGGAAGTAAGTTGTATCGATAACGAATTAATCTTCGTTAAGTAAAAAGGGCCGGAATAAATTCCGGCCCTTTTTATTTGCATAGCATTTTCCATTTGATATTTCTTATTGAATTTCAATTCCCAAATAGCAGCTTATATGTGGTCATGAATGGTCAATTAAGTAGATTGACAGATCAGTTTGAACTGGGAGTTTTCGGCGCACTGTCTACTGGTGCAACTAATAAATGACCTTCACTCTTCTTGGTCAGCTTGTTTTTTAGCTCCGTCAAAATAGCTGCAACCGCTTTTTCTCCTTCAAGTACTGCAGTATGTCTATCCTTGAAATCGGTTGAACTTATACCCGGTGTGACAGGTCGTATCACGATGTCTGCTTCAGGCAACTCGTTGCGGCTGATCGATTGGCCCATAATGTTAAACGTCTGCAACATCACTTCAATGCTGCTTGTGGTTTTGTTATTGATCGGTTTGTCCGAAATATCCACCGCAATAACAAAGTCTGCGCCCAGCGAGCGTGCCACCCGCACCGGTACCGGGGCAACAAGGCCGCCATCCACATACTCATGCCCGTTTATATTGACCGGCTGAAATATTCCGGGAACCGAGCTTGATGCGCGCACTGCCATGCCGGTGTTGCCGGTACGGAAGACAATCATTTCACCGCTGTATAAATCGGTGGCAACCACCGCTAAACTCTTGTTCATTTTTTCCAGCGTGCGGTACTTTACTGCTTTGTTGATAAAGTCCTGCAATGCCTCGCCTTTGATCATGCCCCGGTTGGGCAAGGACCAGTCGCTCACCTGGCTTTCATCCATTTGCATGGATAATTGTTGCAATTCAAATCCATTAAAACCGGCAGCGTAGAGTGCACCAACTACCGAGCCCGCGCTGGTGCCAACGATGATATCAGGAACGATACCCTGAGCTTCAAGTGCTTTTATCACCCCTATATGTGCAAAGCCACGCGCAGCTCCACCGCCAAGGGCAAGCGCAATCTTGAGGGGCGGCAGCGGTGCAACCGGCGGTGCAGGACTCTTACACGCTACCAGTACGACCAGTGATAACACAGACAGGTGAATATGTATTCTTGGCATAAATCGCAAACCCCGAGAATTAAAGTTGAAGTTAATGGGCATCATTTTAAGTTGCATTTTACAGCCCTTGCCAGGGTAGTGGATTGTGCGTTAAGGCCACTGTCACCATGTAAGCAAATACAAGCTGAGCCGTTATCCAGGCAATCAGACGGATATGTTTAGTTTTGCCACGTTTGATTGCAATCGTACCTATAAGAATATACCCCAGCAAGGCAATAATCTTTGCCATCAGCCACGGTGCGGCCAAGGGAGAAATAGAAAGCTGGATCGCCAATGTGATCGCGCTGAGAAGTAATGCAGTATCCACAATATGCGGCACAATTTTCACCCAGCGTTGTTGCAGCAGCGGCGAGTCGCGTAGCATCCATACACCACGCAGGAAAAATAAACCGTAGCTCAGCGAGACAAAGCTGATATGCAGGTATTTGACAAAGAGTGTGCTCACAATTTTCCTTTCAGGTTAATTATTGGGTTGCTTATTATGATTAATGCATGAGGTATTAATCATACTGGGTTTATGGCAATATCATCGAGTTTTCAATCCATGCGAACATTTTTCGCAACAACGGAACAACAGCTTAAATTTATGCAGACAATTTTATCAAAATTGATTCACTCACTGGTGCCCGAGGCAGCACCGTTAAGCTTCGGCGAAAAATTGCGCTCGGTGCTGGCTGCTTTTATAGCAATACTTCTGGTCGGCTATGTTACCAGTATCTTTGTTAGCGGCATTGCGTTGCCGGTGCTGGTGGCGTCTATCGGCGCATCATCCATTTTAATGTTTGCCGTTTACCATAGCCCCCTGTCGCAACCGTGGCCAATGACAGGCGGAAACATATTGCCCGCGCTGATCGCGGTGACCTGCGGCAAGCTGGTGCACGATGTGGTGTTGGCAGCGGCTATTTCCCTATCCCTATCCCTGCTGGTGATGCAGCTTTTACGCTGCGTGCATCCTCCCGGTGGTGCACTCGCTTTGCTGCCACTGCTGGGCGGCACCAGTGTGCATGAGCTGGGCTATCAATTTGTACTGGAACCGGTTGGCTTGAATGTGCTGATTTTACTGGTGCTGGGATACGTCCTGAATAATTTGTTACCCGGCCGCAGTTACCCCGCACGTTCTGTGATGCAGAAAAAAAATATTCACAAGCATGACGATCCGGATTCGATGGACAGGTTGGGGGTGAATCAGGCAGACCTGCACAATGCCCTGAAGCAGATGAACACCTTTCTTGACGTGAGTGAAGAAGATCTGGGGCAGGTATATAAAATGGCAGGCATGCAGGCCTACCGTCGCAAGATGGGCGAAATCACCTGTGCGGATATCATGTCACGCGATCTGGTGACAGCCGAGTACGGTACAGAGCTGGAAGAAGCCTGGGCGCAATTGCGCTTTCACAAGATCAAAGCCATCCCGGTAGTGGATAAAGCCAAACGGGTGATAGGCATCATTACCCTGGTGGATTTTTTAAAGCGTGCCAATTTAAAAACCTATGAGACCTTTGAAGATAAATTAATAAAATTTATCAAGCGTACACCCGGCATGGATTCCACCAAACCCGAAGTTGTCGGCCAGATCATGGCGGCGCCGGTGTATTCGGCGAAAGCGAGCATGCATATTGTTGAGCTGGTGCCACTGTTGTCGGAGAGAGGTTTGCATCACATTCCCATCGTGGATGAGGAGCGTAGGCTGGTGGGTATGGTTACACAATCTGATTTGATTGCAGCGTTGTATGCTGGTTCAGTTGCCAAGGAATAGCACGGTAATTTTACTGTTGTGTTCTGTGGGCATTGTGCTGCGCCCATAAAGCAGCCTCCACGCGCGATTTGAAATTAAGTTTTTTCAGCAAGTGTTTGACATGCACCTTGACTGTACCCTCGGTAATGCCGAGATCGTGAGCGATGAGCTTGTTGCTTTTGCCCGTAGAGATAAGGTCAAGAATTTTATTTTCCTGATCGGTTAACCCGGCCTCACTGGCATTTTTAGGTTTATTCCCCTCATTCAGTGCCCGTGCCAACATGCCGGTCAGCTTGTCATTTAGTGTCATTTTACCGAGTGCGCCCGCACGTATGTTTGCCAGCAAATCTTCAGGTTCCATATCTTTCAGCAGATAACCATCAGCACCGGCACGTATTGCTGCGGCGAGGTCGTCAGCATTGTCGGAGACGGTCAGCATAATAATCCGCGCATCAATGTCGGCAGCTTTGAGTGTTTTCAATACATCGATTCCGCTCATATCTTTCATGTTCAAGTCGAGCAATATCATGTCAGGCTGCAAGGAAAGGGCCAGAGTAATGCCATCTTTGCCGCCCGAGGCTTCACCAACTATTTTAAATTCATTGGCAATTTGCATAAGTTGCATAAGCCCTTTACGGAATAGCGGGTGATCATCAATGATCAATACAGTCTGTAATAATTCAATATTAATGACACAAAGGAATCCTGTTGTAGCTGATTATGATGGTGACGTTCGCTAGCATGAAAGCGGAAAGTCACGCGTGTTCCGCCGATTGCACGGGTTTGAGTATGGAAGGAGCCACCCAGACTGCGCGCCCGTTCCTGCATGATATTCATGCCGTAGTGATGTGCTTCCGCCTGATTGGACAAGATGCCGATGCCGTCGTCATCAATAATAACTGAAATCATGTCATCAGCACCATGTTCTATGGATACGCTGGCATGGGTTGCTTTCGAGTGATGGACTACATTGGCGAGTGCTTCACGCACTATTTGCATGATATGTATCTCTTCATTGGCAGACAATTGAAATGCGCCCATATGCGTTTCAAATGTGACAGGAATGTTACCGCGGGCAGAAAATTCGGCAACGGTTTTTTTCAATGTGGGAACCAGTCCATTGCCCTCCATTTTCAGGCGGAAAGTGGTGAGTAATTCGCGTAATTCACGATACGCGCTATTCAGGCCTTCACGCAATTCATCCAGTATGCCATGTTCTTCCTGTGCAACACCGTGGGCAGACATCACCGCCTGCAAACGGCTGACCTGAATTTTCATATAGGAAAGCGATTGAGCCAAAGAGTCATGCAGTTCGCGCGCCATTACCCCGCGCTCTTCCAGCAAAGACAAGCGGCGGCTTTGTTCTGTACGATAGGCGGTGCCGATAGCGATGCCAATATGGCTGCTGAGCGCCTCAAGTAACTGGATTTGCCACTCTGCCAGATTTTTACCCTGCGGTATTTCCATTTGCAGCACGCCATATCGCCTTTCTAAATCCTGCAAGGGAATTGACACAATCTGTTTTTCACCATGTAGTCCGATACGGCGGATATTCAAATTGTCATTGCCCATGCATTCGGCACAATTGTTCAACTTGCATATATTGGCATCGCCATCCCTCGGGTGCAGGGTCGAAGCCAATATCACAGCTTTGCTGCTGTCATTTTCAATCAAACAGGTTGCACCGTGGCCCATACCCAAAACCTGCTCCAGGTCTTTTAATAATGTGTCATACGTTTTCTTGGCAACAGGAGCATCGTGCAGCCGCGAGATGGAGTGATAAAGCAGTTCCAGTGATTTATTGCTGCGTTCAAGGTCGGCGGTTTTTTCTGCTACGCGCGACTCAAGATTTCGATACAACCTGGACATATCTTCAGCCATAGAGTTGAAAGCATTGCCCAGGCGCCCCAGTTCATCATCACTGGCATGCAATGTGCGCACATCAAGATCACCACGTCCGAAATTTTCAGTGCAGGTCAGCAAGTCGCGTAAAGGAATCAGTACGTCTGTGTAAACAACATACATCGTGACAGCGACAACAATTAACGTCAGGAAAAGTGAGATGCCCAAAATACTGCTCAAAAGAGTGATCCGGTTTTCAGCCTGATGCGCCAATTGCGCAACCAGGTCATCAATTTTGGATACGAAAAAATTAATATCCGCGATTAATTCAAGATTTAATTTTTGCGACTGGCTATGGTCACGCTGGCTATTTTGAATAGTGTCGAGCAGTTTTGGCTTGAGTTGAGTTTGCCAGTCCGATGTGATCGAACGGTAGCTGTTAGCTGAAGATGTGTTGGATTTTGAAACAGATATCTCGAGCAGATTTGGGCTATAAAGCGAGCGTTCGAACAGGCCAATATTATCTTCAACATGTTTCCAGTTGTAGGCTGTATCCTGATTCTGTGCCAGTTGTAACAGGCTTACCAGGCGATAGCTTTGCATGCGCAATGTGCCGGTCTGATTTATCGTTGCCGCACTTCCCTGAGAGATGCCAGCAATGATAATCGAGCTGGTCATGCCGGTTACACCCAGCAGGGTAATCGTGCCCATGGCAACCCCCAGGCGGAGCAGCAGGGAGTGTTCAAATATGCTTGTGAGGATTTTTTTCATATCACTCATCCTTAGAAAAAATCGAAATACATCAACAGATAAATTGAAGCATGAATATTAACGGCCAGTATAGCCTGATAAGTCATAGCAACCGCGTAAATTCATTGCAATACCATGTAACTCAACAGGGCTGGTTATTGTTTACTGCCGCTTGCCGGAAGTTAACTTATTCGGTATGCGAGCATTACAACTTTATAAGTTTGGTGGAGTACCACCAAAGAAATTTGGCATGCGTGCAGAAAAGGCTGTGAGAATATATTTTAATATAAATCATGCGCATACCACTAAATTGGTTTACCACTTTAGTGGTATATCACCTCTCCATTCGCATTCTACTCCTCTAGTCCCTTGTTTTATCTCGCCCTACACTGCGCCTAGATTCAGGTGATGACTAATCAATTTGAAATTGGCTGGGAGATAAAAATGGCTACACAACAATATAAAGCTTGGTCTGTGGTGACAGCAAGTACGGTTGCTTTCACTGTCTGCTTCATGATCTGGATGATGTTTGCGGTGATTGGCATTCCGATCAAAAAAATGTTGAGTCTGAATGAAACCGAATTCGGCTTGCTGATCGCAATGCCGGTATTGACCGGTTCACTGATACGCTTGCCATTGGGTATGTGGACGGATAAATTTGGCGGACGCATTGTATTTTTCGTACTTATGATATCCACAGTCATACCGATCTGGATGATCTCGCAAGCTACAGCGTATTGGCACTTTCTGTTTACCAGTTTGTTTGTTGGCATTGCGGGCGGATCATTCACTGTGGGTATTTCTTATTGTGCACGCTGGTTTCCCAGAGAGCGTCAGGGCTTGGCGATGGGTATTTTCGGCGCGGGCAATACCGGGGCAGCTGTCACCAAACTGGTGGCCCCGCTGATCATCGCAGCTTACGCAACACTTGCGCAACCATGGGTCATGGTGCCGCAGATCTATGCGGTATTGATGCTGGTAACAGCAATCCTGTTCTGGCTGTTTACCTATACCGATACTTCACACGTATCCGGCGCGAATGTCACTGTCAGGGAACAACTGATGGCGCTGAAAGACCCCAAAGTGTGGCGCTACAGCCAATACTATTCCATCGTGTTTGGCGGTTATGTGGCGCTGGCATTATGGATGACGAAATACTATGTCACCGAGTATGGCTTTGACCTCAAGACTGCCGCTATGCTGGCAGCCGCGTTCAGCATACCGGGAGGACTGTTGCGCGCGGTGGGCGGATATTTTTCCGATAAATTTGGCGCACACACCATCACCTGGTGGGTCTTGTGGATTTCGCTGGTGTGCCTGTTCTTCCTTTCTTATCCGCAAACCAGCTTCACCATCGTGACCGTAACCGGCCCCAAGACTTTTAATGTCGGCCTGGGTCCGACCATGTTCACTGTCATCATGTTCTCGATGGGCATAGCCTTCGCCATCGGCAAGGCTTCGGTGTTCAAGTATATCGCCGATGATTATCCAAAAAATATCGGAGTGGTATCAGGTGTGGTGGGGTTGGCCGGTGGCATGGGCGGCTTCCTGATGCCCATCATGTTTGGCGCGCTGGTAGATCTGACCGGTATCCGCTCCTCCGCATTCATGCTGATGTTCGGTATCGTCTGGGTATCGCTGATGTGGATGTATTTCACTGAAGTCCGCCCCATGTATGCAGATCGTCATGACGATAGCAAGAAGACGGGCTCAGGTTATTACCTGAAATAAAAAATCTAAGCAATATTAATTACAAGGAGATTGCGATGTCATCACATGTACTTACCAAATGGGAACCCGAAGACAAGGCGTTTTGGGAAAAAGAAGGCAAGGCGATAGCCAGTCGCAATCTGTGGATCTCCATCCCTGCATTATTATTGGCATTTTCAGTATGGATGGTATGGAGCATGGTGGTAGTTAACCTGCCCAATGTTGGTTTTAAATTCAACAACGACCAGCTGTTCTGGTTGGCTGCGTTGCCGGGATTGTCGGGTGCCACACTGCGCATTTTCTATTCCTTTATGGTGCCGATTTTTGGCGGGCGCAAGTGGACCACCATCAGCACTGCCTCTTTGCTGTTGCCGGCAATAGGAATTGGTTTCGCGGTGCAGAATCCGAATACACCTTATATTTCATTTCTGGTTCTGGCCTTGCTGTGCGGTTTTGGTGGCGGGAATTTCTCCTCCAGCATGGGCAATATCAGCTTCTTCTTTCCCAAAGCGCAAAAAGGCATGGCATTGGGTATGAATGCCGGCCTGGGTAATCTGGGCGTTTCCGTGATGCAGTTTCTGGTGCCGTTGGTGATTACTGCCGGCGTATTTGGTGCGCTTGGTGGCGAGCCGCAAAGCTGGGTCAAGGGGGATCTGCACAAGGATATGTGGCTGCAAAATGCCGGATTTATCTGGGTACCGTTTATTATTGCTGCAACCTTGGCAGCCTGGTTTGGAATGAATGACATTGCTTCAGCCAAGGCCTCATTTTCCGAGCAATCCATTATCTTCAAACGCATGCACACCTGGATCATGTGTTGGCTCTATCTCGGCACCTTCGGTTCATTTATCGGATATTCAGCCGGATTCGCATTGCTGACCAAAACACAGTTTCCGGACATTAATCCCACCCAGTATGCCTTCCTCGGTCCACTGGTTGGCGCGCTGACCCGTGTGGCGGGTGGCTGGTTATCGGACAAGCTGGGTGGTGCGGCGGTTACCTTCTGGACATTTCTGATCATGGGATTGGCAGCGTATGGTGTGATTAACTTCCTGCCTCACGGAGGTGTTGGCGGCAACTTCTGGATGTTCTTCAGCATGTTTATGGTTCTGTTTGCAGCCAGCGGTGTGGGCAATGCCTCCACCTTCCGCATGATACCGGTGATCTTCCTTAACCAGCGTCAGGCTGAAGCAGCCGGCAAGGGTAAGGCCGCGGAAGAGCAGGCGATCAAGGACGCCAATAAGGAAGGCGCAGCAGTGCTCGGCTTTACGGCTGCCTTTGCCGCATACGGTGCATTCTTCATCCCTAAAATGTTTGGCACCTCCATCGCCATGACAGGCGGCGCAGATGCTGCGCTGTACGGGTTTATCAGTTTTTATGCAACTTGCCTGGTGATCACATGGTGGTTTTATTCGCGCAAGAATGCGCCTATGCCATGTTAAGTATTTTCAATTATCGTTTTCTGAATAAAGTTAGGAGTTATAAATGAGCCACTTTTTAGACAGACTGAAATTTTTTGAAAGAGTTAAAGATACTTTCTCCGGCGGCCACGGTATCGTCACCAACGAAGACCGTAACTGGGAAGATGCCTACCGCCATCGCTGGCAACACGACAAGGTGGTGCGTTCAACCCATGGCGTGAACTGCACCGGCGGCTGCTCTTGGAAAATTTTTGTGAAGAATGGCTTGGTCTCTTTCGAGATGCAGCAGACCGACTATCCGCGTACACGCGAAGATCTTCCCAACCACGAGCCGCGCGGCTGCCAGCGCGGGGCCAGTTTCTCCTGGTATCTGTACAGCCCGCACCGCATCAAGCATCCACTGATCCGCGGCCGTCTGCTCGATCTGTATCGTGCCGAGCGTAAATCCGGCAAGGACCCGGTCGAAGCCTGGCAGGCGATTCAGGCCGATGAGAAGAAACGCAAATCCTATGTTGGCGTACGCGGCCTCGGTGGTTTTGTGCGTGCAAGCTGGGACGAGATGACAGAAATTATCGCTGCTGCCAATGTGCACACCATCAAGAAATGGGGACCGG
>Ga0315272_10001787_pt1 | contig 10606 bp, 7 predicted proteins | sample C3_middle_MG_FD_203918 | JGI IMG/M metagenome (GOLD analysis project Ga0315272, IMG submission 203918) | Sediment microbial communities from Yellowstone Lake, YNP, Wyoming, USA - C3_middle | ecosystem: Environmental > Aquatic > Freshwater > Lake > Sediment | place: USA: Wyoming | collected...
GAAGGTGATCAGCACGCTTTTGTCCGGCACCGTGCGCTCGCCCTTGAGGAAGGACAGGAAGCGGCCGGCGGTCAGCGCGGTGTATCCACCTCGCGCCAGCCGCGCCATCTGCTGCTCGAAGGTGTGCGGCGAGACGGTCACCAGCCCGGGGTGCGGGGAGACATGATGGTACATCAGCACCGGCACGGCGCGGGCGGGTTTCATGCGCGCCCTTTTTCCCGCAGCACGGCGCGGTATTCCTGCTCGGTTTTGTCGAGCATGGCCTGCAGGGAGTAGTGGGCGAGCGCGTGCGCGCGTCCGTTGCGGGCCAGTTCCCGCGCGGTTTCGGGATGGCGGGCCAGATGTTCCAGCGCAGCGGCTGCCGCGTCCGGATTTTCCGCCGGCACCAGCAGCCCGGTTTGCCCGTCCTTCACCAGTTCGGGCACGCCGCCCACGGCGGTGGCGACCACCGGCAGCCCCAGCCCGAGCGCCTGGGTGACGGCCTGGGGCACGCCCTCGGAGCGCGAGGTCAGCAGCAGGCAGTCGGCCGCTCCCATCAGGTCGGCGACATCGTCGCGGTGGCCGAGAAAATGCACGCGCCCGGCGATCCCCAATTCTTCCGCCAGCCGTTTCATATCCTGCATCATCGGGCCGTCGCCGGCGACCGCCAGGTGGGCGTCGATGCGGCCAGTCAGGTGCTGCAAAGCGCGCAGGGCGACTTCATGCCGTTTTACGGCGCGGATGATGCCGACCATGAGGACGAGGAAGGCGTCCTGCGGCAGGGCCAGGTCCGCGCGCACTTGCGCCCGCTTCCGCTGGGGGGCGAAGCGCGGAAAGTCGATGCCGGTCGGAATGCTCACGACCGCCTGCCTTGGAAAACCGCATTCGCCCACCAGAAAATCGCGCGTGCTTTCGCCGCAAGCGGCGATGCGGTCGGGCAGGTAATGGACGAAATTCAGCCAGCCGCGCTTGAGGGGCAGGTGAAGGTGGCGGGTGCGCACCAGCGCGGGGGTGCCGGCGAGCTTGGCGGCGAGGCCTCCGACCCAGCTGTCCACGCCGCTATGGGTGTTGACGACGTCGATCTTTTCCTTGCGCAGCCACCCCGCCAGGCGCATGACGGAGGCGAGGTCCAGGTTGCCGCGCATGGGCAGGTGAATGACGGGGATGCCGGCCCGGCGCGCTTCTTCTCCAATCCGGCAGTGCCGGCGAGTGGCCAGATAAACCTGGTGCCCGCGCCCGGCCATGCCGGCGAGGTCGCTCATGATGCGCCGTTCCTGTCCGCCCCAGCCGTCCGACCATTCGGTGTGCAGGATGCGCATCAATGCGTCTCCTGGGGTGTTTCGGCAGCGAATTGCAAACGGTGAAGGTTGGCGTAGATGCCGTTTTTCTCCAGGAGTTCGCGGTGGCTGCCGATTTCCTCGATGCGCCCCTTTTGCATCACCACGATGCGCCCGGCTTTCTCGATGGTGGAAAGGCGGTGGGCGATGACGATGGTGGTGCGGTTCTGCATCAGGTTTTCCAGCGCCGCCTGGACATGGCGCTCCGATTGGGTGTCCAGGGCGGAAGTGGCCTCGTCCAGGATCAGGATCGGCGCATTCTTGAGGATGGCGCGGGCGATGGCGATGCGCTGGCGCTGGCCGCCGGAGAGTTTGACGCCGTTTTCGCCCACCAGGGTTTGCAGGCCCTGCGGCATTTCCCGGATGAATTCCAGGGCATGGGCGGCTTCGGCGGCGGCCATGATTTCCGCTTCGCTCGCCCTGGCCTGGCGTCCGTAGGCGATGTTGGCGGCGAGGGTGTCGTTGAACAGCACCACGTCCTGGCTGACGAAGGCGATGTTGTCTCTCAGGCTGGCGAGGCGGATGGTTTCGATGTCGTGGCCATCGAGCAGGATTTTGCCGCTGGTGGGGTGGTAAAAGCGCGGGATCAGGTTGACCAGCGATGTCTTGCCGCTGCCGGACTGGCCGACCAGGGCGACGGTTTCGCCCGGCGCGATCCTGAGCGAGAGGTCGCGTAGCGCCCAGGCGCCATCTTTCTCGTAGCGCAGGCTGACATGCTGGAATTCGAGCTCACCCCTGGCGCGCGCGATTTCCAGTGTGCCGCTGTCGGGTTCGGATTCGCGGTCGAGCAGGTCGAACACGATTTCCGCCGCCGCCAGGCCTTTCTGCAGGGATTCGCTGATGCCGGTGAGGCGTTTGACCGGCGCGAGCAGCATCAGCATGGCGGTGATGAAGGAGATGAACCCGCCCACGGTGGTCTGGCTGGCGGAAGACTGCAGGGTGGCGATATAGACGATGAGCGCCAGGGCGATGGCGGCGAGCAGTTGCACCAGAGGGACGTTGGCGCTCGCGGCGATGGTGTACTTCATGCTGAACAGGCGGTTGCGGTTGGCGGCTTCATGGAAGCGCCGCCTTTCATAATCCTGGCCGCCAAATGTCTTGATTACCTTGTGTCCGCCCAGTGTTTCGTCCAGCACGTGCGTGATGTCCCCCATGGAGTTTTGCAAGCTGCGCCCCATTTCCCTCAGCCTGCTGCTGAACAGCTTGACGATCAGGGCGATGAGCGGGGTCATGACCAGGGCGATCAGGGTCAGCGTCCAGTTGAGATAGAGCATCCATCCCAGCAGGCCCAGGATGGTGAAGGAGTCCCTTACCAGCACGGTGATGACATTGGTGCCGGCGGAGGTCACCTGATTGACATTGAAGGCGACATTGGCGATCACCGAGCCGGAGGAGACATTGTCATAATACGGCGTGGGCAGGGTGATGAGCTTGTGGAACATCAGGTTGCGCAAATCCATCACCAGCCGGGTCGATACCCAGTTGATGGTGTAGTTGCTGATGAAGGTGAACGTTCCGCGCAACAGGAACAGGCCGACCAGCAACAGCGGTACCAGTTTGATGAGCGTCTGGTCGCGGCTGACGAAGCTGCCGTCCAGCATGGGCTTGAGCAGGGCGGGCAGCGCCGGTTCGGTGGCGGCGACCGCTATCGTGCTGAGGACCGACAGGGCGAAGACGCGCCAATAGGGCAGAATATAGCGCAACAGCCTGAAATACAGCGCCTTGCTGCTCAGTTCGGTTTTTGTCACGTCAGGTCTGCCTGACCGCAATCGGGGCACCCTGTCGCGGCGGGATCATGGTAATGAATGGTAAGCAAGCCGGTATTTGAAATGCGGAACAAGACGCGGATTATAGCGGATTTTCAGAGGCTGCTTGCCTTAGCCTATTGGATCAGGCTGCGGTACAAATCCAGCAATTGCCGGGCCATGTTTTCCGGCGCCAGGTGGGCGACGGTTTCCCGCGCAGCGGCGCCAAGCCGCGAGCGGGTGGCCCGATCCGCCAGCCTGGCCATGGCGGACGCCAGGCAGCCCGAGTCCAGCGCGTCGCAGACGAAGCCGTTCTCGCCCTCCCTGACCAGTTCCGCCGCGCCGCTCTTGCTGCTGGTGATGACCGGCAGGCCGCAGGCGAACGCTTCCAGTGCGGTGTTGGGGAAGGGGTCATAGAGGGTGGGCAGGACGAATGCGTCGGCCGCGCCGTAGAAGGGGCCGGGATCGGCCTGCCCGCGCGCGAAGTGCACCCTGCCGGCGAGGCCGAGGCTTTTTGCCTGTTCCCGGTAACGCGCCAGGTGTTTGTCCTTGCCGACAACCATCAGGTGGCTGGAAGCGGGAAGCCGCGCCATGGCTTGCAGCAGCCCGCGCAGCCCCTTGCGCTGGAAGCCGGAGCCGACGAAAAGAAAAAGAAGCGCGTTTTCCGGGATGTCGTATTGCGCGCGCATTTTGCTTCCATGCCGTTCTTTCAGTCCGGGGTGGAAGGCTTCCAGGTCCACGCCGCTGTAGATCACGTGGAGCTTTTCCTCCGCCAGCCCGAAATAGTGCTGGATTTCCTCCTTTACCATGCGGGAGTTGCAGATCACCGCCTTGAGGCCCGGACTCCGGAACAATTTCTTCTCCGCCGCGAGAATATAGCGGTGGTAAGGGTTTGCGGCGACACCCAGGCGGCCCAGCGGCCCCAGCACGCGGCGGCGCTGCTTGAGCCATTCGCGGTGCACGCCATCGCCGGCGCGAAATACGTCGCAGCAGGCGATGCGCTCGTGCGACTGCACCAGGTCGAAGGGGCGTTCTTTCAGTGCCTCGCAAACGCAGCGCGCGAAGCTCCAGTCGCGCCACAGGTTGCCGAGGTAGGGCGGGTTGCAGATCAGGGATTCGCTCTCGCCATCGCTTTCCCACTGTCGCGTGACCACGGTGAGGGAAGCGCCTTCGGCGCGAAGCGCACGCACAGCGTTGGCGACGAAGCGCTCGGCGCCGCCAAACGGGGTGTAGCGCTGGCGGATCAGGGCGATTTTCATGGGGGTGCGAGGCGCCGGCATGAGGCATTCGATCGGGAAACCGCAGTTGGGTTGACGAAATCTGCTGCAGCGCCAGTATCCACGCGGGTTCCCTCACCCCTATGCGGGTTCCCTCACCCCTATCCCCTCTCCCGGCGGGAGAGGGGAATTGCCCCCTTTTCCCGATGGGAGAAGGGGGCGAGGGAAGGGCGCGTCGATGCTGGCGTCATTCAGACCTGCTGGATGCCGGCAATGAACCAGCTGCCGTTGGGCTGGTTGAGCGCTTTCTGGATGTGCCAGATTTCGTTGAAGGGTTCCGCGCCGGCGCCCGGTTCTTCGCGCACCTGGCCGGAGAAGCGCACGCTGGCGATGACGTAGTCGCCTTCGGTGACGACATCGGCCATTTCGGCGTTGAGCGCCACGATTTCGGTATGCTGCGGCTTGCCGCCGCGTTCCTGGATTTGCAGGCTGATCTCGGCAAACACTTCCGGGGTGGTGAATTCGCGGATGTCATTGAGGTCGGCCTTGTCATTGGCGTCCTGCAGGCGGATGAAGTTGCCTTTGGCCTGGCGCAGGAAGGGCTCGTCCTCGAACCAGGCGGGTCGCGTGCCGGCGGCCATCAGGGGGGCGCCGCTGCCCATGGCTTGGCCGGCCGGACGGTCGCTGCCGTATGGCATGCCACCGGCCGGCGACGCCTGCGGCATGCTGTTGCGGCGCAGGCTGCGGAAAATGAAAAACATGGCGGCCGCGATGCCCAGCATTATCAGGATATCCATCATCTTGATGCCTTCGAAGCCGTGTCCCATGAAGAGGGAGGCCAGCAGACCGCCGGCGGCCAGGCCGGCGAGGGGGCCGAGCCATTTGCCGCCGGGCTTGGCCGGCGCGCCCGCCGCCGGTGCGGATGCGGGGGCTTTGGGCGCCGACGGGGAAATGCTTTGGCGCTGCTTGCCGAAACTCGTGCCGCCGCCGAAGCGTTTGGCGCCAGCTTCGCCGGTGGCGAGCCCAAAACTGAACAGGGCGACCAGCAACAGGGTGAAAAGCTTTTTCATGAAATTCCCTAGGTTAGGTATTAAGAGAGCATTCTATAACGTTTCGCTGAACTTGACGGCGCCATGATCGTTTCCCTCGCCCCTCTCCAGGAGGGAGAGAGGGACGAGGTCTCGCTGCGCGAGTTTCGTTAAAAACTGAAGTATCTCTCCATCACCGCCTGCAGTTTGCGTGCCTGCCGGAACGCTTCCTTGAGAATGCGCCGGTCCAGATCGTTGAGGCTGTCCGGATCGACCCGGTTGGACAAGGCGGCGCCCGCTTCGGACTGTTCGTGTTGCAGGCGCAGGCGCAACAACTGGAGGTAGAGAAAGGCGTCGATCCAGCCTTCCACGTCATTCTTTTTCATGTCCCAGGCTTCACAGCTTGCGCGCAGGCGGCGGATGGTCGAGGTTTCCCCGCTGCCGGCGGCCAGGCCGAAGATGCGCGCGGCATCGACGAAGGGCGACACGCCGTTGAGCTTGAGGTCCAGCGTGCCGCCGTCCACCACGAAATCGCGCACCATTCCCAGCGGCGGACGGTTGCCCAGGGCATTTTGCACCATGTGCCGGAGGAACAGGCGGTTGTCCTTGATCCTGGCGTTCAGCCAGGCGCGCAGCTCGTATGCCAGCTCATGACGGCCGTACAGCGGGCGAAAGTCGAAAAAAATGGTGGCGTTGAGCAAAACCGGGGCATCGCCACGGTGAATCCATTCCGAGAAAGTGCCCTTCCACTCATCGAGCGACAGGCACCACTTCGGATTGGAGGCCATGACCTGACCCTTGCATAGCGGAAAGCCGCAGGCATCCAGCGCCGCGTTGATGCGCCCGGCCAGCGGCAATAGCGTGCGGCGGACTTCCTCGGCTGTCCTGCCTTGCGGAACGCTGAAGATGATCCCGTTGTCCTGGTCGGTGTTGAGGGTCTGCTCGTAGCGCCCCTCGCTGCCCAGCGCCAGCCAGCAGATGTCGGGCTCGCCCGCTGCGCCGGGGCGGAAGCCCTGCGCCTGGCATTCCAGCTCGATCAGGCGCCGGGTGAGCAGGTCGTTGAGGGTGGAGATGAATTGGGTGAGCTGTTCCGCCGCAACGCCCTGGGCGAGCATGTTGTGCGCGAGCTGGCGAATGTCCCGGGCGCTTTGTTTGAGCTGGTCGAGACCCTGGCTGTTGCGGATGGCGCTGCTGATTTGCCGGAGGCCGACCCGCTGCAGGGTGAAAAGGTCTTTTTCCGAAATGACCCCCACGAGTTTGTTCTGGTCGGTGACCAGTACGTGCCGGATGCCGTCACGGGCCATGGCCAGGGCGGCTTCATAGGCGAGCGCCTGGGGCGGCAGCGTGGTGAGCTGGGTGCTCATGACGTCGATGACCGGTTGCGCGAGGTCGGCGCCGGGCAGGGCGATGCGGTCAAGGACGTCGTGCAGGGTGAGAATGCCGGCCGGAATGCCGTTCTCCACGGCGATCATGGCGCCGATGCCGAGGTCGTGCATGGTTTGCAGGGCGGCCCGGACGGGAGCCTGGGGCGGACAGGTCACGGGCTCGCGCCGGAGAATGGCGCTGAGGGGGCTGTTCATGGATTGCTGGGCGCTGCTGGTCTGGGCGTACTGGGCCTGGATGACGCGCTTGGATTGCTCCAGCAGGTTGGCGATGCGCCGCGTGCAGAAATCGTGGAAGGCTTCGCTCTGGCGAGTGAGCTGGTGGAAATCCTGGCTACCCAGTTCGTAGCAGAAAAGGTCTTCGCGGGCGCGGTAGGTGCTGGTGACGGGCCGTTTGGCCAGCAGTGCGCCGAGCGGGAAGCATTCGCCCTCGTGCAGTTCGAGCCAGGCGGTGTTTTCCTGTGCCTGCACGACGTCCTGTTCGCCCTGGACCACGCCCTGCTTGATGATGAGAAATCGATGCGCATCGCCCTGCTCGGGCGAAAGCACCACCTCTCCCCTGGCGTAGTAGCCGATCTCCAGGCGCGCCGCCAGCCACTCCAGATCTTCTCGCGCCATTCGGTCGAACGGGGCGTAATGGCGAAGATGCTCGACCGTTGCCTGAATGAGTGTGTTGTTTTCCGCTGCCATGATCCTTGAAACCTCCGCTGGAGAGTAATCATAACGGTGCTTTTATGGTAGCTTGAAAGCAATGCTCAGCAGGGGGTCAGGACAGCTTGATGCGCAAGGCCAGGTCAGTGCGCGAATCCGCGTTGCGCAGCGCATCCTCGTAGCTGATTCGCCCCGCCTTGTAAAGTCCGAACAGGCTGTCGTCAAAGACCTGCATGCCTTCTTCCGTGCCTTTCTTGATCGCGTCCTTCAATACGTCGACCTTTCCGCTCTGGATCAGTTCGGAAACATACGCCGATTGCAGCAGGATGCCGGTCGCCAGCGCCTGCTTGCCGCTGGTGTCGGGCAGCAGGCGCTGCGCGACCACCCCCTTGAGATTGAGGGACAGGTCGAGCAAGACCTGGCGGCGAGCTTCCTCGGGGAAAAAATTGATGATGCGGTCAATTGCCTGATTCGCATTGCTGGAATGCAGGGTGGAAAGGCATAGCACCCCGGCTTCCGCATACATGATCGCATGCTGGGCGGTCTCCCGGTCGCGGATTTCGCCGATGACGATCACATCCGGGGCTTCGCGCATCGCGTTGCGCAGGGCGTCCCCGAACGTCAGCGTGTCCAGCCCGACTTCGCGTTGCTCGACGACCGCCCTGCCATGTGTGAAAAGGTATTCGATCGGGTCCTCGACGGTCAGGATATGCCCGTCCATCTGCTTGGCGCGGTAATCAACCATGGCTGCCATGGTGGTGCTTTTCCCGCTTCCTGCCGCGCCCACCATCAGCACCAGCCCGCGCTTGAGCAGGGACAGCTCCCGCACCTGCGGCGGCACGCCGAGCGCTTCGAACGTCGGGATGTTCGACCTGATATGCCTTATGGCCATCGAGACTTCGCCGCGCTGATAATAGACGTTCGCACGAAAACGGCCGATACCGTCGACCGATACCGCAAAGTTCAATTCCCTGGCCTCCTCGAATTCCTTGCATTGCCGCTTGGTCATGAAGGAGTATGCCAGCGCTTTCGATTCGCCTGGTTTCAGGTCGGGCATGTCGATCGGGCGTGTCGCCCCCTCGACCTTGACATGGGGACGGATGCCGGCCGTCAACAGCAGGTCGGATGCCCCTTCATCCACCATCAGTTGCAAAAGACTTTTCATGTCGCTCATTTGCGCATCCTCCCGTCGCGTTCAGTAACGGAAAAACCGTCATGGTTCCCGTGAATCCGGTTTGACGTCATTCGTCTCACCATACATGAAAATGCGCTGTTGAGTAAAGGCGGGAAGCAACGTAAAATCCCTGTCATGCGGGTGTAGCTCAATGGCAGAGCAGAAGCTTCCCAAGCTTACGACGAGGGTTCGATTCCCTTCACCCGCTCCAATTTGTTGGCCTGGCGTACTTCTGCCCCCTTACAAGGAAACATTCAGGAACATTTTTATGCAATGGGAAGTCGTCATCGGGCTGGAAACGCACGCCCAACTCAATACCGTATCCAAGATTTTCTCCGGGGCGGCCACCGCTTATGGGGCCGAACCCAACACCCAGGCCTGCGCGGTGGATATCGCCCTGCCCGGCGTGTTGCCGGTGATGAACCGGGCGGCGATGGAAAAGGCGGTGAAATTCGGCCTTGCCATCGGGGCAAAAATCAATCGCAAGTCGGTGTTCGAACGCAAAAACTACTTTTACCCGGATTTGCCCAAGGGCTACCAGACCAGCCAGCTCGAATTTCCCATCGTGGCCGCTGGCGGAACGCTCCAGATACAGGTGGGGGCGCGGGAAAAAACCGTGCGCATCACCCGCGCCCATCTGGAAGAGGATGCCGGCAAATCCCTGCACGAGGATTTCCACGGCATGAGCGGCATCGACCTCAACCGCGCCGGCACGCCCTTGCTGGAAATCGTCAGCGAGCCGGACATCCGCAGCGCCCAGGAGGCGGTGGCCTATGCCAAGGCCCTGCATGGCCTGGTGCGCTATCTCGATATTTGCGACGGCAACATGCAGGAAGGTTCGTTCCGCTGCGACGCCAACGTCTCGGTGCGCCCGCTGGGCGTGGAAAAGCTCGGCACCCGCTGCGAAATCAAGAACCTCAACTCGTTCAAGTTCATGGAAAAGGCCATCGAATTCGAGGTCCGGCGCCAGATCGAGATTCTCGAAGACGGCGGACGGATCGCGCAGGAAACCCGGCTTTACGATTCCGACCGCAACGAGACGCGCTCCATGCGCTCCAAGGAAGAAGCCAACGATTACCGCTATTTCCCCGATCCCGACCTGCTGCCGCTGGCGGTGAGCGACGAGTACATCGAGCAGGTGCGCGCCGCGCTGCCGGAGTTGCCCCCGGCCAAGCGCGAACGCTTCATGGCGCAATTCGGCCTGCCGGCCTATGACGCCGGCGCGCTGACCGCCGCGCGCGAACTGGCGGATTATTTCGAAGCCACGGTGGCCGCACTGGGCGGCGAGGCGAAACTTGTCGCCAACTGGCTCATGGGCGACCTGTCCGCCGCGCTCAACAGGCACGATCTCGACATCGGCGCCAGCCCGGTTTCCAGCGTTCAGCTCGCGGGCTTGCTCAGGCGTATCCAGGACGGCACCATTTCCGGCAAGATCGCCAAGGAAGTTTTCGAGGCCATGTGGCGCGGTGAAGGCGATGCTGACGCGATCATCGAGGCCAGGGGCCTGAAGCAGATTTCCGATAGCGGGGCGATAGAGAAGATCATTGACGACATCATCGCCGCCAATCCGGCGCAGGTGGCCGAGTATCGCAGCGGCAAGGAAAAGGTGTTCGGTTTCTTTGTCGGGCAGGCGATGAAGGCCAGCAAGGGCAAGGCCAACCCGGCGCAGCTCAACGACCTCATGAAAAGAAAGCTGGCCGGCTGAGCGTCGCGGCAGCGAATAACTCCGGAAACCTCGGCCGGGCTGGCTGCCGGAACCGCTGCACCCTCATCCCGGCCCTTCTCCCAGGGGGAGAAGGGGGAAAAGCCCATCGCCCGTCTGGAGAAGCAAGACGGTGAGAAAGTGGGGCTATTCGAACCGGGAAGTCGGGTTAACGGGGCCTCGGCCCCCTTGTTCGTTGCGCCTTATCTGGCGGTACTGGCCGGCTGTTCGGGAGGTCGGCCCTTCAGCTCGCGGAAGCGCTTCTTGTCTTCCTCGAAGCGAGTCTGGATGGCTTTATATTCTTGCTGCCATTTCGCCACGGTTTCACTGGATATTCTCAGGTCATTCTCGGCGGCCCTGATTTCCTCGTCCAGATAGGCAGGCACGGGTT
>Ga0315272_10001788_pt1 | contig 10605 bp, 7 predicted proteins | sample C3_middle_MG_FD_203918 | JGI IMG/M metagenome (GOLD analysis project Ga0315272, IMG submission 203918) | Sediment microbial communities from Yellowstone Lake, YNP, Wyoming, USA - C3_middle | ecosystem: Environmental > Aquatic > Freshwater > Lake > Sediment | place: USA: Wyoming | collected...
CGGTGTGCGACCCGAAATGCGCGCCGGAGCCACGACAAATTGCCACCGTAGCAGTGCCGCCTCCGAAACGGCGACGCTCCGCGTAGCGCGGTCTGGCCTACGCGCGAGGTCTGGAAGTGCAGACCTTTGCCTGGCGAAGCATCACCAATACATCGGTAAGGCCAGACCGCGAAAGACGCCGGATTCGCCTCTTGACACGTTTTATATTTCGATTATTATAGAACCATGGAAAGAGCGCGATACTTAGAGGAGTGATCTTGGCTGCAACAGATGTCTTGGACGACGTACCCCGCTACGCGGACATGTTGTCGGCGATGGGGACCGAACCCCGCTTGCGGATCATGCGGCTGCTCCTTTCCGCGCATCCCGGCGGCATGATCGTCGGCGACATCGGAACCGAGTTGGAGATCCCGAACTCAACGCTCTCGCACCACCTTGAAAAGCTCAAGAACGAGGACCTGGTCAACGTCCGCCGGGAAGGCACCTTCCTTTGGTATTCGGCCAACGCCTCGGCGCTTCAGGAGTTGCTCCGCTTCCTCTACGCGGAATGCTGCACCCGCAATCGGGCGATTGAACCGCAACAGATTGTCGCCGCCCTCTGACGAAAGGACCCATCCATGTCTGCACCGAACGATGTGAAGGAAGTTGTCCGCGAAAAGTACAGCCAGGCCGCCTTGCGCGTGACTGTCGGCCAGAGCGGTTGCTGCGGCACTGCGCCGAACCCGATGAGCTGCTGCGATCCGATCACCTCCAACCTGTACGACGCTGGACAGGCGGGAGAAGTGCCCGATGCCGCAATGCAGGCGTCGCTGGGGTGCGGCAACCCGACCGCGCTTGCCGAATTGAAGCCGGGCGAAATCGTGCTCGACCTCGGATCGGGCGGCGGCATCGACGTACTGTTGTCGGCGAAGCGTGTGGGACCCACGGGTAAAGCCTACGGCCTCGACATGACCGACGAAATGCTCGCGCTCGCCGAACAGAATCGGCACAAGAGTGGCCTGACGAATGTCGAATTCCTGAAAGGCGAGATCGAGCACATTCCGTTACCTGACAATACGGTAGATGTGATCATCTCGAACTGCGTGATCAACCTCTCGGGCGACAAGGACCAGGTGCTGAAGGAAGCGTTCCGGGTATTGAAGCCCGGTGGGCGCTTCGCAGTCTCCGACGTGGTCGTGCGCGGTGAGGTGCCGGCTTCCATTCGCAAAAGCATGGAACTCTGGGTCGGCTGCGTGGCCGGTGCCCTCTCCGAATCCGACTACACGAACAAGCTCGCCAAGGCCGGGTTTAGCAATATCGATGTAGAGGTCACGCGCGTTTACGGAAGTGACGATGCGCGTACGTTCCTCGCTGCAGAAGGCTTCGACGGCGACGCCATTGCCAAAGAGGTCGACGGCAAGTTCGTCAGCGCGTTCATCCGGGCTGTGACGCCGGAATCCTGTTGTGCGCCGGGGTGCTGCTCGCGCTAGGTTCTTGCCGCCGCATCTCGTTGCAGCCTGTGGCGGCGTGTGCCGCCACAGCCTTGTCGGCGCCAGTCCATCGTGTAAGCACCCCGTCATCGCACTACTTCCCGTTGGACGCATCGAATTAGGTGCGAGTCTGACGCAGATCAACCTATTTGCGCCGCTGTATATAACCGATGCGCTATATTTATAAACATGAACCCCAATGTTGATCTCCTCGGTGATCGCGCCCGCCGTTCCATGTTGGCGCTCCTCGCGGTCGAGGGTGAAGTCTGCGTGTGCGAATTCGTGGCAGCGCTGGAAGAACTACAGCCAAGCGTTTCCAGAAACCTCGGGCTGCTTCGCGAGGGCGGATGGATCACGTCGCGACGCGAAGGAACTTGGGTGCATTACCGATTGGCGCGCTTGCCGAAATGGGCGCAGACCGTGCTCGATGGATTGGTCATCGGCGGTGTACCGCCAGACATAATCCGCGACGCGCGCAGCCGCCTTGCGGCATTTCCCGGGCGGCCATCACGCGCCCCAAGGAGAGTCGCTTGAATGCGGTCCACGCGAGCCTCGACCGGCGACCCAAAGCGTTCGGGGCGCTGGGCCCACATGCCCTAACGGGGCGCCGCTGAGTCCTTAATGCTTGCACTTGCCGCGCTCGTTACCTTTGTTCTGACCACGATTTTCTCGATGGCCGGCGTTGGCGCGGCGGTCGTTCTGATCCCGGTTTTTCTCGCCTTCGGGATCGAGCTTCACACCGCCATGGCGACCGCCCTCCTCCTCAACGCCATCGGCATGATCATCGCCTCGGTGACGTTCATACGCAAAGGCTTGGTGGAATGGCGGCTGGTCATTCCCATGCTGATCATCGCCGTGCTGGCTTCGCCGCTCGGCGTATGGGTGGCACAGGGAATGGAACGTGCGCCGCTGCTCTGGCTCTTCGTCGCGTTCCTCGTCTTTGCCAGCGTGATGATGCTCTTCTATAAGCCCGCTCCGCGAGCCGAGCGCCGCACGTTGGCGCAAGCGTTGACCTTGGGGCTGCCGGTAGGCGCCTTGGCAGGATTCGTGGGCGGCCTGTTGGGCGTTGGTGGCGGCAACATCATCGTTCCGGCACTGGTGGCCGCTGGCATCGAGCCCAAGCGGGCATCGGCGAGCGCCTCGTTCGTGGTGATCTTCGCCTCGCTGTCCGGATTTTTTGCCCACGTCCAGACCGCGCACATCGGCCTCGACTTGCTTGGCACCACCGCAATAGCGACCGCGGCGGGCGCCGCGCTTGGTGCATGGCTCGCGAGCGAAAAACTGCGCGGCGATCAACTCAAACGGATCATCGCCGTCGTACTGATAGCGGTGGCCGCAAAAACCGCTTGGAGCCTGCTGTGACCGGACCCCGTTCCATGCGGGAAAGTGACATCAGGCGGGTGGCTTGTTTTTCGTCAAGGGCTCGGTCTTGTCGAGCCATACTTAAAAGGAATAGATCATGACAACTCCCTACGTCCCGCCCGAATGGGCGTTCGAATTTCACGGCCACCAATGCCCGTTCATGCCGCTCGGGTATCGCATGGGCCGCATGGCCATGGAAAAATTGGGCGTCGAGCACGAGAAGGACCACGGTTTCTTTGTGTTTCCCGAAATCGGCGAAGGTCATCCGCAAGCCTGCCTGATGGACGGCATCCAGGCAGCCACGGGCGCCACCTACGGCAAGCTGCTCATGGCCAAGACCTCCTACGGCAAGCTCGCGGCGATCTTCCATCACCCGGCCAAGGGTTCGGTGCGCTTGTCGCTGCTGCCCGAATTCGTCGACGCCATGGGGAAGTTCGACTTCTTCGTTCATCGCAAGAAGGGGCTGGAACCTTCCCAGATCCCGGCGCCGGCCCGTGAGGAAATCCTAAAGTGGTCCTACGAACAACCGGACGAGGCGGTGTTCAAGATCGAAGCAAAGCCCGACTTCAAGTTCACACCCGTCAAGGGCTCGTTCAACAAATCAAAATGCAGCCTGTGCGGTGAGTACGTCTTTGATCGCTACGTCCGGATCAAGGATGGGCAGCAGGTCTGCATCCCTTGCTCCGGCTATTGATCGCGATTCGGGCGGGTGCGCCATTTGAGGTAAAGTTCGCTGAATGCGCTCACTTCAGATTCGACATCGTGAAATCCACACCCTTCTCATTCCCGCTGGCCATCATCATCGTGGTGACCTGCTGGGCGGGTGCTGCTCCGCCACCGGCGCAGGCACAGTCGAGCCCGCCTGTGGCGGCATCGATTCCAGACGCATCGAGTGCTGCACCATCGACGCCTGGCGATCTCACCCAGGTATTGCGCATCATCGCCGCGCGTTCGCCCGATGTGCTGGCCGCGCAAGCCGCACAGCACCAATCTGAGGCACAAGTCGAGCAGGCCCGCGCAGCCTGGTTCGGCAAGGTGGATGCCTATGCGTCGAGCCAGCATTTCAATGATCCACGCCTGACGCGACCGATCACCCAGCCACCCACTGTGGCACTGTATCCGTTTGGAAGCGACCAGTTTGGCTATGGGGTGGATTTCCTGCTGCCCCTCGATATCAGCGGGCAAATCGCCGCCGAGGTGGATTCCGCGCGAAGCAGGGCATCAGGTGCGCGCTGGAGCGCCGACGATGTGCGCCTGCGCGCGCTCTTGCAAGGCGCCACCCTCTATCGCAATTTGCAGGCCCTGGCGGGCCAGCGTGCGGCGCTGGACAGGCAGCGCGAATCGCTCGAAGCAAGTGAACGCGTTGCCCAAATTGGGTTGAAAGTGGGCAATATTGCGCGCGTCTATCTGCTGCGTGTGCAGGCGGCGGCGGCCGAGGTGCGAGCCTCCCTCGCCAATGTGCAAGGTCAGCAAAGCAAACTGCGCGCGCAATTGGCAGCACTCATGGGTGTGGCTGATTTTTCTGCACCCACCGACACGTCCGGCGCGGGCCCTTCGGCATTCGCAGCGAACCCCAACGTGACTCCACCTGGCGTCGAGGCCGCGCAAAACGCGCTGCAAGCAAGCCAGTCCAAGGTGCAGGCAGCGCAGCGCGCGCAATATCCTCAATTGGTGGTGACCGGCGGCTGGAACCACAACGCCATTCAATGGGATACCCGCCCAGTGGACACCTGGCAAATCATTGTGGGTGTGCGCCTGAATCTCTGGTCGGGCGGTGCCCAGCGCAGCGCTATCGATGCGGCACGAGCAGCCGAGGATGAAGCCCGCCAACGCCTGCAAGGCGCCGAGGACAATCTGCGTGCGGCGCGCGAAGGCGCAATGGCTCAGTGGAATGCGCAGGAGCAGGCTTATATTGCCGCGGAGTCCGGTCTGCTCGCGGCCGAAGAAGGCGCACACATCGAACAGGACCGCTTCCGCGTTGGCCTGGGTTCGGCCACCGAGTTGATCGACGCAGAAGCCGCGCTGGCGCGCGCTCGTGCATCGGTGGCCAACGCGCTGTCCGGCTGGTGGCAGGCCGACGATGCTTTGCGCTATGCATATGGCGAGCCGCCGCTTGCATTTTAGTCCTGCACGCAAACCAACACCCTTACGCACCCCATACAGCCATGAGTAGCCCTGCACCGACCCCGAAAGCGCGCAATCGCAAACTCTGGTATCTGCTAGCCAGCGCCATCGTCCTGATCGCAGGAGGGCTGTGGCTGCACCTGCACCGCCTGCATCAGTCCGATACAAGCCCGCTGGCAGAGCACACACCATGGGCGTTGCAAACCGCAGCCGTCGAGCGCGGTAGTGTGGCCGGGAGCATCCAGTCGGCCGCGGTGGTCGAGGCAACTCAGGACATCGTGCTGTCGCCGCAGATCCCGGGGACGGTACTGGCGGTCGGCCCGCGCGCCGGCATCGCGGTCAAGCGCGGCGAGTTATTGGTGCGCATCGACGGGCGCACAGTCGCCAGCAACCTGTCGTCGCTCGAGCAACAGCGGCTCGCGGCGCTGGCCGATGCCGACTACGCTGCCAAGCAGCAGGAACGCACTGACGCGGTATTGTCCGAGGGTGGTGTGAGCCAGGCCCAGGCCGACCAGGCGCGCACTTCGGCCGACGGTGCCCGCGCCAAGGCTCGGTCGTTGGCTGACCAGATCGGCGCACTGCGCGTGCAACTTGGGTACGCCGAAATTCGCGCGCCGCAGGATGCGGTGGTGGCCGAGCGCATGGTAGCCGTGGGCGATACCGTCGGGCCGGGCAAGCCAGTCTTTCGGTTGACTGCCGGCACGGGTGCCGTCGTTCGCGTCAACCTGCCGTCGAGTGAACTGACCAAGGTCAGGTTGGGCGACATGCTCGAATTGCAACAGGGCACGGCCACCTTGAAGCTTCCGATTGTCCGCGTGGCTCCGGCGGTGAATGCCGCGGGCCTGGGGACGGTGGAGGCCGATGCGGCCGCAGCGCCCTTCGGGCTGCCCAGTGGCAGTACGGTGACCGCCACCGTGCGCACCGCAAATAGCGGGGATGCAATGACCGTGCCCGAGTCAGCCTTGGTCGGCAGCGGCGCCAATGCGCATGTCGTGGTATTCGTCCCGGATGCCAAGGCCGCGGAGTCGGGCCGCTTGCGCCTGGTGCCCGTCCAAGTGCTGCAACAGGACAACATCCGTGCGGCGGTGCGCGGGGCGCTCACTCCCGGTGAGCAGGTGGCGATTGGCCAGACCGCGGTGCTGGCGCAATTGCACGACGGTGATGCTGCAGTCACTTCGAGCAATGCGGGATCTACGAAATGAGTTTCATGCAACGCCTGCTCGGCCGTCCGCACGCCATCGTAGCGCTGGCAGCGCTGGTGGTGGTGGCTGGCGTCGTTGCTACCGTCACCATGCCGATGAACCTGTTCCCGGACTCCAACCGACCGATGATCAGCGTGGTCACTCAATGGCCGGGCGCCGAGGCCAGCGATGTCGAACAGGACGTTACCCACCCGATCGAGACCCAACTCACGGCCATCGACGGTGTGCGCCGCGTCACATCGGTATCGCGTGACCAGGTTTCGGCCGTAACGGTGGAATTCGAGTATGGCAATGACATCAATATCGCTGCCACCAAGGTGCTGATCGAACTCAAACGCGTGGAGTCTAGTCTGCCGCGGGACGTACGCGCACCTTCGCTCTTCCGAATCACCAACGCCGCGCAGCCGGTGACGGTGCTGGCACTGACCCCAGCCAAGAACTCCGATCTCGACTTGAGCGAGGTGCGCCGAATCGCCGAAAACCAGCTGCGCGATCGACTGCTGCGCATCACTGGCGTCGCCGAGGTCGAGGTGTTCGGCGGACATCAGCGCCAGGCACAGGTGAACCTTGACCGCAGCGCGCTGGCGAGCCATCACCTAACTGTTGCGGCGGTCGCCACGGCGCTGGCGGCCAGTAACATCACTGCGCCTGAAGGCTTGGTGCACCGTGATGGGTACCGCTTCCTGCTGACGCTGAACACTCTGGCCCACAACCCGCAGCAACTAGCCGATATCCAGGTGTCGGTGCCGGGCATTGGCTTCGTGCATGTCGGAGATCTCGGCCATGTCGGTTGGGGCGATGCCGATCCCACATCGCTGTATCGTGGCGATGGGAACGAGGCGATTGCCGTATCCCTGCTGCGGGGCGATAACGGCTATGCCGCAACCACGGCGCGCAGCATTGAAAGTGAGCTTCCCGAGATCCGCCAGCAGTTTCCGATGCTGGACATCGTCCAGGCCGACGGTCAGTTGCGGCTGATCGACCTGACCGTGGAAAATATGCTGGGTTCACTGCGCGACGCACTGATCATGACCGTGCTGGTGATCCTGCTGTTTCTCGCCGACACGCGTGCCGCCTTCATCACCGCGCTGTCGCTGCCGTTCACCTATCTGCTCACCTTCTTGGTGATGAAGCTGATCGGATACGAATTCGACATGATCACCCTCACCGCGGTGATCATCGCCGTGGGTCTGTTGGCTGACGACGCCATCGTTGTGATCGAAAACATCGAGCGGCGAATGCGTGAACACGGCGAATGGGGTATGTCCGTGGCCGCCAACGGCACGCAGGAGGTGATGCTTGCGGTGCTGTCCGGCACCATTGCCAACGCGGTGGTGTTGCTGCCTATCGTATTCATCGGCGGCTTCGTGCAGACCGTCCTCCGGCCGCTGGCGGTAACCCTGATGGTGGCGCTGTCGGCGTCGTTTATTGTCGCGGTAACAGTCATTCCCCTCCTCACGCCTTGGCTGCTCAAACCAGATGCGTGGGACCCGCTGCGCAAGCCACTGAGCTATTTCGACTCCTATCTCATCCGGCCCCTCAAGCGCGTTTACGCCGCCATGGTGGGTTGGGCGCTGGAGCACCCCAAGCGTGTGCTGTTCATCGCCCTGCTGCTGAGCCTGGTGTCCTTCCTGCAGTTGCCCGTCGTAGGGCGCGAACTGATGCCGCTGATGGATTCAGGGATCACCCAAGTGACGTTCGAGGTTCAGCCCGATACCGACGCCGCCGGCATGCAGCGCATCGCTCTCGCGGTGGACGGGGCGATCCGCGCCACGGTAAAGCCGGCATGGCTGATCTCTACGTCAACGGTGGTCGGCGCCGAGCCGCAGGACAAATCCTTTGGCGCAGCACGCACCTTCCAACAGGGTATGGCCACAGTCAATCTGGTGGACCGGTTCCACCGTGACGAGGCCATTTTCCAACTCAACCAGGAAATTCAGCGCCGCGTGCGCGCCATCCCCGGCGTGATTGACGCCAACGCGGTGGTCTATGGCGCTACGCCGCTCTCGTCGATTCGCGGCACGGTGGACTTGATGGTCACCGGACCCGATTGGCATGTGCTCGACCAGATTGCCAATGAAATCGAGGCACGGCTGCAGAAGGTCGGCGGCCTCACCGGTTTCGAGCGCAGTTGGCAGGGCGAATCCAAGCGCCTGCAACTCGATGTAGACGCGGCCATTGCGGCGAGCTACGGCCTGACGCCGGCCGTGATCGCACAGCAGGTCGCAGCCCAGGTCAACGGCATTCCAGGCGGCAGCCTTCGCATCGCGGGCGAGAACAGCGTCCCGGTGTGGGTGCGGCTGCGCGCGGATGAACGCTCCAGTCCCGCGGCCATTGCCGCGCTGTATCTGACTAGCCCCAAGGGCGAGAGCATCCCGTTGGCTCAGGTAGCCGCAGTCAAGCCGGTGTATGCGCCCACCGCCTTTACCCATCAGAAGCTGGAACGCACCGTGGACGTGATTGGCTATCGACGCGACATTGCCGTAACTGCGCTTGATGCCCATGTCACCGAGGCGCTCAATGGCCTGCAGCTACCGCGCGGCTACACCATCAGCGACGAAGGCGAGATGAAGGAGATGAACGCCTCGTTCACGCGCCTTGGGCAATCGCTGGCGCTGGGCATCGTATTGCTGGCCGTGGTGCTGGTGATCGCGTTCCGCTCATTCGTCAGCCCCATCGCCATACTCGCAACACTGCCGCTTTCTGTGATCGGCGCGGCTTGGGCGATGCTGATCGCCAACAAGCATGGCTGCATGCCCTCATTCATGGGGCTGATCCTGCTGATGGGCATTGTGGTCAAGAACGGTATCCTTCTGGTGGACTTCGCACAGGAGGCGCTGGCCCAAGGCGTGGCCCTGAAAGAAGCCATCCTGCGCGCGGTGGAGCTGCGCACACGGCCGATTCTAATGACGGCGGCTGCCGCCGCGGTGGGCATGGTACCGGTGGCCTTCGAATGGGCCGTCGGCCTGGAGCGACTGTCACCGCTGGCCGTGGTGGCCATAGGCGGCTTGATTGCCGGTACCTTCCTGACCCTGCTGATCGTGCCCGTGCTGCTCTTTCTGCTACTTCGGCACCGCTATCCCGACACACCGCGGCCGGAGGCCGCTGCACCTGGCGCCTGACCCGTAGGCTCGGCGCGCTGATCCGAACGCGGCATCGTCAAAGCATGTCTTCGGGCGCGAAGATCGATAGGAAGGCGGCCGAAAAGCGCTTTGCCAAGCTCGCAGGTTCGCTCGTATAGCGCACCGGCTTGCCGTCCTCTTCGGTGATCCACACCAGTCCGGAATCGACGTGGTCCGGATCGGCAAGCTCGACCTGGTACGCGTGCGCAGGTTGGACACCCTCCTCGAAGAGTTGAGTAACCTGCGCGCCAAGTTCGGCGCTGTCGACAAGCAGGGCGACTTCGGTATTGTGCCGCCGTGAGCGCGGGTCGAGATTCATCGAACCGACTACGACAAAGTGGTGATCCACGACGATTGCCTTGGCGTGCAGGCTCGCACCCGACGAGCCAAACCGGTGTTTGGCGTCTTGCCTGGTCGAAAGCGGGCGCATTTCATGGATTTCGACGCCGCCGGCGACAAGGCGCTCGCGGTAGCGCGCATAGCCTGCATGCGCCGCCGGGACATCGGTCGAGGCAAGCGAATTCGTCAGCAGGCGCACCCTCACACCGCGCCGCACGAGCCCGGTGAGCGTAGCCACGGACCGCTCGCTGGGAATGAAATATGGAGAAATCAGGATGACCTCGCGTGCCGCGCTCTCGACGTGCGGACGAAGGTGCGGCGCGATGGCGCTCGGCGCCACCTCGATGCCGGGCAGCACCGGCTTGGCGGGATCGTCGTAGATCGCCTCGGCAGGTGCGATCGCGAGCGGAATCTCGAATTGGCGCAGCTGCAGCCCAAAATGGGCGTCCCGCAACGCTTGGGAATAGGGCGTGCCCCGGAACTGGTCAACGCTCTGTGCGAGCGCGGCGTCCAGTTGCGAGACCTGCGCCTCGCTCGGCCGGCTCGCGGCAAATGCCTCTATCGGTACGGTCGACTCGCTGTTCCAGTACGCGTCGAAGCTCCGCGACAATTCCTGGACCACCGGGCCAACTGCGAACAGATCGAGGTCGGCGAAATTCGTCTCTGGATCGGCGCCGAAGTATTCGTCGCCGAGATTGCGGCCGCCAACCACCGCGGCGGCGCTGTCGGCAATCCACAGTTTATTGTGCATGCGTCGGTTCAACCGCTCGCCACTTGCAATGAACTCGAGGATCTGCGGCAGCACCAGCGGACCCCGCACGTAAAACGGGTTGAAGACGCGGACCTGGATGTTGGGGTGCGCGGCGAGCTCATCGAGATGCAATTCCTTGCCTGCCGCCGACAAGTCGTCCACGAGCAAGCGCACGCGGACGCCGCGCTCGGCGGCGCGTAGCACTCGGTAAATCAACAGCCGTGTCGTTGCGCTCT
>Ga0315272_10001789_pt1 | contig 10601 bp, 9 predicted proteins | sample C3_middle_MG_FD_203918 | JGI IMG/M metagenome (GOLD analysis project Ga0315272, IMG submission 203918) | Sediment microbial communities from Yellowstone Lake, YNP, Wyoming, USA - C3_middle | ecosystem: Environmental > Aquatic > Freshwater > Lake > Sediment | place: USA: Wyoming | collected...
ACCCAGATGTACCTGAGTTGGCTCGTGGCAAAACTGGACGCGTCTATGGTGACTTGATTTCTTTATTGACATTGATGAAGAGCCAGCCCTTGGCCTACAACAAAGATAACCAAGAAGATAAAGAGCCTTTGTTTGATGCGGTGGATACTGTGCAAGATACCTTGCGCATCTTCGCTGATATGGTTCCCCATATCCAAGTCAAAGCCGATGTCATGAAAGCGGCTGCCGAAGAAGGATTTTCAACAGCTACTGACCTCGCTGATTATTTGGTTAAAAAAGGTTTAGCGTTCCGTGATGCCCATGAAGCGGTAGCCCATGCGGTGAAGGCTTGCGTTGGCCGCAATTGCATGCTGACTGATCTCAGCCTTTCTGAATTACGCTTTGCTTGTGGTTTAGACAATCGCCCTGAACTCATGGGTGACGATGTGTTTGCTCTATTGACGGTGGATGGCTCTGTTAATTCACGTCAACATGCTGGCGGAACTGCTCCGGCCCAAGTACTTGCTGCAATCAAACGGGGTCGCGCAGATCTCTAGATCGCATGGGTTTTTGGGGAACACTCTCAGCAGGAATTGATCGCCTAAATCAATTCCTAGGCAAGATAGCCGGCATCATGATTTTGCTATCTTGCGTAGTCTCGGCAACCAATGCCCTGCTGCGCTACGGTTTAGATATCAGTAATAACTGGCCACTGGAATTGCAGTGGTATCTCTTTAGCGCCACTGTCATGCTCGGCGCCTCCTACACCCTCAAGCGCAATGAGCACGTTCGAGTGGATTTAATTTACTCTCAGCTATCCGATCGCGGACGTCTCTATACCGATCTATTTGGCTTGATATTATTTTTGATGCCGGCTTGCATCTTATTTACTTGGCTATCTTGGACAACTTTGTTTTATCCGTCATGGCTGGTCTCAGAGCACTCACTCAATGCGGGCGGTTTGCCGCGCTACCCTATTAAATTGATTGTGCCTCTTGGCTTCTTCATGTTGAGTCTTCAAGGACTCTCAGAAATCATTAAACGCATCAATGCTCTCAAGAGGAATGGCGCCCCTCCCTCTGCTGATCTCCATTATGAAAAGCCCATGCAATGATCCCGCTTGAATGGATGCCACCGCTCATGTTTGGCGGACTCATCGTATTTATGTTGATCGGCTTTCCGGTGGCGTTTTCTTTAATGGCGGCGGGCCTCTTTTTTGCCGGCATCGCTATCAGCGAGAACTTCTTTGGCATGCCGTTTCTGCAAGCCATCCCACAACGCATCTTTGGTAGCGTTCTCGCAAACGACCTGCTGCTAGCCATCCCCTTCTTTACTTTTATGGGTGCCATCCTGGAGCGCTGTGGCCTTGCTGAAGAAATGCTCGACTCGATGGCTCAGCTTTTTGGACGCATACGAGGTGGCCTAGGTTACTCCGTCATCATTGTAGGGTTCATATTAGGGGCTATTACAGGCACTGTGGCCGCTCAGGTGATCGCTATGGCGATGATCTCGCTACCGGTGATGATTCGTTACGGCTATAACATGCGCTACGCTACGGGCGTTTTAGCAGCTTCTGGGACTATTACGCAGTTAGTTCCCCCTTCCCTAGTATTAATTGTGTTGGCTGATCAATTAAAGACCCAAAGTGGCAGCGCAGATGTTGGCAGTATGTATCTGGGTGCCTGGGGTCCATCCTTACTACAAATTGGTCTTTTTGCGCTCTACACCTTTTTCTTGTCGCGCTTTAGGCCAGACTACCTGCCTGCCGTTCCAGAGAACGAGCTCACCCTCAAAGGCTGGGCGCTCTGGAAAAAATGCCTCATGGGCATTATTCCTTCTGCAGTACTGATTTTCTTGGTACTGGGCACCATCATGACCGGTATTGCCACTCCAACAGAGTCTGGTGCCATGGGCGCTATGGGTGCCCTGCTCTTAGCGTGGATTCGCAGAGCAAGTATTCCTAATCTCAAGGGCCTGATTCAGGAGGCTTATCAAAATACGATGCGCATTACTGCCATGGTGGTTTTCATCTTAATTGGCTCAACCTGCTTCTCAGTGGTATTCCAAGGAGTTGACGGCGGGTTCTGGGTAGAAGAATTATTTTCAAATCTACCTGGCGGTTGGATTGGTTTCTTGGTTGTCGTGAACTTGTTTGTTTTCTTCTTGGCATTCTTTTTAGACTTCTTTGAGATTGCCTTCATTGTGGCGCCTATGCTGGCACCTGTCGCAGTCAAACTACTGGCACCAGTACTGCTCGCCTCCATGAATGGAAATCCTCAAGCTGCAGCTAGCGCCGCACTAGTTTGGTTTGGGGTGATGCTGTGCGTGAATATGCAAACCTCATTTATGCATCCGCCATTTGGGTTCGCGCTGTTTTACCTGCGCGGTGTAGCCCCCAAAGAAGTAAAGAGTAGTGATATTTACTGGGGTGCATTACCTTGGGTGGGACTACAACTAATCATGGTTGTTGTGGTGGCTGCATTCCCGGCGCTAGTCACCACTCTCCTGGATAAGCCTGCAGCAGTAGTGCAGAGTCAAGACTTTAACTTTACAGGTGGTGATGAAGGTAAGTCAGATACGTCACCGAGCAGGATCGATGAAGATGCGCCAGTAGTCTTTCAATTGGATAAGCCAGTTAAATAAAAGACCACCCCCAATCAAACTGTCCAACTTCTTGAGGTCAGTTCATTGGGTGGCTTATTTATTAAGCAGCAATAAACTACAAAGTGATATCCGGCTCCTGCCTTACGCAATCAACATAGTACTCGCTACGTCCATCAATATCGCCCTTAACCAATCCATGAATATCTGTTTCAAAACCAGGGAATTGCGCATTGAAGTCACGCGCAAAAAAGAGATAGTCAATGATGCGTTTATTAAAACGCTCACCAGGGATTAGCAATGGAATACCTGGAGGGTATGGCGTTAACAACATCGCTGTAATACGATCCTCCAACTGATCTAAAGGTACGCGATCTACTTCCTTATGAGCCATCTTGGCCCAAGCCTCTGAAGGCATCATGGCGGGAACCATATCGGAGGTGTACATCTCTGTAGTCATGTGGGCCACATTACGACTCTTATAGAACTCATGAATCTGCTGGCAAATATCTTTGAGGCCAACACGCTCATATCGAGGATGTTTGGCGACAAACTCTGGCGACACTTTCCAGAGAGGGGCATTCTTATCAAAGTGATCCTTGAACTGCTGTAACTCAGTTACCAATGTATTCCAACGACCTTTGGTAATGCCGATAGTGAACATGATGAAGAAGGAGTACAAGCCACACTTCTCTACGATCACGCCATGCTCTGCTAAGTACTTAGTCACAATGCTCGCCGGAATGCCCGTGGAACCAAAGTTACCTTCGATATCCAAACCAGGCGTCACTACTGTCGCCTTAATTGGATCGAGCATGTTGAAGTCTTTTGCCACCTTGCCAAAGTCATGCCAGCTAGCACTTGGCTCCAAGATCCAATCAGAGCGCTCACCAATACCTTCTTCGGTTAAGTGATCTGGACCCCAAACCTTGAACCACCAGTCAGCGCCAAACTTATCATCCACTTCGCGCATCGCACGACGGAAGTCCATTGCCTCAGCAATCGACTCCTCCACCAGCGTAGTACCGCCAGGAGACTCCATCATGGCCGCAGACACATCGCAAGAAGCAATGATGGCGTACTGTGGGCTAGTAGAGGTGTGCATCAAGTAAGCCTCATTAAAGCAATCACGATCTAACTTGGTATCTTCTGCATCCCGCACTAATACCTGCGAAGCTTGTGAGAGACCAGCCAACAACTTATGAGTAGATTGTGTAGCGAACATCAAACTCGTTTTAGTGCGCTTGCGATCAGAACCAATCGCGTGCATGTCTTTATAGAAAGGATGGAAGGCAGCATGAGGCAACCAAGCTTCATCGAAATGCAATGAGTCTACCCTGCCATCGAGCATCTCTTTGATCATCTCGACGTTGTAGATAATGCCGTCGTAGGTACTTTGCGTTAGCGTCATGACGCGTGGCACTACATTTTTGTTCTTAATGAATGGATTGGCATCAATTTTCTTCTTGATATTCGCCCACTCAAATTCTTCTTTAGGAATCGGGCCAATAATGCCCAGATGATTACGGGTTGGCATCAAGAAAATAGGAATCGCACCCATCATCGTGATTGAATGAATCACCGACTTGTGGCAATTGCGATCCACCAGCACCACGTCACCAGGAGCAACAGTAGAGTGCCAAACAATTTTGTTTGAAGTAGATGTGCCGTTTGTTACAAAAAACAAATGATCGGCATTAAAGATACGCGCAGCATTGCGCTCACTTTGCAATACAGGGCCAGTGTGGTCTAACAACTGCCCCAATTCTTCAACTGCATTGCACACGTCAGCGCGCAACATATTCTCACCAAAGAATTGATGGAACATGCGGCCTACCGGGCTCTTTAAAAAAGCAACGCCACCTGAATGTCCCGGACAATGCCAAGAGTAAGAACCTTCGGAAGCGTAATTAGTCAAAGCGCGGAAGAATGGAGGCGCTAATGAGTCAAGATAAACCCTCGCTTCGCGAATAATATGGCGCGCCACAAACTCTGGCGTATCTTCATTCATATGAATGAAGCCATGCAACTCTCGCAAAATATCGTTAGGCATATGACGTGAAGTACGTGTCTCGCCATACAAGAAGATTGGAATATCTTCATTGCGCTTACGTACCTCAGTAATAAATGCGCGTAAGTTATTTAAGGCAGGCAAATCATGGTCTTCAGAATCAGAAACAAACTCTTCGTCATCAATCAAAACAATAAAAGTAGAGGCGCGGGACGCTTGCTGTGCAAAGGATGTCAGGTCGCCGTAGCTAGTCAAGCCAATGACTTCCATTCCTTCGGTTTCAATGGCTTCAGCTAAGTCGCGAATACCCGAACCTGAAATATTTTCAGAGCGAAAGTCCTCATCAATAATGATGATTGGGAAACGAAATTTCATGAGTACCCTTTAGGTTTTCCAGAAAAGCAAATAGACAAGCTGAATATAAGCTACTTAAATGAAAGAATTAAGTCTTAGGAAGGGTGACGCCAACCTGGCCTTGATACTTGCCGCCACGATCTTTGTACGATGTGCCACACACTTCGTCGCTCTCAAAAAACAGAACCTGTGCGCATCCCTCGCCAGCATAAATCTTGGCAGGTAACGGTGTCGTATTTGAAAACTCCAGAGTTACATAACCCTCCCACTCTGGCTCGAATGGAGTGACGTTCACAATAATTCCGCAACGCGCATAAGTACTCTTACCAACGCAGACTGTTAATACAGTGCGTGGAATCTTGAAATACTCAACAGTTCTTGCCAATGCAAAAGAGTTTGGCGGAATGATGCAAACGGGCCCCTTAAAATCGACAAACGATTGTTCATCAAAATTCTTCGGGTCAACGATAGTGCTATTGATGTTCGTGAAGATCTTAAATTCATCCGCACAACGAATGTCATAGCCATAGCTCGAAGTGCCGTAACTCACAATTTTGTTACCAGCAGCATCCTGGCGAACTTGGCCAGGTTCAAATGGGCTGATCATGCCTTGCTCGCCCATGCGGCGGATCCAGTGGTCAGATTTAATAGTCATGGCCGAATTGTAAAACCATCGACTGACCTACGCCCACCAATTTACGCAGAAGCGGGTGAAACGCTAAAAATGATCCTCTCTGGAGCATTGAATATCTCGAAATGCTTCCCAGAGCAACGAGATAGGAGAGTGAGGTTGGTTTTGCGGGCTAAGTCCAAGCCCATTAAGGTCATGCCAGAGCGAGTCATTAGGAAGGGGATGCCCATCTGAGCACCTTTGATGACCATCTCTGACGTCAAACGCCCGGTGGTAAAGAAGATCAGATCTTTGCCCGGCTTATCAGCCAGCCACATCAGACCTGAAATAGAGTCCACGGCGTTATGACGCCCAACATCCTCAATAAAATGAAGTAATCGGACTTTGTCATTGCCGTCCCGCTCAAATACTGCGCAGGCATGAACGGAGCCCGATTTCTTATAAATCGTGTCATGCATCCGAATACTGTCAATTAGCGCCACGATTGCCTCTTGACTTAACTGGGGACCATCTGGAAGTCGAATTTCGGACATTTCCTCAATCAAGCCACCAAACATCGTGCCTTGACCGCAACCAGTAGTCACAACCCGCTTACTGGTGAGCGCATCAATGTCCACGGTGCTGCGATGAGTCTTCACCGCCGCCGAATCAGTCTCCCAGTCCACCTGAATGCTGGCAATACCGTCCGGCGACTCTACCAATCGCTGATTACGCAGGTAACCCAGCACTAGAGCCTCTGGGGCGCTGCCCAGCGTCATCAAGGTAACAACCTCGCGCTTATCCAGATAGATGGTTAAAGGACGCTCCCCAGGGATATGAGTGGTCTTAATGCGCCCAGCCTCATCCATGATCTGCACCTCATGCACCAAGGGCACGGAGGCCTTAGACATCTGAATATTGTGGGGTGAAGCCATAAAACATCTCTTAAATTAGGTTCGAATCAGTATTTACTTTAACCGCAGACTAAAATTAGCGCTGAAGCAGAGGCTCAAGCCCCATAATCTTGTATTCCCATTTGTTGAATTTTTTTCTATTTAAGTCCGCTTTTCATGAGTAGCTCCAAACGCCGCCTGCTAGTTACCTCCGCCTTACCTTACGCTAATGGCCAGATTCATATTGGCCATTTGGTGGAATATGTCCAGACAGATGTCTGGGTCCGCTTCCAAAGAATGCGTGGTCATGAAGTTCACTACGTTGGCGCTGATGATACTCACGGTACACCCATCATGTTGCGTGCCGAAAAAGAGGGCATTACCCCTAAAGAACTCATTGCCAATGTTTGGAAAGAACACAAGCGCGATTTCGATGACTTCTTGATTTCTTTTGACAACTACTACACCACCGATAGCCCTGAGAATGAAACCCTCTCTCAGAGTATCTACCTCAAGCTGCGTGATGCAGGCCTCATTGAAAAGCGTGCGATTGAGCAGGCTTACGATCCTGTAAAAGAAATGTTTTTGCCGGATCGCTTTATTAAAGGTGAGTGCCCTAAGTGTGGCGCTAAAGATCAGTATGGCGACTCTTGCGAAAAGTGTGGCGCGACCTACTCTCCAACAGATTTAAAAAATCCTTTTTCAGTAGTGAGTGGCGCTACTCCAATTAAGAAAATTTCCGATCACTATTTTTTCAAACTATCTGACCCACGCTGCGAAACCTTCCTGCGTGACTGGACTCAAGTCAGAACTCCATTGCAACCTGAAGCTCGCAACAAAATGAAGGAATGGGTTGGGCAGCCTGGAGATAGTAAGCTTGGGGACTGGGACATCTCTCGTGATGCACCCTACTTTGGCTTTGAAATCCCTGATGCCCCGGGTAAGTATTTTTATGTCTGGCTTGATGCGCCTATTGGCTATTACGCCAGTTTCCTCAACTACTGCCAGAGTAAAGGCTTGAACTTTGAGGAATGGGTTAGACCCGATACTACTACCGAGCAATACCATTTCATCGGCAAAGACATTCTATATTTCCACACGCTATTCTGGCCAGCAACCCTTCATTTTGCCGGCTATCGCACTCCAACTAATGTATTTGCTCACGGCTTCCTCACAGTTGATGGCGAGAAGATGAGCAAGTCGCGCGGCACACTTATTTCTGCGCACAGCGTGATTGAATCTGGCTTTAATCCAGAGTGGTTCCGCTATTACTTTGCCACGAAATTAAATGACAGTATGGAAGATTTGGATTTGAATCTCCAAGACTTTGTTGCCAGAGTAAATAGCGACCTTTTAGGTAAGTACATCAACATCGCTAGCCGCAGTGCCGGCTTCTTGGTGAAGCGTTTTGGCGGCGTAGTTTCTGATGAAGCAATGCAGAATCCACTGCTGACTGAAATTGCTGCTACTAGTGAAAAAATTGCTGAGCTCTATGAGACGCGTGAATACGCAAAAGCATTGCGCACCATCATGGAATTGGCTGATAAGGTCAATGGCTTTGTGGATGAAAACAAGCCTTGGGAAATTGCCAAAGATCCAGAGCGTGAAGCTGAATTGCAAAAAGTGTGTAGTGTGACTTTGGAAGCATTCCGCCTGTTAAGCCTCTACCTCAAGCCAGTATTACCGCAAGTCACTGCTGGCGTTGAAGAGTTCCTTTCCGTGCCCGCGATGACCTGGGAAGACGTTAAAACACCTCTATCCAGCCAAAACCCAATCAAACCGTATAAGCACCTCATGACTCGGGTTGAAGCACCGCAGATCGAGGCTTTATTAGCTGCAAACCTCTAAAAACAGGTCCAAAAGAGCTAATTTCTTGGAATGGGGCCAAAAGTCGGCAGGTTTGCAGGAAAAATCGTTAATAATGATGGGCTAGGCAGAAATCTGTTGCCCAGTAATTTTTGCAAGTTATTGAATTAATTGAGAATTTTAGGAAATATGATGGCTAGATATACATCCGAATTTACCCAGTTCTTAAATGAGCTCAAATCCGAGCAACCGCATCTCGAAGCGGGTCAGCAAGCTGGTCGTGCACTCCTTTGGGATAAAGAGCCTTTGACTACTGAAGACCAACGTCGCGCCAAGGTTGCCCAATTAAAGCAACGCGCTTACGTTTATTCGAATGACTAACTCGGGTAATAAGTTGGGATCTGAGCCAAGCGTTCAAGCGGATTTGCTCGATAGCACTCCGTCCGTGACGGATGGCATGTCCTCAGCGTTTGCAAAGTTATATGGTGAGCCACTATTTAAGCTCCCGACAGATCTCTATATTCCGCCCGATGCACTAGAAGTTTTCTTAGAAGCATTTGAAGGCCCTCTCGATCTTTTGCTCTACCTCATCCGTAAGCAGAATTTCAATGTCCTCGATATTCCAATGGCACAGGTGACACTACAGTACCTGAGCTATATCGATCAAATCCGCCATCACAATCTCGAGCTTGCTGCCGAGTATCTCTTAATGGCGGCCATGTTGATTGAAATTAAATCCCGCATGTTGTTGCCGATGAAAAAAGCGGATAGCGATGAAGAGGTTGATGATCCACGCGCAGAACTTGTTCGCCGTCTCTTAGAATATGAGCGCATGAAACTGGCTGCACAAGAGCTCGATCAAATTCCACAGCAGGGTCGTGATTTCCAAATCGCCCATGGCTACGTTGATACCACCGTTGCTGTGACATGGCCAGATGTCAATCAAGATGACTTGCAAATGGCTTGGCGTGATGTACTGCACCGCGCCAAACTCAATCAACACCACACCATTACTCGCGAAGAGTTATCCGTGCGTGATTTTATGACACGTATTTTGCGTCGCTTACAGGGCACTCGCTTTGTAGAATTCAGCGAGCTCTTTGAAGATGCAATTAAGTCCGGCAAAGGCATTCCAGTAGTGATCGTGAACTTCATTGCAATGTTAGAGCTTTCACGCGAAGCTTTAGTAGAGATCACTCAGGCTGAGCCTTATGCGCCAATTTATGTACGACTCGCTTACACCCCTGTTGCATGAAAATTATTAGCGATATAAAAGAGTTGCGTGACCACTTACGTGGACAAAATCGCGCCTCTTTTGTGCCCACCATGGGCAACCTCCATGAGGGCCACTTATCACTGATGCGCCTCGCAAGACAGCATGGTGATCCCGTAGTAGCCAGCATCTTTGTAAATAGGTTGCAGTTTGGTCCTAACGAGGATTTCGATAACTACCCTCGCACCATGCAGGCCGATATCGACAAGCTGGAAAAAGAAGGTGTGTACATCTTGTTTGCGCCAACTGAGCGCGATCTATATCCACAGCCCCAGGAATACCGTGTAGATCCGCCACAGCAGCTAGGCGACATCCTTGAGGGCGAGTTCCGCCCCGGCTTCTTTAAAGGCGTCTGCACCGCAGTGCTTAAGCTACTCTCTTGCGTTCAGCCTAAAGTGGCTGTATTTGGGAAAAAAGATTACCAGCAATTGATGATTATTCGTCAAATGGCCAATCAATTTGCACTCCCAGTGGACATCATTCCGGGGGAAACCATTCGCGCCGAAGATGGTCTTGCTCTCTCCTCTCGCAATGGTTACCTCTCCACCGAGGAGCGCGCTGAAGCACCTGAATTACAGAAGGCCTTGAAGGAAGTTCGCTCACGCGTTCTTGATTTGAGTGAACGTAATACATACTCACTCAATGAGATCGAGAAAATAGCAGTTGAGTTGCTTGCTGGTCGCGGCTGGCAACCGGACTATATTGCCATTCGCCAACAAAGTGATTTGGCGCCAGCTTCCAATGAAAGTCTTCAGGCAGGAGAGCCACTCGTAATTCTGACGGCTGCCAAGCTCGGTAAGACACGTTTGATCGATAACCTAGAAATCTAATTCTAGGAGTGGATTTGAAATCCATTGATGCTCAATGTCTCCAAGACCCATAAGAGATGATCGCAGAGAGCAGGCATTCAAAGAAAGCCGCTAGGATTTCAAGAGCTTACGTCGCCTGTTTATCGGCATGAGCTTTTGTACAGTGAAATTGCATATCTTTTAAGAAGTACTGGGGTAATCATCCCCTAGAACCAAAGTAATCAGAAGTAGAATTTTCTCAATTAGAGGAGTTCTACATGAAGCG
>Ga0315272_10001791_pt1 | contig 10594 bp, 14 predicted proteins | sample C3_middle_MG_FD_203918 | JGI IMG/M metagenome (GOLD analysis project Ga0315272, IMG submission 203918) | Sediment microbial communities from Yellowstone Lake, YNP, Wyoming, USA - C3_middle | ecosystem: Environmental > Aquatic > Freshwater > Lake > Sediment | place: USA: Wyoming | collected...
TCCTTGATATGCCTGAGCCAGTTGTCGATGAGGCCATGCTCGCTGTTTTCCAGGGCAGCGGTAATGCCGCCGCAATCGTAGTGGCCGCAGACAATGATATGTTTGACCTTGAGCACATCCACCGCGTACTGGATCACTGAAAGGCAGTTGAGGTCGGTATGGACCACCACGTTGGCGATGTTGCGGTGCACGAAGATCTCGCCGGGCAGCATGTTGACGATCTCGTTGGCCGGCACCCGGCTGTCGGCGCAGCCGATCCAGAGGTACTGTGGGCGCTGCTGGCTGGCGAGTTTGCTGAAGAAATCAGGGTCAGCCTCTTTAATCGTGGCCGCCCAGTTCTTGTTGTTATCGAAAAGATGCTTGAGAATCTGCATGGATTTTCTTGGTTATCGTCCGCCGGACAGGGTCAATCCCGGTTAGCGGCCAGAGCGAATTCCTTCAGTTCGATCAGAAACTGGTTTAAATTGTGGATGTCGTCGTATCGGAGCCCCATGTTGATGTCGGCTAACGCCTCCTTGCTTTGCTCCAAACGCAGGGCCGAGATGAAGGCGAGTATCATTTCGCGGTCGAACAGGCTGTCGATGCCCTCGCATAGCGTCCTGAGAGCCTCTTCCACCGGCAAGGCTTCCCGGTAGGTGCGTTTGGAGGTGAGCGCGTCGAAGACATCCGCCACCGCGATGATCCTGCCGAATAGGGAGATGTTTGCGCCTGTTAGTCCGCACGGATAGCCGGTGCCGTCCATCCGTTCGTGGTGCTGGGTCGCGCCTTCGAGGATGTGGGCCGGCAGTTTGATGGGCTGGAGAATCTTGTCGGTGAAGACCGGATGTTTCTGGATAAGGCAGAATTCTTCGCGGGTGAGCTTGCCGGGTTTGCATAAGATTAGTTCCGAAATGCCGATCTTGCCCAGATCGTGCATGTACCCGGCGATCTCGAGATCATTGAGCTGCTGGTTGCTCAGTCCAAGTTGCCCGCCGATGGTCATGGCATACTTGGCCACTCGGAAGGAGTGGCCGTGGGTGTATTCGTCCTTGGCGTCGATGGCGGCGGCCAGGGCCTTGACCGTGTTCAGGTAGAGATCCTGGAGGCTGTCGTACAGGCGCAGGGTTTCAAAGGTCGGCGAGATGATGTTTTCGATAATGGCGACCAGCTGTTTTTCGGAGGCGGAAAAAGCCCGGTGGCCGAAGGCGCGGATAAAGACCATTTGGCCGCTCTGGCTGTCTTTTTCCTTGATCGGCGAGTAAAGCAGCGAGGCGCCGTCCTCGCGGGCGCAGATGATGGTGCTGCCTGCCGCCGTATGCTTCAGGCAGATGCTGTTTCTGGTTGCGTCCACTTCTTCGTCGGTCATCCGGTGGGTAACGCGGATTTCCTCTTCCCATCGGCCTTTGGTGTGGATGAATCCCTGGTCTGCCTTGACCGTCTGGGAAATTTCATCCAAGATGATCTGGTAGCATTTTTTCAGGTCATCGATGCCGACGATTTTTTTGGCCACCTTGAACAGGAAGTTGAGCTGGCTGGAGAGTTGCAGCATCTCCTCTGTGGTTTCCTGGAGTTCCGTTTCCCGCACGAGCTGGCTGTTCAGGGCGGCCAGGCAATAGAGGATGTGCGGTTCGGCTTGGTCAAGGCGGTCCTGATTTGCCGCAGCGCAGACAATGCCGCCGATATCGGAGGAAAAACTAAAAGGGTAGGTGCGGCTGGCTGGAGTGTCACGGCCCTCGGTCTCGCGGTTTGCAACGGACGTTCCTTCGCTGTCGAGCACGGTGATTGCGAGATCAAGCGCCTCGGCCAAGTAGTCGATGGATTGGTCGAGAAAGGAGGTGTCGAAGAGGTGATCCAGAATAGAGGCCATGGCTGGTCAGTCCGCCCCAAAAATGTCGAGGATGGCCTGGCTGAGCTCTTCCTTGCAGATCGGTTTGTTTAAAAAGCCGATTCCGCCAGCTTCCCTGGCCTGCTGGATATTTTCCTCGCTCCCCAGAGCAGTGAAGAACATCACTGGAATATGGGTGGTGCGCTGGTCGGATTTGATCCGCCAGGTTGCCTCGAAGCCATCCATCACCGGCATTTCGATGTCCATGATAATCATGTCTGGCCGGACCTCGGCCGCCATCTCATATCCCTGGAGGCCGTTTTCCGCAGTGAGGGGCTGGTGCCCTAGCTTTTGGATCAGCTGGCTGACGATACGCCGGATCATGGCGGAATCATCGACTATGAGAATGGTTTTTAGCATGGAGCCTTGTGCGTAACGTGTAAGGGAACAATGTGGTACGGGGGATACTAAGTAGGCAATATACTCCGAAAGCCCGGGGGAGGCAAAAAAAATATCGGCCAGTCCCTCCTCGGCCCGCAGCATGCAGGAATTATTGCCAATTCCGTGGGCGAGCGGCCTATTCCTTCGCGGTTCGGATGGCCACGGAATTGGCGTGGGCGGTGAGGCCTTCCAGTTTGGCGAGCAGTTGGATGTGCTCGCTGTCCGCCTGGAGGGCCTCCGGGGAATAGGCGATCAGACTGGATTTCTTGATGAAGGTCTCCACCCCAAGGGCCGAGGAGAAGCGGGCCGTGCCCATGGTCGGCAGCACATGGTTGGGACCGGCCAGATAATCTCCGGCTGATTCCGGGGTGTGGCGACCGAGGAAGATTGCCCCGGCATGGCGGACCCGGGTCAGCCAGAGAAAAGGCTCCTTAACCATCAGCTCCAGGTGCTCGGCGGCAATCTGGTTGGCCAGAAGGATCGCTTCACCCAAGTCCTTGGCCACCAGGATCACCCCGCGTTCGCTCAGGGATTTTTGGGCGATTTCGGCGCGGGTCAGCTTGGCCAGCTGTTTTTTAAGTTCCACCACGATCTGTTCGGCCAGTTTTTTGTTGGTGGTGATGCACATGGCCAGGGCCTGGGGGTCGTGCTCGGCCTGGGCCAGCATGTCGGCGGCGATGTAGGCGGGCTCCCCGGTTTCATCGGCGATGATCAGCACCTCGCTGGGTCCGGCGATCATGTCGATGCGCACCCGGCCTGAAACCTGGCGTTTGGCCTCGGTCACATACTGGTTGCCGGGTCCGACTATCACATCCACCGGGGCGATGGTCTTGGTGCCGTAGGTCAGGGCGGCGATGGCCCAGGCGCTGCCAGCCTTGTAGATTTCGGTGATCCCGATCTCCTGAGCCGCCACCAGCAGGGCCGGATTGACCTTGCCGTTTTTGTCCGGCGGGGTCATCATCACCCGCCGCTCCACCCCGGCGATGGCCGCGGGGATGCCGTTCATCAGCACCGAGGAAACCAGGGGGGTTTTGCCGCCCTGGCCGCCTGGCACGTAAAGCCCGGCCGAGTCCACCGGATGCACGAGGCGGCCGGTGATGGCGCCGTCCTCCCGAGTCACCATCCAGGACTGCTCCTTTTCCCGCTCGTGAAATGTGTAGATGCGCTCGATGGCGATCTCCAGAGCGTCGAGGAAATCATCATCCACCGAGGCCATGGCCTCGTGTAGCTCCTGGTCGCTTACCCGGAGCTGTTTGACGCTCATCTTCGGCGCGTCGAACTTGCGGATGTATTCGACCAACGCCTCGTCGCCGCGCTGGCGGATTTCACTGATGATGCCGGTCACGGTCTGCTGGCAAGCAGAGTCGGCCAGCTGAAAACGGTCGCGCAATCCGGCCAGGATTTTTTTGCCTTTGGTAGAAGTAGTGGTAACGGGAGTGATGATCATGGTTTGCCTCTATTGTTCAGCAGTAAGCGGGAAAGCGCACCGGGAGCCACAGCCTGCTTCCTTTCGTCGCAGTTTTTAAATGCAGGTTGATGTTCTGATAGTATTTCTTTCTATACCAGCGATTACAGGGGAAGAAAAGCCCTCTTCGCGCAAATGGGCAAGATTCTCGGGAGCGCTTGGCATTGCAAAGAGGCCGGGCAATGGATACTCTGATAATTGTTGGAGGTGTTTTGCCTTTTTCCCCCGGAGTACACCCATGTTGCGCGCATATCTCAAGGCGGTGCGGGAGCTTCCCCAGCCGCCCCGGCTTTTTTTGATCTTCACGGCGGTCAACGTCTTCTCCTGGCAATGCATCGCCGGACCGGCGCTGGTCCTCTTTGCCCGCGCCCTTAATATGCCCCCGGCCTGGGTGGGTCTGCTGCTGTCTTTCCTTCCCATTTCCATGCTGGTGGTGGTGTTCACCGTGCCGCTCGTTGAGTGGCTTGGCCCCCGAAAGCTGCTGCTCTGGACCTGGCTTGCCAGAAATGTCCTCTCCCTGTCGGTTTTTCTTGTCCCCTGGGCAGTGAGCCGCTGGGGCGAGAGCGGTGGCTGGCAGGTGCTGCTCTTCGCCACCCTGGCTTTTTCCCTCATCCGGGCCGTGGGCGTGGGCGCTTGGTATCCGTGGCTGCACGAGATCGTGCCCCGACCGCTTCTCGGCTCCTATCTCTCCATCGAAGCAGCCATGAGCCAGGTGATCATCATTGCCCTTGCCCTGGCCATGGCCCTGATCTTTGGTCTGGGTCAGGGGTTGGGTCGTTTCTTTCTCCTCTACGCGATGGGTATTGGCGCAGGCTTTTGGAGCGTCGAGCTTATCCGAAAAATTCCGGGTGGGGAGAGCGGGGTAGTGGAGATCGGGGTCTCCGCTCGGCGGCCAGCTCTGCGCGAGGCGCTGGCGGATCGAGAGTACCGCCGCTTTTTCGTCCTCGCCATGCTGGGCACCGCTTCGGTCATGTGGCTCAATGCCGCTTCGGTGATGTATCTGCGCGACATGCTCTTCTACTCCGAGACCAGGATCATGCTGCTCCTTGCCGCAGGCGGGATCGGGGTGGCCTGTACCGTCCATTTCTGGGGCAGGTCAGCCGACCGCTTCGGCAGCGTTCCGGCCATGATCCAGCTCCTGGCCGGGCATGCGCTGCTGGCCTTTTGCTGGTGGGGGCTGCTGCCGGGCGGCAGGATGACCGGGCTGCTGGCGGTGCCGGTCATTGTTTTCACCACGATCTTTAATGTCGCTTTCACCATGGTCAGCGCCAGCGGCATGCTCTGCCGGGTGCGCGACGAGGGGAGGGTGGCTTACACCAGCCTCTGGATTCTCGGGGTTTCCACCGCCAACGGCCTGCCGCCGATCCTGGCGGGGCTACTCATCGATTATTTGGGGATGGGTGGTTTTCGGCTCTGTTTTCTCATCGCCGGATGCGCCGGCCTGGCGGCGGCTGGCTTCATGTTCGCTTTGTCGCCGGAGGAGGGCAAGCCGCCCCTGCACGAGCTGCGGCATTTGATCCAGCCGAGCCAGCCGTTGCGGTCCCTGGCCAGGGTTTTCTGGATTACCTTGGGGTTTGGGGAAAAGAGGGGAAGGGGTGAGGTCGGGGAGGATAGGTGAACAGGGGAGTTGGAGTGTTAGCTCGCTAAAAGCCGGCGCTGTAGCAGAGCCTGCATGTCGCGGCGGCCATCGGCAACCAGCAAAACGTAGACGGCATTGTCCATAACTCTGTAGATCATCCGGTACGGTTTGAAGAAAATCTCGCGGTACTCGCGAATCCCCAGGTGCAGCAGTTCCTGTGGGTAGGCTCCGCGTTCGGGAGATTCTGCCAGGCTGGCGAAAGTTTTTTCGAGCTGCGCCAGAACATAATCCGCCTTTCCTGGGGTGTCGTGCAGGGAGATGTAGTCGTGCAACTCGTCCAAGTCGTGGACTGTGTCATCGGTCAAGTAAACCGGATGTGGCATCAGCGATTTTTCCGGGCGCGCAGGCGTTTGAGCACATCCGCTGCGGGCTGGACCTTGCCTTCTTCGATTTGGCGGTTGCCGAGGGCCAGGATTTTCAGGAGCGCCATGGCTTCCTGGGTTTGCTCGTAACTGGCAATGTCCTGCACGACAACCTTGGCTTCGCCGTTCTGGGTGATAATCAGCGGCTGCTGTTGCTCTCCCAGAGTGCGGACAATTTCAGCGGCGTGGGCCTTGAGATAGCTGATCGGCTTGATCTGGCTGGATAATTTCATGTGCCACCTGTATGGGTTTTGGTAAGACTAAATATAGTCTTTAAACAGGTCGATTGTCAAGGGCAACGGAGGCTATGGTAGGCGAGGGGGGGCGGATGATTGAGCGGCTAAAACAACTTCTGCTGCCCGATAACCCCAGGGAGCCGCTTGGGAGACGTTATCCTCAGCACCTTATTGACATTCATCCTGCCGGTCACGACCTCAATGTCACGCACCGCAACCCCAAACTCCTCCGCCAGGAAGCGCACCATATAGTCGGTCGCCTTTCCGCCCCGCGGCACAGCCTTGACGCTGACGCAGAGTTGATGCCCCTTGACCTTGCCGATGGCATCTTTCTTGGCATTGGGAGTGCCGAGGATGTTCAGCACCAGAACATCGCCTTCCCAGGTATAAAACGGTCTTTCCGTCATCCCGCTTATCCCATCGGGTACAGAATCTCTTGATTGACGCTGTCGCACTCCCTCAGGAGTTCTTGCGAAAGCACGGTTTCCGAGGCGCTGAGGGTGTCGTCCAGTTGCGAAGGATGCGTTGCCCCGATGATGGTGCTGGGCACAAAATCAAAACTGAGCGTCCAGGCCGCTGCCATGGTTGCCGGAGTAAGCCCGTGTTTCAGGGCGATGGCGGCATATTTTTGTGCTGCCGCGATGGAGCGGTCGCCTGCGAATCGTCCGGCTTGGGCGCGCATCCTCGGATCAGGATTGGTCTGGTAATCCCCGAAGCGAAAGCCGTCCCAATGCCCGTCGGGCTTGTATTTGCCGCTCAATACCCCACCGGCCAGGGGCGAAAAGGGGAGCAGGCCGACCTGCTCTTTTTTGCAGACGATGGCGATTTCATCCAGGAAGCGCCTGTTGAGCATGGAAAAGTTGTTCTGGATGCTCTCAAAGCGTTTGAAGCCCCGATAACGGCTGGTCTCCAAGGCTTTGGTCAGGCCGTAGGCGTTCTCGTTCGAGGCCCCGATATAGCGCACCTTCCCGCTGCGGACGAGCTGGTCGAGCGCTTCAAGGCTCTCTTCAATGGGAACGACGGTGTCGGGCCAGTGGACTTGGTAGAGATCGATGTAATCGGTCTTGAGCCTCCGTAAGCTCCCTTCGATGGCGGTGGTGATATGAAACGCATCGATGGCCGTCAGACCGTGCCGCACCGGGGGGACGAACCAGCCATTGGCCGCCCCCGCGACCTTCGTGGCAACGATCACTGAATCCCGTGGCTTGCCTGCCAGCCATTCCCCAAAGATCTCTTCTGTGATCCCATAGGTTTCCGCCGTTGGAGGAACGGGATACACTTCGGCGGTATCATAAAAGTTGACGCCATTTGCATAGGCTTTGTCCAGGATTTCAAACGATATTTTTTTATCGCATTTTTTCCCGAAGGTCATTGTCCCCATGCAGATGTTGGAGACTCTCAGGCCGCTTTTTCCGATATAGTTGTATTTCATCTGGGTGCTCGTAATGTGTGGTCTTTGGGAAATCCATGGCCAAAAATTATTTTGACCTTAGGATATGTTGCACTGAAAGCGATCAACTGTTCCAGGCTTTTTTGTGCCAACATCGTCTCCGCTTTATTCAAACCGCGTGGGGCCACATCGTTTTCAAATGCCCAACTGAATTGACTGGCGTCACCGGCAAGCAGAATAGGCCCAGTCTTGGCATTTACAATATAAGAGATGTGATCACGGGTGTGCCCTGGAGTGGAAACGGCCCATAATGAACCGTCGCCAAAAATATCAACAGCAGGACCGAGCGGCAGCATGTCTGGGACATTTGTAAAATTAATTGTTTTAAGGTTCTTTTTCCCATCGAAATGATCGCCTATAAAGGCTCGGGCAAGAAACCAGTTTTCTTTTTTTCCAAAGACATAATCGATATTTTGCGGGAGCTCCACAACCCCGGCGGTATGGTCCGGATGGAGATGGGTAAAAAAGACGGCATTGAGATGGACCTCATGTCTCTTGAGTTGCGCGGCTATATTATGGCCTGACTGTTGACCGTTTTTGATGCCGGATACCCAATTCAAGAGTCGCATCGGATCCGAATAGTTTCCGAACGGAGGATTTGCACTGAAGGAATCTCCAAAACCAGTGTCTATCAAAAAGTCGCCGTAGCGGTCATGATGTAGCAAATGCGCCAGTACGGGCAACGGCTCGTCTCCATGCTGAAATGATTTTATTTTTGAGTTATTCGGGTCCAGGTTTTGCGCCTGGTCCATTTTGATTTCGCCGGTATCGAATGTTGTCACGGTTATGGAGCTAGGCTTTTTTAGGACTTCGTCCCAGGTTTGGGATGATTGACGAGGGATCGGATAAGGTGATGTTTTGAATGTGGCAAACCCACCTCGAAGCAACCACAATAAAACCACAATCAACAATAAAAATAACACACTTAAAATTTTTACTGCTTTTAACATGGCCCCTCCGGCTCACTTCTGGTATCAACCTTCACAAGCTGCAATACTGCAAAAATATTGGCAACTAAAAATGCACTGTCAAAGATCAGATTTACGGCACCGCTTAAACCGGACAATGCCAACAAGTAAATCATGACATAGATAACTGCCCCGCCGGCAATAAGTCCGAATATTTTCCCAAGATAATGAGCACGAAATAAGAGTACCGAAGCTGACAAGTAGAGCGGAATAAAAAACATATCGGGGTACATCAGGGAGTTGTATGCTGTTTCAGGAAATGCTTTCGGGCGGGTCCAGGTTCCGGTTATGACTGAAACAACTGCATAGAGCTGAAATAGTCCCCAGACCGCAAACCAACTTATAGCAATCCATGGTTTATTTTGTTTCATTGCATCTTTTTTCATTGTTTATCCCCTCGCGCAACGTTCCCTGAAGTAATTTTAGGCACGGCTTGCTCGCATGCCCCCAAAAGCATGGATGGTTCGAGTTCCAGCAACCACTTCGCCACTGTGTGGGATGCCCTTTGGGATGAAATACTCCTGCCCAGATTGTAGGCTAATGCGCTGCCCTTGCATCAGCAAAGTGTAACAACCCTCCACAACGATCATGTATTCATCGTAGCCGTGAACATGCTCGGCAGAGATAGTGGTTTCGTGGCAAGTCCAGAATGCCATTTGACTCCCATCCGCGCCGTCGTACACGTACCCTTCCACTCCCGGGGTGGATTGTGAGGAAGGAACGATTCGATTGATTGGATTCGTCATGAACGCGGGGAAATCATGCATGGCCTTTCTCCCTGTGGTGCCCCAACTATTTTTTCTTTTGGATAAATTTAAGATAAATTCTGGACACTTACCAGTTTTTCTGTTTGGTTGTCCAGTTATTGTTTCACGCAGCCAGCGGCGTGATGCGGGCAAGCGATTCTCCGGCGATTTTTTCAGCTTCCTCGGTGTCGTAGTCGGCCTGCAACCCAAGCCAGAACCCCGGCGTAGTGCCAAAGGCGCGGGAGAATCGCAGGGCGGTGTCGGCTGTGACCGAACGCTTCCCGGCACAAATCTCGCTGATGCGCATGGCCGAAACGCCGATGGCCTTGGCCAACCGATATTGGCTGATCTCCATGGGTTTCAGAAATTCTTCCCGCAGTATCTCTTCGGGGTGGATGTTGGGCAGTCTGTTCATGGTGGCTCCCATTTAGGTCAGTTGTCCCGGGTTCAAGCCCATGGCCTGCGCCAGCTTTTCCCGTGTTGCCTTGCGCAGCTTCGCCTCGCCGGATTCCATTTGGGAGAGAGCGGCCTGGGTTATCCCGGCCCGCTCGGCGACCTCGCCTTGGGTGAGACCAAGATATTCCCGCCAGGCGCGGACAAGCGGGATGCCGTCTTGTACGTGCAGGCCGACCACCTCGTGAGGGACGTAATCCCCTTCCGGGATGCGCGGAGTTTTTGGTGTGATCTGTGCGGCCTCGATTGGATGTTCGCGGGCGAAATCGGCAAAGGGGATAACCACGAAGGCCGGAACCCCGCCTTGGTAGATAGGTTGGATTTTAGTAGGTTCGATCATCGCGTTTTTTTACCTCCTCTATGCGGATAATACGCACTTCACTCTCCGCCTCGAAAAATACCCGGTAGCGTCCAACCCGCAAGCGGTAGGAATGCTCATGGTTCTTCAGCTTTTTCACTTGCAGGACTTCCGGGAATCCCTGCAAGGATTGCACCGAGGCGTAGATGGCATCGCGGGTCTCACTGCTGCCAATCCTGGCGAGTTGCTTCATCGCCTTCGCCTTCCACTGAATTTCGTACATAGCAGAATATAAGTTAATTATAAGTTTTTGTCAAATTGGCACGGGGCGATCTCCTCACCGCCCCGCTCTCCCCGTCAAACACCGGGCAGTTCCGTTCCGGGCGATAATCCCGATACATCTTGTCCGATAACACAGCTAAATAGCATCTTGCGGACTCGTTACGATAGGGCTCTCACCTTCCAGGGCAGTCCTGCAATGCCGAGGATGTATCATCAATATGTTGCTGAAGCGCTTTGGCTGAAGCCAGCACCTTGCCATTGATCTTGTTGGCCTCGGTCATGCGCTTGAAGCTCAGGAACCAATCCAGTCCGTTGTAGGATTGATTGATCGCAAGCTCGACCCCTGCAATGAGGGGGATTTTTTTTGCGACCCATTTGCCAAAAACCTTGTTGGAAGCGGCTATTTTGGAAATGTCGAGCAGGGCCTTCAACTCCGGGGATTCTGTCTCA
>Ga0315272_10001792_pt1 | contig 10591 bp, 7 predicted proteins | sample C3_middle_MG_FD_203918 | JGI IMG/M metagenome (GOLD analysis project Ga0315272, IMG submission 203918) | Sediment microbial communities from Yellowstone Lake, YNP, Wyoming, USA - C3_middle | ecosystem: Environmental > Aquatic > Freshwater > Lake > Sediment | place: USA: Wyoming | collected...
TCTGCTTTCATTTTCCCCCTCCTTATTGCTATCTCCTTATATGACTCGTTAGTAGCAATGCTGTAGTTAGCTGTGGCAAACGTCAGTCTTTCAAATAAAACCATGACCTTATAGAAGAAGCCCTTTTTATTAAACTTGGCAATATATAATTCGGGATTAATATCATGGTGATCAAAGACGTACTTAACTCCGAATATTTTGAACCATAATGCCACAAGGAAGATCAGATCGGGAGGATTACATCCGTGTATTACATGAAACCTTTTTTTAAAAAAAATCTTCCAGCTCAACACAAACTGCCAGAACAATGCCACGCTGTATTCCATAAGGTATCCGGCAGCGCCTCTTGCTTCAAGTGGAAGCGAATGCCTGTATATTTCAATCCCTGAAATAACCTCATAGGATTCCGTATAGCCCTTCATCTTCGGACAAATAATGCTGACTTTCGCACCATTATCCTTCAGGGTGTTCGCTTCCTGCCAGACCCTTCTGTCAAAAGGTACGGGAAGGTTCTCTACAATTATAAGAATATGTTTTTTTTCGAATGAAGACATTTTTACCAGTTTATTCCGACATAATTATTCTTTGAAACGGCTATTTCATCCATACGTACAAAGTCGATGATGGTTTTATTATTGACACCGGCCAGGAGCCGGCTGAACTCAGGCTCCTTGTTATTAACTACTATCACATCGCAATCTTTAATCAATTGTGATGGGTCGCTTACCAGAAGACTGGAAAGATGCGGGATCCTGGAATCGATGAATTCCTTATTAGTTCCTGTAAGTCTGGCAAGATTTATATTATTATCATAAATTACAATATCGCATCCTTTTCCGAGAAGGGCTTCGATTACGCTGACAGCAGGGCTGTTCCTAAGATCATCTGTTCCGGCTTTAAAGCTTAAACCAAGGAAGCCCAGCTTTTTATCCCAGTGTTTATAAATGAGCTTAACGGCACGCTGAATCTGAATCTCGTTTGTCTTATCAATGCTGTCGATAACAGGAACGTCAATATACAAATCATGAGCAAGTGTTCTGAGTCCCTTTAGGTCTTTAGGCAGACATGAACCTCCGTAAGCAAAACCTGGCTTAAAGTAATAAGGCGAAATATTCAACTGTTTATCTTTGCAGAAGATTTCCATAACCTTATGTGAATCAATACCCAGTTCAGAACAGATATTTCCGATTTCATTACCGAAAGATATTTTTAGCGCGTGATATGTATTGTTGATATACTTCATTATTTCAGCAACCTTCAGATCAGCAATTATTATCTCGCCTGGCAGCTGCCGGTAAAGTTCTGCGACCATTTCTGCTGCCTCCTTGTTATCAGAGCCGATAAGAGTAAGAGGAGGATTGTAATAATCCTGAACGGCGGTACCTTCCCTTAAAAACTCAGGATTGTCTATAATGGCAAAACCTTCATTCCTTTTTTTACCTGAGATCCTTTCTACAATCGCGGCAAATTTATCGCAGGTTCCAGGCATAATTGTCGACCTGATTGCAATGATATGAAATTTATCCTTCAGCTTCAGTGCTTCGCCAATGTTCTCAGCTACATTAAAAATATACTGAAGATTTAAATGGCCTTTATCGGTACTGGGTGTCCCAACGGCGATGATTGAAATTTCAGATCCCTTTATTGCCAGAGCGATATCGGTAGTTGCACTTATGTGTCCTGCTGAACGTTGCTCAGCGATTATTACGTCAATGTCTTTTTCAATGATGGTGGCTTTGCCTGAATTAATCTGTTCTACCTTACTCAGGTTGGTATCCACACCTATTACGTTATGTCCGTTTTTTGCCAGACAGCCAAGACTTACGCAGCCTACATAACCAAGACCGAAAATGCTAATATTCATACTAGATAATTTTTATAATGAATTTAAACGTTGTTGTACACTCAACCTGAACTTTGCAATAAATTGCATTTGTAGCCTCTTTTTTCATAAATGAATCTGAATACCAACCCAGTATCTCCGGTTGTAACTGGCCTTTAATAACCTGGGGATCGAGCTTCTCATCGACCTGAAATTCGGTTCTCCGGATTCCATCCCCGGAAATCAGAAAAGTATTTTTAGTAAGATTGGCAAAATTAAGAGCAGGATGAAGATGAAACGGGATTTCAACAATGGCTTTCCTTCCTTTCAACAACTCAATTGTATCGGTAATTTCAAACTCCTCTCTTAACCTGTGAAATACCACCTCCCTGATATGCCTGATATTATCTCCGACGTATCCATCATGAGTTGCCTGAACATGCTCGGTATCACCTCCTGATAACTGACCGAGTATAACCGTTTTATAATGTCTGATCCATAAAGTCGGGCCGCCATTGACTGCCTGGTCATGTCCGTTAATTCTTAAAGTATTATGAGCCAATGTACCGATAAAATAATGTCTCCAGTCGGGCTCCGTGTGATATGTGTATGTTCCTGAATCGATAAAAACAGGTTGGCCGTCAACATTCAGAATAAAGGAAAGGGCATCAGCGTGGCCATGGGCAGCAATAGAGAGGAACCCCAACGGGGCAGCATCAAAATGCAGGTATATCTCCTTGTTTTTTTCACTTTTCCTAAAAATGAAATGTCCTTCGTCACTATAAAATTTAGAAACCTTGTTTGTCCGTATATCAGGAATTGACTCAAATTCATTTTCACCTTTCTCACCAAAGAGCAGGTAATTTTTTAAATCAAAACCATTGCTCCTTTCTTTGCACTCCGGATCATCAAAAATGATTGCGCCTGAAGTCAGAAGAGATCTGAAATTATTGAACTTCTCATCCTCATCAAGTGAAATGCATTTCCCATCATCTTCATCTCCATATTTGGGGAAATTGGAATCACAGTCAAGGAAATTAGCGATATATGCAAATATGCTATGCAACTGCCGCTGGTACTGTTCAGAAAACGGCTTGCCGCTCTTTACTCCGACGACATATGAAATCAGGAAAAAATCGGTGATGAACTGAATATACTCAGCAGCCTCTTCTTTGTTAATACCTGAAGAATGCTGAACCTGTATCTCCTTCTCTAATCCTATGGCAGAGTATTTTAACCATTTCTCTGATTCATCAAATTTCCAGAAGGAAGATGCAATAAACAATCCTGCATATTCAGAGATAAGATGATTATTTGCCGAGGAATAATACGAAGGGTTGTGATAAGAATAATAACAATGCTGGTATATTGAAGGGATCCATTTTTCCTCAACAAAACTTTTGAATAAGCTGTTATACTCGCAGATTTTGTGCGTATCCAGTATCTGCCAGCACAGGAACCAGTTTATCAGCCTTATGTTTATTTCAATATTGCTGTACCAGTTTACCCCCATTAGGTAAGGGTTCCTGTCAATCCATGATGACAGTATTTTCACAAACTGTGTGAGGTACTCCTCATTACCGGAGACTTTGTAATTTATGGCAATCCTGGGCAGAAACTGTAATCTGTTTATTTCCCACACATTTTTTGCCGAGGCGTCAGGATTGCTCCTGATGTTGATTTTCTTGGAGAAGGTTACAGGGAAAGACTCGCCTGAGAAGATGTCTCTGTGCCAATCAATGTCCCCCGTTAAATAGTCAAACTCTTTTCCAAAAATATTGATCTTATGGCCGTACAGCTTTATCCTTTTAAAGTCAGTGTATATAATTTTATCAGAGGTGCCATGCAGGTCAGAAGAGGGCAGTACAGATTTATAGGCAAGAAGTTCATACTGCTTCTGACAAGACTGCCTGACCCTGAAAAGGATCTCGGCAAATGACATGGTTTTTAATCTGTTAAAATACCATACACTCATAAAAGGTCCTTAATATTTATGCTAAAACTCGCCTTGGTCTTTATACTTTCAATAGCCTGTATAGTGGTGTATGTATTTAATAAGAGAGTTTCAAATGCAACCGGCATGGTACCTGATTTAACTGCATCAATCAGAACTGACATTTCTTCCTGCTGTCCTTTATCAATCTGCAGGAATTTCTTCCTGGAGGTTTTTCCATCCTTGTATACAGTTATCGTCTTAAAATTATCAAATTCAATGCATGTTCTGTAACCGGTTATAAGCATCTTCTCTTTGGAATAGCTCTTATCCCCATCAGCCAGATAAGCCAGTACACACGATGAGCCATTGCTGAATTTTACAGTGATAAATGTATTGTCCTGTTCCGGCATTCCGGCTACTGATGTGGAATTGGCAAAGACTTCGACAGGTTCAGCGTCTAACATATACTGGAGAGTATCTACAAAGTGACCCACTTCTCCAATAATTCTTCCACCCTGTTCGGGTGACTGATACCATTTATCCATCGGAATAAATCCCGCATTTATCTGATAATATATGGAATAGGGAACATTTCGTTTCAGCTGCTTCTTCAGATACTGAACCGATACGGAGTACCTTCTGTTATAGCCGACCATCAACAAGCACTTACTTGCAGTATAACTTGCTGCGATAGATTTGAGCTCCTCAACAGAGATTGCAAGGGGCTTCTCGACATAAACATTCTTCTTTTTATCCAGAGCATCGATCACCATTCTCGCATGCTGGTTATGTCGGGTAGCAATCAGTATCGTGTTGATATCCACATCTGAAAGCATTTCCTTATAATCGGTAGTGGCATATTTAAATCCAAATTTCTTTGCTTTGTCCTGCGCATTAATACCTGTAGCTGTGGCAATACCTACCAAGTCGGCCTTACCTTTTAAAAATGGCAATAACATAGTGCTGGCATAGTTCCCGGCGCCTATCATACCAGCTTTCAGCTGATTTGACCTGTTACCGGAAGCTCCCTGATTTATGATAGTCTTAGTCTTAAAGTCAACTTCCGCACCATACTTCAAAATTACACCCAGATATTCCTCCTTACCTTCTTTGATTTCAGGAAAGACTTTTTCTGAATCATAGAAGTCAAATTCATGAGTTATGAGTTTCAGAAAGTTAAGCTTTTTGTCTTTCAGCAATTGCAGGATAGACATCATATTCCTTTGCTCTGTCCATCGTACGTATCCAATCGGGTAGTCAATACCATTTTCTTCATAACCGGGATCATACCGGCCAGGGCCATATGATCTTGAGAACCTAAAATCCAGCTCTTTGTGATAATACAAGTCCCATGGAAGATCCATTTTGGTTATGCCGATATCTACCACTTTTGCCTTATCTCTGGCAATTTTACCGGCAAGAAGAATTGGATCATTGCTTGAAGTCCCGGTAGTAATTATAACTGAATCGCATCCGGCGCCATTTGTAAGCAAATTGATCTCCTCCTCAAAATTTGTTTTTGAAGCTACCTCGGCAAAATATGCACCGTTCTCAATGGCAAGGTCACATTTCCCTTTGGAAATATCAAAGCCAAAAGCTCTACATCCATTGGCCGTAATTATCTGAACAAGGATCTGACCCAGCAGACCCAATCCAATTACGGCTATATTTTCACCTATCTGAGATTGAGTCTGTCTGAAGCCTTGCATTGCAATTGATGCAATTGTGGTTAGTGAGGCTTCCCTCAGGTCAACACCATCAGGTACTTTGGCACAAAGGTTTTTAGGTACAAAATTTATTTCTGAATGATTTGCATATCCAGCGCCGCCGCAGGCTACTATTTCACCAATTTTAAATTCATCAGCTCCTTTGCCTGTCTGAATAACTTCACCTACCAGGCTATATCCCAGTGGCGACAGGGAATCAAGTTTGTTCATTACTTTCCGGTAAGTGGCAACGGGTCCGAGTTGAGTAAGAGTATTAAGCACCTCTTTTACCTGCTCGGGCTTTTTCTTAGCCATCTGGATATAGCTTAAATCAGCGTTTTTCAGTTTCATTACCTCTGTACCTACACTGACAGCTGAATATAGGGTTTTCACCAGAACACCACCCGACTTACAAACTGGTATTGGCAAATCATCGATTGTTAAAGATTTTCTTTTAATATTTTGTACAAGTTGCTTCATATATTTGTTAATTAAATTTCCGATAACCTTCTAAGATAAACCATTTTAAACAAATAGACACAATTACATACTCTGTTTGCTGTTCTCCTTAAGATAAGAAATAAAAATTTTTGATTTACCCCGTGGTGTTAAAATAAGGTGATCAACAATTTTTATATCAAAATCAATCACTCCTTTAGTATCCATATTTATTTCCTTTCTTACCAGTTCAATTTCAGACTTTTGGAACGATTTATTCACAATAATATTAAGCTCGGCTTTCCCTTTTTCCCTCTGGATAAACTGATAAGTAATAATATTTTTAAACAGTTCTTTATCGAGATCAAACGCGGCAGCAGACAGATGTTCATTGTTTTTTCCCACTAATCCTATTGTGCTGCTTCTTTTTCCAAATATTTCAAAGTATTCGCCTGATGGAGTGCAGGTATCGTCGGTTTTATATCTTATAAAAGGCATAATAAAGTTCAGAAAGCCTGTTCCAACAACTGAATATATATCATCGCATACATGTACCTGTTCAGTATATCCGTAAAAAGGATCGAACTTGTATCTGCAGTCTGAAACTCCCTCTGCCAAAACGCATCTTTCGCTGTGACCGTAGTGAACGAATGATTTAACATTGAATACCTGCTCGATAAAAGCACGCTGCTTCTCATCAATATTTTCCGACATCAGGAAAATACCTTTAAGCTTTGTTTTCAGCTTTATATTGCACTCTTGAAGAAGCCGGGCAAAATACCAGATAACAGACAGATAACCATTAATATATTCAGGGCCGTATGAATCTATTTTATCGACATATTTCTGGACAGAAACAGCAGACAGCTTTATCGGAGAGAATATAATTTCGTTATACATCGGATCATATCGCCAAAGTCTGTCCCCGATACCCACCTGTCTGAATGTAGCGAGTTTATTGCTGAATTTATAGCCTGCTTTTTTCCGGAAATAATAAATAAATGCATTTTCCCTGTAAATGGAATTATAATCCAGATAGAATTTCAGAGGCAGTCCTGAGCTTCCACCAGTAAATCCTACATAGTACCCTCCATTAATGCTTTTCTGAGAGACCAGTTTGTCGAAATTACTGACAATAATATCCCTTGTAAGAAAAGGAATATTTTCCATCTGTTTAAAGTCAGTGAAATTTACCGGATCAAAGGAGATACTGCGGAAAAGATCAGTATAATAAGGAACATTCTGATATGAATGAATAAGTATTTTTTTCAGCTGTTCAAACTGGTATTGTTTTATTTTTTCCTGACTTAACAATTCTCTGTTTTCAAGAAGCCGGTAATAATTTAAGAACTCCTCATTCCTGATCAGAGTATTCCTGATCAAGGGAGCTGAGATATACTTCAGAGATTCAGGCATCCCATCTCTCAGACTCTTAAGAAAGTGCTTATTCATTTTCTAAAACCGATTTATAAATTATCTCTAATTCATTTAACACTGAATGCGGTAGAAATTTCTGAACCATTTGCTCTGATAAAGCTCCATATTTTCTAATAATTTCCGGGTTTTCAATAAAATAATCGAGTGACTGCTGAATTTGTTTAAAGTCGCCGGGATTGATCAATAGCCCATTCTCCCTGTCTTTTACAATCTCGGGGATACCTCCTACCCTGGTCGCGATTATGGGTTTCCCGTAGGACATCGACTCAAGAATCGATATCGGCAGTCCTTCATGGTAAGAGGGAAGAATATAGATAGTGGCATCATTCAGAACATTCGCCTTTTTGTCGCTGGTAATCCACCCTAAAAACTCAACAATGTCCTCAATCTGATTCTCCCTGATAATTTCCTGCAGCTTCTTTACCTCTCCGTTTCCCCCGATTTTTAGTTTTACTCTTCCACTGTATCTGCTTTTATTCTTTGCAATAACATTCACCAGGTCGAAAATCCCCTTCTCCTTACAAATAAGCCCCAGAAACAAAAATGTTATTACATCACCATTTGAAGGAACCGTGCCTTTTACGGGATAATCAATGATGTTTGCTAACTCCACCAACGATTTGGTCCTGAAATTTTCGCTGTAATATTTAATCCATGACTGAGACAGGCATATAACAGTATCGCTTTTAGCGAATAAAAATTTAATGAGTTTTTTTGATATGAAATTGCTTTTATTGAAGAAGATCTGAAATCCTCCTCCATGCATATGGTAAATTACCTTTTTCCCGAATAAATATTTAGAAATAAAAAAGACCACAAACTTCCTGTAGAAGCTGCCATAAGATGCTCCATGAATATGAACAATTTTTATTTCCTTATCGGATATGAGCTTACCGGCAAGAACAAATAGACTCTTCAGAAAGACAAAGCTTTTTGAAAATGAAGTACCGGTTTTATGTGTGGGAATAAACTTAAATACTTCATAGTATTGACTATATACTTCTATTACAGCTCCAACACCTCCTCTGTGATTATGATAATCAGTCCCTACAGTAAGGACCATTGAGGATATGTCGGATGATATTTTATCTGAATTTTTCAATAGTTCTTTGATTTAACCGGATATTGCCTGTCTTTTAAAGTACTCATGACTTATATAAGCCATAAAATCTTCATATTCTACTCATTAACTAAAAACCCACACATTGGGTTCCCTTTTTGTTTATTGTATTTCGCAAAACTATAAATATACAAATGATAAACTGAGCCTGAAAATATCTCAAATAATTAGTTTCAAAACCGTCATCTTTCTTCAGGACTTTCTCTGGCATGAATGAATCTGAATCATCTATTTTACCAATGGTGAATACTTTGAATATTGTATTTTATTTGCTGATATTTCCCTTACAATTAAATTAGACACAGAATCTTTAAAATGGAATGGATCATTAAAGTTATTCCGGTCGTTGGTTATGACATTTGGGTAGTTGAAATCGTATACGTCGCCAAATGACTGAATATCGTTTTTAAATTTTTTATCAAGTTCATCAAGGTTATTCTCATGGATCTTTTTCTGTAGATCCACATGTGTAGGAGAAACGATAAAAATCAACTTAATATTCTTTTTAAGACACTCCTCGGAAATCTGCTTTAATTCGCTGTAGTAATTATCGGGGTAAGTATAATTTGCCAGATACCTTGCTGACAGGTCTAATTGATTCTGCCAGAATTCCTCCTTGGAAAAAGGAGGTTTGTAAAGGTCAACCTGCTTGTGAGAAAGCATTGACTGGCATATAAGCAATGTGGAAGAGAAAGTATATCTGTTCAGAAGATACAGAGGGAAGGATTTTCGTATTTCAATCGACTGTGTCGCCCTGTTTCTTAAACGGGTCCCGTTATATGTTTCAATCGATACTCCCCAATATATCTTTTTGATTTCGTGCTCCCCCGAAACATACTTCAATATTTCAATAGCATCCTGAATAGTGCCTGCGCCCACGGCAAGGTTTGAAACTTTCTCATTTGCTTCATTTAAAAATTTCACAGGATTCAGTTCGTCCATTCTCGAGTCTCCCAAAATAATTGTAGGATTCGGGTGTCTGTCAAATTCAATTATCTTATACAAATAAGGATTTGTCTTATTAGCCATATTATCCTTTTTGCTGAGCATATCAGGATTCTTCTCCTCAAAGAAGAAGTTAAACGGATCTATAAATACCTCAACTGCAATTATTAAAAGGAATGGAATTATGAATATCAGAGATTTAACAGCAAATTTTACCATAAGCTAAAATTGAAAATAAATAAATTTTTCCTGGCCAAAGACTCCTAGATAAAGTATCAGAAAAATAACCACATAGTAAGCTAACCATCTGACTAAAATATTTTTATTTTCAAAAAGCAGGAATTTCCCTGGAAAATATTCTTCGCCGAATTCTTTTATAAAAAGGATCGCAAACCCGATAAAACTGTAAAGCATTGTATATCCGTCTCTGTAGGGAGTGTGAAAAAGGTCAGTGAAGATTTTTGAGTAGACAGCAAATGCATCGCTAAGATCTTTTGCCCTGCTGAAAACAAGTGTAGCTGAAAAAAGCATGAATGTAAGGAGACATGAAAATGCAATATATAATACCTTTTTGTTGAGTGAATATTTCGATTCAATATATGCTTTTTGTTTATTGCTGAAAGCCTCAATACTCAATAAAGCACCCTGTAAAAGTCCCCAGACAATAAAGGTTAATTCCGCTCCGTGCCAGATGCCGCTAAGGAAAAACGTAATCATGATGGCCAGCGCAACACCCCATAGTTTGAATTTTCTGAATGAAAATGAAAGAGGCGTGTAGACATAATCGGTCAGCCATGAAATCAGCGAGATGTGCCAGCGGCGCCAGAACTCTGACATCGAAACAGAGAAGAAGGGTCTCCTGAAGTTCTGCATCACATTAATCCCAAGGATCTTAGCAGTTCCCACTGCTATTATTGAATAACCTCCGAAATCTGCATAAAGCTGAATAGCATATAAAACTGAAGCCAGGAAAAGAGATGAACCGTGGTGCTGGGAAATATTAGCATAAACTGCATCTACATAAATCCCTATTCTGTCGGCAACGACAAGTTTCATAAAATAGCCCCACAACATAAGCTTCATTCCCTGTACAACGCCAGAATAATCAACTTTATGCAGATTTCGGAGGTTATTCAATAATAGCAGTGGGAACTGCTAAGATCCTTGGGATTAATGTGATGCAGAAC
>Ga0315272_10001793_pt1 | contig 10586 bp, 5 predicted proteins | sample C3_middle_MG_FD_203918 | JGI IMG/M metagenome (GOLD analysis project Ga0315272, IMG submission 203918) | Sediment microbial communities from Yellowstone Lake, YNP, Wyoming, USA - C3_middle | ecosystem: Environmental > Aquatic > Freshwater > Lake > Sediment | place: USA: Wyoming | collected...
GTATCAGATACAGGAAGAACCGATAAGGTTATCATCTCAAGGAAAATCGCCAGCATGCTCAAACTGAAAACCGGAGATTCGTTTACCATGCTTTTTATTCAGGATCCCCCGCGAATGAGAAAATTTTCCATCAGCGGCATCTATGAAACGAGCCTTGAGGAATTTGACAAGATGTACGTCTTCTGCGATATTGCGCATATTAAGAGACTGAATAGCTGGAATAATGACCAGGTAAGCGGCTTTGAAGTCTATCTTGACGATTTCGACAAGCTGGATGTGATGACCTCAAGGGTCAGGGATGTGATCGGATACAGGATGACGCAGGACGAAACCAAGTTTAAGGTTACAAATATCAGAATCCGGTATCCGCAGATCTTTGACTGGCTGAATTTTCAGGATATCAATGTTATAATTATAATATTGCTGATGCTGATCGTGGCAGGATTTAACATGATATCGGGATTGCTTATCCTGATCCTGGAAAAAACCAATATGATAGGAATCCTCAAATCACTTGGCACCGAAGATATCACGATACGCAGGATATTTCTTTACCAGGCTGCTTACCTGATCGGCAAAGGATTATTCTGGGGAAATCTTATCGGAATTGGGCTTGCCTATCTTCAGCTGAAGACCGGGATAATCACTCTTGATCCGTCTTCATACTATATTAAGACTGTACCTGTCAACCTCGAATTAATACATATACTTCTGTTGAATGCCGGAACAATGGCAGCAATAATTATAATGCTGCTTGTACCATCACAGCTGATAAGCCGGATAACCCCTGTCAAGGCAATCAAATACGATTAAAAGCTCAAACAAAAAACTGTTTCCTTTCCAGGGACTGATCTTACTTTAAGATTTCCGCCGTGTGCTTTCATTATCTGCCTTGATACACTCAACCCAATTCCTGAACCATTTTCCCGGGTAGTAAAAAACGGGACAAACACTTCATCAATGTTCTCGGCAGGAATCCCCGGACCATTGTCACTTACGCAGATTTCAGGCCGTCCGTCTATTCCAGGTGATGCTGATATTTTTATTTTTGCCTCATCATTGAGCTCATTTGATTCTAGTGCATTCTTAAGCAAATTGATCAATACCTGTGATATAAGATTCTGATCGGCAAAAATCTCAAGTCGCTGGTCTGTCAGCGATACCGTAAGATTTATTTTATCGCTTTTGTCGAGTGAGCTATACAGGATCTGAACACGGTTCAGAAGGTCAGAAGCCGGGAAATATTTTTTGTCAGGTTCGGGGACGCGTGTAAGTTTTCTGTAAGATTCCACAAACGACATCAGACCTTTGCCCTGTTCCTTAATCACATTCAATCCCTGTAAGGTGATGGCAATAGTCTTGGCATTCACCTGCTCAGGAATGACAGGTTTTCCACCTGAGCTGTAAATATTTGACAGACTCTCCGATAGTGATGTAATTGGCGTGATGGAATTCATAATCTCATGCATAAGGACCCTTATCAGTTTCATCCATGATTCTATCTCTTTTTCATCAAGTTCATTCTTGATATCCTGGATGGAGAGTATAACAAGTTCACTCTCATTGGTTTTAAGTGAAGTGGATTTCAGCGATAGTTGAATTTCCCCCACTTCAGAGTTAATTGCAACAAGCTTTCTTTCATAAGGTTTCATGCTGTTAATTGTCTCGAAAAGCTTAAAATCTTTTCTTTCAATCTGCTGAAGATGGGTAAGCACGTCCATCGACAGAAGTTTCTTTGCAGAGGAATTTGCATGAAGTATGAACCCTTTATCATTATATGTGATAATTCCTGCTGCCAGGTGTTCGAGCAAAGTACGGAAGTACTGTTCCTGCTTCCTGTTTTCAATTTTTAAATGCTGGATCTGTTCATTTACCCTGTTCATGCTCTGATAAAGCTGGTTCAGGGCCGTGTTTCCGCTTTCAACAGGGAAAGAAAGATTAGAATCATCGTTTCTTACAGAATCAAAGAAAAATCTGATCTTCTTGTTCGTACTGTTCAGATAGGATATAAGATTTATCGTGACCAGTGTTAAAGCCAAACCGCATATGACTGAAATACGCAATGAGGGATAGACAATCAGAAAATATCCGAGTGCTGAGGATAATACAACAATCATCAGCACCCTCATGATGATATTTAAATACAGGTTCCTGCTGAACATCAGTTAGTCTTTTTAAATCTGTTGTAAAGAGTTTGCCGGGTTATCCCAAGCTGCTCCGCGGCTGCAGTGAAGTTACCATTATGTTTTTCAAGGGCCTGCTGTATCATTTGTTTTTCCATCTCCTCGAGAGTCGAAAAAGAACTGCCGGTAATTATACTGCCTGTGCTTTTCAGATAAAGATCTTCAGGCTTAATAATCGATGATTCACTCAGAATGACTGATTTTTCTATTGTATGCTGTAGTTCCCTGATGTTACCGGGCCATGAGTACTTAAGAAGCTTTTCCTGCGCCAGGTGATTGATCCTGAGACCCGGTTTATTGTACTTGTAAGCATATTTTTTCAGGAAGAAATCGGCAAGGATAAGAATGTCATTACCTCTTTCCCTGAGTGAAGGTAACTCTATCTGAATTGTGTTTATCCTGTAGAGAAGATCTTCGCGGAACAGTCCCTCCTGAACCATAGCTTCAAGATTCCTGTTTGTGGCGCAGATAAGTCTTATGTCGGTAGGTATCTGCTGGTTAGAACCGATACGCGAGAACTGGCGGTTTGCAATAACGGCCAGCAATTTAGCCTGAAGATGGAAGGATAGATTACCTATCTCATCAAGAAAGAGAGAACCCTTATCGGCAAATTCAAATTTACCCTGTCTGTTATCGCGTGCATCAGTAAATGCACCCTTTACGTGTCCGAATAATTCGCTCTCGAAGAGAGTTTCACTTATAGCTCCCATGTCGACACTTACCAATACTTCCTTTGCTCTTGTTGAAAGCCTGTGGATCTCCTGTGCTATTAATTCTTTACCTGTACCATTTTCGCCGGTTATCAGGACATTTGCATCGGTTTTAGCAACTTTTCTTACCATATTCAGAACAGCCAGCAGCTTTGGTGATGATCCTATTATGAATCGTTGCTCCCTGTTGATCTCTCGTTTGAGTTCGCTTTCGCGCTCTTTGAGCTGTTTTACCTCTGTCTTTGAAATATTAAGCTGTATGGCCAGTTTAAGGGTTGCCAGTAATTTTTCGTTATCCCATGGTTTCAGTATAAAATCCGATGCACCTGATTTAAGGGCCTTGACTGCTACGTTGATATCCCCATATGCTGTTATCATGACAACTGAAATGTCGGGCTTTGCCTCTTTAATCCTCTCAAGCCAGTATACACCTTCGTTACCGGTATTTACTCCGGCTTTGAAATTCATGTCGAGTATCACCAGGTTATAATCCTTCTTCCCCAGTTCAGCGAGAATAAGGTTAGGATTCGACAATAATGTGACCTCATGGAATTCAGGCGACAAAAGAATCTCGAGTGCGCTGAGGATGCTTTTGTTGTCATCGATTACAAGTATATTTCCTTTTTGATTCTGCATTATAGTGGAATATCAATCTTTACATTTCTAAGCCAAATGTATCCTATCTCAATACCAAAGTCAACAACCTGTAAAATTATTTTACAGTACAATGTAAAATTCATTTACGAATGACAAACTATAAATTACATATATTGCTGTTTGTATGATACATACAAGTTTGGCATCATAATGGTATCTTATTCTCAGGTTAAATCAAAGTATCATGATTTTAAGAAATTTTAAATTCACCCTGCGTAATTTCAGAAACCGGAAACTATTCACCTTTGTTAATCTGACAGGATTAACACTGGGAATAGTATCAAGCTGCCTCATCTTTATCCATATAAGTAACGAGCTTAGTTTTGACCGCTTTAATAGCCACTCCAGGTCAGTTTTCAGAGTATATAATACTTTTTCGTTTAATGGAGCACCATCAACCTGGGTACAGACCCCGACCCCACTGGCATCCTTTCTTCAGAATAAATTTCCTGAAATATCAAAAACCGTCAGAATTGCCCATCTCGAAAAGGCACTGATCAGCTCAGGGGAATTGAAATTCTCTGAGGACAGGATTATCATGGCAGACTCCACAATATTCGATATTTTTACTTTGCCGCTTTCAAGGGGAGATCAAAAGAATGTCCTTTCACAACCAAACAGTATTATACTTTCCAGATCAACCGCAGAGAAATATTTTGGAAAAGAAGATCCCATTGGAAAGATTCTGAGCTATAACCGGGTGCAAAACCTGACAGTAAGCGGAATTATGGAAGACATTCCTTCTAATTCGCATCTGAAATTTGACATGATTTTACCTATGTCTTCTGCCAGATCATTTTTTGGAAATGACTTTCTTGAAAACAGGATGAATACGGTTGTCGCCACATATATCCTTGTCAGACAGGGAACAGATCCAAAAAAATTCGGGGAATCCGTTATCCAATCAACTAAGGAATATGACGGAGGCATGGATTTCGGTGATAACAAGCAGTATCATCTGCAGCCATTAACCGCTATACATCTCCATTCAGACATGGGCGGGGAATTTTCTCCGAACGGAGATATTAAGAGCGTATACATTCTTGGGACAATTGCCTTTTTAATTCTGGTGGTAGCATGTATAAACTATATAAACCTTTCATACTCTGTTAACAGCCGCCGCAATATTGAACTTGGGATGAGGAAAATAATTGGTGCCAGGAGGCATCAGCTGATTGCCCAGCATATTTCCGAATCATCCATTATGGTTGGGTTATCCGTAATTATTTCTATTGAAGTGATCTCTTTCCTGCTGCCATGGTTTTCCAATCTTCTGGGTACTGATCTAGTTAAAAATATTCCTGCAGTTAAACTCATTTCCGGTATGGCCATATTATACTTTATCTTAACCATGATCACCGGCTTCTCATCAGCGTGGATATCGACCCGTAAAAGTCCCGTTGAAACTTTGAAAAAACCACTTGCAAGTAAAAATTTCATCGGTTATCAGGGGATACTGGTATTATTTCAGTTTGGGATATCAATTGCATTGATTGCCTCAACCATACTCATCAACAGGCAGATGAGTTTTATAAAAAACATGGATCTGGGATTTTCCAGGGAACAATTGCTGATCATACCAATGAATGATCACTCAGTAAAATCAAAAATGGGAACTTTCAAGCAGGAATTGCTGACAAATCCCAACATTTTATCGGCCAGTATAACATCGGATCTCCCTGGCGGAATAAAATATGTGACCTCTATAAACTATGATGGCGTTGATCCTATGAAGTTGCCGACTATGGCATTCCTTGAAGTCGACAGCAGCTTTATAAATACTTACGGAGTTCATTTAAAGGAAGGGTACCGGTTAAATGATAAATCATGCCCCTACTCAGGAACTCAATATATTATGAATGAAACAGCAGTAGAAAAACTCGGATGGAAAGATCCTGTAGGCAGAAAATTATCAACGTACAATGGCAAGGACGGATTTATAACAGGAGTGATCGGCGACTTTCATTTTAAATCATTGCATGAGAAAATCGAACCTATGTTTCTTTATATGAGAGAACCCGAACAGGGATATATTGCAGTAAAACTGAATTCATCGGGTATTTCCTCTTCTGTTGATTATACAAAAAAGACATGGGATAAGATCATATCCGAAACGCCATTTGAGTATTATTTCTACGACAATTATTATGATCAGCTATACAGGAAAGAATCAACACTGGCCAGGATCATTATAATATTTTCAACTATTGCCATTTTAATAGCATGCATGGGACTATTTGGACTTGCAGCCTATGCTTCCGAAAAACGGACTAAAGAGATCGGTATCCGGAAAGTCAATGGAGCGGTTGTTCCAGAGGTAATGATCATGCTGAATCGGGAATTTGTAAAGTGGGTTTCAATAGCTTTTTTGATAGCAACACCTGTTGCATGGCTTGCAATGCATAAATGGCTCGAGAGTTTTGCCTACAAAACAGGTATTGGCTGGTGGATCTTTGCCCTTTCTGGAATTGTTGCATTGGTTGTTGCACTGCTCACAGTGAGCTGGCAGAGCTGGAGAGCTGCAACGAGGAATCCGGTGGAAGCATTGCGCTATGAATAATATTAACTAGGATGACTGATATACCCTAAATAATAAACTATGAGATTAAGACAGACAACCAGAAGTCTTTTAAGAAATCCTCTGAACAGCGCGGTAATCATAATCAGCCTGTCAATAGGGATTGCCTGTATCAATCTCATTTCACTTTTTATTACAAAAGAGCTGAATACCGATAGTTTTCAGATGAAACGAGACAGGATCTATCTCCTGAAATGTGACAACCCTTATGAAAAAGGTTCTTTAAGTTCAAATTGTAAAAAAGGGGGAGCAGAATATATCAGGAAAAACTTTCCGCAGGTAGAGGATTTCTGCAGGATCAGATTTAGCAAGGCCGAGAAAGTGTCTGTAGGCAACCAGATATATAACGATAATCTTAAAATATTTGAAACCTCTGCCAACTTCTTCAATATCTTCTCATATAAGTTGCTGCCTGATAACTCAAACTCGGTACTTACAACAAAAGATAATATTGCCATCTCAGAGGAACTTGCACAAAAATATTTTGGTGAGAGACTGCCAGTCGGACGGATTCTTACCATTCTTAATGGCAATACAAAAACTGATTATATCATAAGCGGGATTTTCAGACAACCTGTTGAAAATTCCCAGTTCCAGTTTGACATGGTAAAACTTGCAGAAGATTCAGAGAGATTCGCCTTTCTCCTGTTAAAAAACAACGTGGATCCTGCCAGCCTGGAAAAACTTTTTGCAGCCGAGAAAGATAAAATACCTGTCATCAACGATGGAACTCCGGGCAAATACTACCTCGAGAGTTTTAAAAAAACATATTTTGACACCTCTGAATATTACCCTCTTGGCAACAAAAGAAATAAGTCCGATATCTATATAGCAATGATAATAGGGCTGATGATAATTTGTGTTGCATCAGTTAATTATCTCGGACTGATAAACAACAAGCTTTTTGATAAATCATCTGAATTCTATATCAGACGCATAAACGGAGGTTCCGGATTCAGCCTGATTACAGATTTTATGATTGAAAACCTGATTGTCATTATGATTGCTTTTATAATCAGCATTGAAGTCATTTCATGGATAATTCCTCTCTTCAATGATCTGACTAATTCTTCGATTAATCTGCGATACTTTATCAGGCCTGAATCCTTACTGATTATGTCAATAGTTATAATATTTCTCTTACTGGCCACCTTACTCTTTTCTGTAAACAAAATAAACAAACAGACAATTTCTTCAGCACATAAGGTGAATATGAATAAGGAGGGTAAAATAATTAAAATCCCTGCATTCATCATATTCCAGCTGATTGTTACTATCGTACTGATGATATCTTCAGTTACTATTTTGAAACAGATTAATTATATTACAAATAAAGAAATTGGTCTGAACAAAGATGTCATCGAGGTAAAAATTCCTGATAAATATGCAGATCAGACCAGGGTCTTCAAAGAAGAACTGCTTAAATATCCTTCAGTTGCAAGAATATCGGTAACCACAGCTTCTCCACTGCTGGAATGGATCCTGGCTTCTTTCCATTATACCGAAAATGGAGAAGACAAACAATATTCACCCAATATCTTCAGGGGTGATGAAGCTTTTATCAGTACTCTCGGGATAAGTCTCACAGCAGGGAGAGAATTCTCAGGCAACATGAATTCAGACAAGAATAACTGTATTATTAATGAATCACTGGCAAAGTACTTTTCAAAAAGGAATCTTATAGGTGAAAAATTACCCGGGTATGAAAAACTTACGGTGATCGGTGTGAATAAGGATTTTCATTGTTCCGGATTAAAAGATGCAATTTCTCCCGGAGTTATAATATTTGATAACTCCGGAAGTCATTTGCTCGTAATGCCCTCTGCAGGGAAATCTCAATCGGTAAGAAATTCAATTTCTGAAACATGGCAGAAACTTATACCTGATTTCCCTCTCAATGTCGAATCAGTAGAAGAGAGATACGAATGGTATCATCGTGAGGATTCAAATTATGCAAAGCTGATTGGAAGCTGTTGCCTAATAAGTCTCTTCCTGTCGATGATTGGTTTATTTGCAATCTCATTTCATTCCAGCAGGAAACGCACAAAAGAGATAGGAATCCGCAGAATCAACGGAGCTACGATTCAGGGTGTAATGTTATTGCTCAATGAAGATTTTTTCAGGTGGATCATTATTGCCTTTGTTGCCGCCAGTCCAATTGCCTGGTATATTATGCACAAATGGCTTCAGGGTTTCGCTTTCAGAACAGAGTTTAACTGGTGGGTGTTCGTACTTGTCGGGATGATTGCTCTTTGCACAGCGATTCTTACAATAAGCTGGCAGAGCTGGAGAGCCGCAACGAAGAATCCGGTGGAGGCGCTGAGATATGAATAGGTATAACCCCCAACACCCTAAAGGGGGCTATGAATCTCCTAAGTCCCCCTTCAGGGGGATTTAGGGGGTAAACGATGAAAAGTTAACCTCGAACTATAGTATGTTTATAAACCTAACGCTGATTCTCCGACACCTTATCCATGGTAAGGTACAGTCCGTGCTGAATATTACAGGTCTTGCGATTGGATTTGCCTGCAGTCTGGCTATTATAGTGTGGGTCAAAAATGAAATGAGCTATGACAATCATCTGCCCGAAGCTGATCGGATCTACAGGCTGACTTTTGAAACAAATACTTTGGGAATGAGGATGCATTTTGCCCGATGCTGGGAACCATTGTACTTCTTCTTGTGTCTATTGTAAATTTTTATAACCTGAATAAAGTAAGGCTTCTGACTCTTCATAAATCGATTGATATCCAAAGAGCTATGGGGTCAGAGAACAGGCATATTATTCTGCAGACTCTTATAGAATCATCTGTTTCAGGATTTTTAGCCCTTATTCTGGCTATTATAATCCTGGATCTTTCCCAGCAATTCTCTGTTTCATTTCTTGGGTTCAACCTCTTTCCCGGGGGAATCGGGGACCTTATGGGAATATGGCCTTTTGGGATTTTTATTTTTGCCGTTACAGTGATTGCGGGAAGCCTTCCGGCTGTTTTGACTATATTGAATACCACAATTAAAATTCAGACGGTTGGAGCAGAATCCATGGGGAGTTCAGGGAAACGGTCATCGTACGGAACCCTGATGACTGTACAGTTTTGTCTGGCTATTATCCTTATGATCTCCGCTATTGTTATTTCCCGACAGAAAAAGTTCATCTTTTCACAAAGTCTGGGGAAAATGAGTTCCGATATTATGGTATTCAAGAGACAGAATTGGGCAATACGTGCTAAATACAATGCAATCAGGATCGAGGCGTTGCAGGACCCGTCAATAAAAAATTTCACCGCTTCGATGGAAGAACCTGGCGGAGAAACAATGGATGCAATGACTGTAGAATCGTCAGGACTTGATGAGAATCACAAAAACAAGCCACTTTATGTAGTGTCGGTTGAAGACAATTTCCTTGACTTCTTCGATCTGCCTCTTATCGCCGGCCGTAATTTTTCAAAATTCAACCAGGAAAGGAAGGGAGAGGATTACATACTAAATGAAACAGCTCTCAAAGAATTGGGCTGGACACCTCAGGAGGCAATTGGAAAACCACTTAAAATAAATTTCGATACTCCTGATATTTTTTATGGAGGCACTGTTGTAGGTGTAGTGAAGGACTTCAATATGACCAATGCAAAACAGAAGATAAAACCTTATGTCTTTTTTCAGAAGCCCATCTTTTATCTCTGTTTTCTGGTACAGGTAGATTCAGCTAACCGTCAGCAGGGAATAAACAATTTTAAAAAGATCTGGGAAAAAGAGTTGCCAGATTATCCATTTCAGTATGAGCTTCTTGGCGATTCATATAAATCAACCTACAAAAAAGAAGTGACCGAGTCAAAACTGACGATGAGCTTCTCCATACTTGCCATAATCATAATATGCATGGGACTATTCACGGTTACTTCATTATTAATTGCACAGAGAACCAGAGAGATCGGGATCCGTAAAGTTAATGGAGCAAGGGTCATTGATCTGCTGCTGATGCTCAATTCAGATTTTATCAAATGGTTTGCCATTGCTTTTATCCTTGCCTGCCCGATTGCATGGTTGGCAATGCATAAATGGTTGCAGAATTTTATTTATAAGACTGACTTAAGCTGGTGGGTGTTTGCAGTTTCAGGTATTATAGTCCTTGCCGTTGCAGTAATAACTGTTACACTGCAGAGCTGGAGGGCAGCCACAAGAAACCCTGTGGAAGTGCTGAGGTATGAGTAACCTGCCATTTCACACCCCACCCCCCAAAAGGGTGGCAAAATCATGCAGCATTCCTCCCCCTTTCAAGTCTTCGTTTAGTATTTATATTGAAAACTTCTTCATTCGGATCTTTACTTATATATTTATACTACTAACCTATCTGCATTTCTTATGAAAACCAGAATTATTCTGCTTGCATTTCTATTTGGCATTGGTGTAAAACTTACTGCACAGGACGGATATACTGTAAAACAGGATTCCATTCAATCA
>Ga0315272_10001794_pt1 | contig 10586 bp, 9 predicted proteins | sample C3_middle_MG_FD_203918 | JGI IMG/M metagenome (GOLD analysis project Ga0315272, IMG submission 203918) | Sediment microbial communities from Yellowstone Lake, YNP, Wyoming, USA - C3_middle | ecosystem: Environmental > Aquatic > Freshwater > Lake > Sediment | place: USA: Wyoming | collected...
AGGTCATGGTCAACGGCTACAAGCCGTCGGTGGCGCGGGTCTACGACCCCGGCGACGCCGGCCTCCACTTCTCGCACTTCGCCGCCGCGGACGACTGCGTGCTGCTGTTCATGGCCGAGGGCGCCGAGGGCATCTCCAAGGCCACGGCCGACGGCATCCAGGCCATCGTCGACAAGCACCCGGACTGCACCCAGGTGCCCAGCGAGTACATCGAGACCTGGTTCAACGACCTGTGCTGGGACGCGAGCAAGATCACGGCGGAGGACGAGCGCATCCGGCAGACGCACAACGTGAACCGGACGACGGAGATCAGCGCCGACTGGAGCTCGATCAACGACATCTACCAGGCGGCGAAGGCGCGCATCCTCGACGAGATCCCTGACATCACGATGATGGGCGGCCACTCCTCGCACAGCTACATCAACGGCACCAACATGTACTTCAACTACTTCTTCAACGTGGTCGGCGTGGGGCCCGAGCAGGAGACCGAGAAGTACTACCTGCCGATCATCAGCATCATCTGCGAGGAGACGCTCAAGCGCGGCGGGTCCATCGTCCACCATCACGGGATGGGCAAGGCGCGGGCGCCGTGGGTCAAGGACGAGTACGGCTCGTCCTACTACATGCTCGAGACGCTGAAGACGGCGTTCGACCCCAAGGGCATCATGAACAAGGGGACGATCTTCCCGATCTGACCGCCGGCGGCGCGGCGACTGCCGCGCCGCCCACAAGGAGCGTCGGATGAGCGCGATGCGGATCGCTGTCGGCTTCAAGGTGACGCCCGACTACGACGCGCTACGGCCCGCCGACTGGGCGCGGCTGGCGGCGGCGGACGGCGACGCGGAGCGCGCCGAGGCCGTTCGCTACGTGCGCCGCGTCTTCGGCGTGTTCGACGAGGCCGCGCTGGAACTCGCGCTGCGCCTCCGCGACGCGCGAGCCGAGCTCGGCCTCGAGACCGGCCTCGCGGCCTTCACCGTCGGCGGCCCGGAGGCCGGCCCCTTCCTCGCCACCCTGCAGGCGCTCGGGTTCGAGACGGCGCGGGTAGACCCGGGACCGGCCGGGGAGCACGGCGGCCTCGACTTCGCGCCGGCCGCGACCGCAGCGCTGGTCGCCGCCTGCGCGCAGCGGCTGGGCGGCGACGTCCTGCTTCTCGGCACGCGCTGCGGGCCGGGCGAGAGCGGCGTCGTGCCGTTCCTCGCAGCCGAGGTCCTGGCGACACCGTGCGTGACCGAGGTGACTGCGCTCGAGCCAGCGGGCGGCGAGCGTCTGCGCGCGACCTTCTCGGCCGACGAAAGCCCTGTGCGCGCCACGGTCACCCCGCCGTGCGTGCTGGCCGTCGGCAACGCCGTCGTCTCTCTGCTGCGGGTCCCGACACTGAAGGACCGACTGGCCGTCCGCGAGGTACCGGTCGCCGAGTACACACCGGCAGACCTCGGAGTGGACCTCACGGGCGCGCCCGGCCACGCAGCCGCGCCCACGCCACTCGAGCCGGTGGACCGAAGCCGGGCCGGCCTCGTCGTTCCCGGCGCCACGCCCGTGGACAAGGCGCGCGCGCTGTACGAAGACCACCTCGGCGCGCGTCTGGAGCACCTGTGACGGCCGCGCGGACACTCCATGTCGCGGCCGTCCTGGACGCCACCGGCCGAGGAGCCGAGCGGCGCGCCCGGGCGCTGGGAGCCTTCCTGCGCGACGGCCTTGCGCTCGCCGACGATACGCGGACCGAAGCAGTCACCCACGTCTTCTGCGCGGCCGACGCCCCGCGCGAGGACGCGCTCGCGCAGGCGCCCACGCGCGTCGTCCGCATCTGTCGCACCCCGCCGCACCGCCCGGACCTGATCGCCGTCGCCCTGGCCGCCTTCGAGGCCAGCGGCGGCGCCGACCTGTACGTGTTCCCGGGCGGCCCGCTCGGAACCGAGCTCGCCGCCCGCCTGGCCGCCCGCGCTGGCGGCTCCGCGGCCACGGACGTGCAGGAGGCGACACCCTCCGACGAAGTCCTGACCTGCCGCCGGGCGGCCTACGCGAACCACCTCACCGCAGCCGTCGGCGTCGGCCCGCGTCCCTGGTGCATCACGCTGGATAAGAGCTGGGCGGATGCGTCCTTCAGCGCGCCGGCGGACCACGTGGTCCAGACCGAGGCGGAACTGCTCGAAGACGCTGTCTCCGCGGCCGTGCCTCTCCGGCACATCGAAGACCTCGAGCCGCCAGCGACCGGCGACCTGGAGACGGCGAAGTTCCTCATCGTCGCCGGCCGCGGCGCCGGGAGCCGCGGCGGCGTGGAGCGCATCGCCGCCGCCGCCGCGCGCATGGGCGCCGCCTTCGGCGTCACCAGGCCCGTCGTCATGAACGCCTGGGCCGACCCCGACCGCCAGGTCGGTGTCTCGGGCACGCGCACCGCCCCCGCCGTGTGCATCGTCGCGGGGGCCTCGGGCGCGCCCGCCTTCCTCTGGGGCGTCGAGCGTGCCGGTTTCATCGCCGCGGTGGACACTGACGACCGCGCGCCGATCGCCGGCGAGGCCGACGCGTTCATCGCCGGCGACGCCGTCTCCGTCCTTGAGGCGCTGGCCGACCTCCTCGGCTGACCGGGCAAGAGAAAGGACAGCCCGCCGCGCCCGCCGCCCTCACGCACAATCCGAATCGTTCTCGCGCCCTTCTGCGGAAGAATGTTCTCTTCTGCGCTTGACTGAGAGAACATCAGACTGAATACTCGGGTCCGACGGCCACGGAGGCGACTCCGCGGCGACCAACGGCTCCCGGAGGGGGAAGGCGTGGATGCTCTCGACCGTGAAGTCCTTCTGGCTCTTCAGGAGGACGGACGCATGTCCAACCTCGCGCTTGCGCGCAAGCTCGGCCTCTCCCCGTCCGCCATGCTCGGCCGCGTCCGCCGGCTGGAGAAGAGCGGCGCCATCCGCGGCTACCGCGCCGTCATCGACCCAGCCGCCCTGGACATCACCGTCCGCGCGCTGGTCGTCGCCCGCCTGCACGAGCACAGCGAGAAATCGATCCGGCAGTTCGAGCAGGCCATCAAGGAGGTGCCCGGCGTGCGCGCGTGCTACCACGTCACCGGGCAGTTCGACATGGTCGTGGAACTCGCCCTGCGCGACCTCGACCACCTCGGACAGCTCATCCGTGTGGACATCGCCCGCATCCCGGGCGTCCTGAACCTCGAGACCATGCTCGTGCTCGCCGAGTCCGTCGAGGACGGCGGCTGGCCGGCCCTCGAAGAAGAGTAAGCCGCGGCACGACCCGCGATCGCACCCAGGAGGTACACCCCATGGCCAAGAAGGGTCTCTTCGACCTGCACCAGATGAAGCGCGCCGGCGAGAAGATCGCCTGGCTCACCGCCTACGACTACCCCACGGCGACGTTCGAGGAGGCGGCCGGGATCGACATGATCCTCGTCGGCGACTCGCTGGGCATGTGCGTGTACGGCTACCCGGGCACGGTGCCGGTGACGATGGACCAGTGCATCGTGCACAGCGAGGCCGTGCGCCGCGGAGCCCCCAACACGTTCGTGGTCGGCGACATGCCGCTGGGCAGCTATCAGGCCAGCGACGAGGACGCGGTGACGAACGCCATCCGCTTCCTCAAGCAAGCCAACGTCGACGCCATCAAGCTCGAGGGCGGCGTGCGCACGGTGAGCCGCGTGAGGGCCATCCTCGACGCAGGCGTCGCCGTGTGCGGCCACATCGGCCTCACGCCGCAGAGCTCGGGCCAGCTCGGCGGTCACAAGGCGCAGGGCCGCACGCTCGAGTCCGCCAAGCTCGTGGTCGAGGACGCCCGTGCCCTCTACGAGGCGGGCGTCCAGCTCCTCCTCGTCGAGGCCGTGCCGCCGGAGGTCGCCGGCTTCATCCGCCGCGAGCTCCCCATCCCGGTGCTCGGCATCGGCGCCGGCGAGGACGTCGACGGCCAGTTGCTCATCGTCAGCGACGTGCTCGGCACGTTCCAGGCGTTCACGCCCAAGTTCGTCAAGAAGTACGCCGACATCGCCGGCATTTCCACCGCCGCGCTCACCGAGTATGTCAGCGACGTGCGCGGCGGCGCGTTCCCCGAGGAGCAGCACTGCTACCGCATGCTCGAGGGAGAGCAGGACAAGTTCAGCGCGTGGGCGGACGCGGCGAGCTGAGCGGCGGACGCCGGAAGGACGTGTGATGCATTCGCTCGCTGAAGATCTCACGCGAGGCGGCTTCGTGCCGGCCGACCGGGTCGCACGGCTCGGCACCGAGACGGTCTTCGCAGTCTCGGCCGAGGCGGCCGCGCTCGCCGCCCAGGGACGGACCATCTACCCGTTCCACCTGGGCGACCTCAACATCCCCACCGCGGAGCCGATCGTCGCCGCGATGGACAGAGCCATCCGTGACGGCAAGACCACGTACTGCCCCAACGCCGGCATCGCACCGTTGCGCGAGGCGCTGGCGGCCGATGTGGCCGCCGCCCGCGGCGTCACGTACACGGCCGACGATGTGTCCGTGCAGCCGGGCGGCAAGCCGGTGATCGGCAAGTGGCTCATGGCCGCCATGAACATGGGCGACGAGGTGCTGTATCCCAACCCCGGCTTCCCCATCTACAGCTCGTTCATCGAGTTCGTGGGCGGGGTCGCGGTTCCCTACGGGTTCGTCGACGCCGGCGACCGCTACGCCATCGACATCGACGCCATCGAGCGGCGCATCACTCCCCGCACGCGCCTGCTCATCCTCAACGACCTGCACAACCCCACGGCCGCCGAGTGCACGCCCGAGGAGCTCGACCGCATCGCCGAGATCGCGCTCAGGCACGACCTGCTCGTGCTCAGCGACGAGGCGTACTTCGACGTGCGCTTCCGGGGCGCGAGCGAGTCGATCGTCGCGCGCCCGGGCATGCAGGAGCGCACCGTCATCCTGTACACGTTCAGCAAGAAGTTCGCGATGACTGGCTGGCGCCTCGGCGCCGCGATCGGGCCGAAGGCGATCATCGACGTCATCACGCAGATGAACGTGAACATGGAGTCGTGCCCCAACCACTTCGCCCAGTACGGCGCGCTCGAGGCGCTGACCGGCGACCAGGCCGGGCCCCGCGAGATGATGGCCCGGCTCAAGGGCAGGCGCGACGCGGCGCTCCGCCTGCTCAACGAGACACCGGGTGTGCGCTGTCACACCCCGGAGAGCACGTTCTACTTGTACCCGGACGTCACGGACGCCGTCCGCCTGACCGGCTGCGCCGGCCACGAGGACTTCCGCCGTCTCCTCCTCGACCGCACCGGCGTCTCGTTCTGCACCCGCCAGCACTTCGGGAAGGCGCTGCCGGGTGAGAACAGGTACCATCTCCGCCTGGCCTATTCAGGCGTCACCACCGCACAGATCGAAGAAGGCCTCGGCTTGTTCAAGACCTTCATCGAGACCAAAGCGTCCGCAGGTTCCTGAGTCCCCCCTGAAGGAGTCATCACCATGAAAGACCTGCCCGTCGTCGGTATCGAGAGCCGCCTCCAGATGCTCTCCGACGAGAAGTGCCAGAAGATCTACGACGCCGCCCTGACGATCATCTCCGACATCGGCATGACCGTGCCGCACGCCGAGGCGCGCGAGATGCTGGTGAACGGCGCCGGCGCCACGGTCGAGGCCAACGACGTCGTCAAGATCCCGCGCGACGCCGTCGCCACGGCCCGTGACACCATCCCCGAGATGATCCACGTGTACGACCGCAACGGCGAGCTGGCCATGCAGCTGGGCGGCACCAACTCGTACTTCGGCACCGGCTCGGACCTCATGAGCATCTACGACTTCGAGACCGGCGAGCGCCGGCTCAGCGTGCTCGCCGACACCGCCCGCATGGCGCATCTGTGCGACGGCCTGCCCAACATCGACTTCATCATGTCGGCCGCCCACCCGCACGACGTCGAGGCCTACGCGTCCTACCTCGAGTGCTTCCGCCAGATGGTGAGCAACACGACCAAGCCGATGGTCATGACCGCCGCCAGCGTGGAGGACCTCGAGGTCATGCAGAAGATCGCGGCCGCGTTCCGCGGCGGCGAGGACGAGCTGCGCCAGAAGCCGTACTTCATCCAGTACGGCGAGCCCGTCAGCCCGCTGCAGCACGCGCCCGAGGTGCTCGACAAGCTGCTCTTCTGCGCCGACAAGGGCATCCCGCTCATCTACTCGCCGGCCCCCATCGCCGGCGCCACGGCGCCGATGACCCAGGCCGGCCACATCGTGCAGGCCGTGGCCGAGTCGCTCTTCGGCGCCGTCCTCCACCAGCTGCGCGTGCCCGGCGCCCCGCTGCTCACCGGTATGGGCCCGGTCAAGCTCGACATGAACACGTTCCAGGCGCTCTACAACTCGGCCGAGTACTACACGACCATCCTCGGCATCACCGAGATGGCCAAGTGGCTGGACATCCCCAACTGGGGCTACGCCGGCACCAGCGACTCCCAGTGTGTGGACATCAACGCCGGCATCGACATCACCGAGCTCACGCTCATCTCGATGCAGGCCGGGTCCAACCTCAACCACGACATCGGCTACCTCGACTTCGGTCTCACCGGCGCCGGCGAGCTCGTGGTCATGGAGGATGAGGTCATCTCCATGAACCGGCGCGTGCTCGAGGGCATCGAGGTCAACGACGAGACTCTCGGCCTGGACGTCATCGAGGCAGCCGGCCACGGCGGCGACTTCCTCCGCGCCAAGCACACCAAGAAGTTCGTGCGCGGCCAGCAGTGGAGGCCTACGCTCCTCAACCGCGACACGCAGAAGAACTGGGAGGCCGCCGGCTCGAAGACGGCCACCGACAAGGCGCACGAGAAGCTGCTCGACATCATGGCCAACCACACGCCCGAGCCGCTCGCGGCCGAGCACAAGCAGGTCATGGATGAGCTCGTCGACGCGTACGTCGCGGCGGGCAAGTAACACAGTCGTCTGTGGGAACCCAGCGGGGCGGCGGTCTGAGGGCCGCCCCGCTGCGGACCTCCCCAGGCTCGTAGATCGCACGGGAGCTGCGTCGTGGAACTCGTCTACTTGAGCAAGGCGGACGTCGAGGGTCTCGGCATGACCATGCGAGAGGTCATCGACGCCCTCGACGCCGGGTTCGCCGCCAAGGGCCGCGGCGAGACGGAGATGCCGCCCAAGCCCGGCATCCACACCCGCGCGGACTGCTTCATCCACGCCATGCCGGCCTACGTGCGCGAGCCCGAGGTGGCCGGCCTCAAGTGGGTCTCCGGCTACCCGCCCAACGCGGCCAGGGGCCTGCCGTACATCACCGGTCTCCTCGTGCTTAACGACCCGGAGACCGGGGTGCCGCTCGCGGTCATGGACTGCTCCTGGATCACCGCCATGCGCACCGGCGCCAGCGCGGGGATCTCGGCCCGATACCTGGCCAGGACTGACAGTGCGGCCGCCGCGTTCGTCGGCTGCGGCGTGCAGGCGCGCACCAGCCTCACGGCGCTGATCGAGGAGCTGCCGGCCCTGGCCGAGGTGCGCTGCTACGACCTGCTGCCGGCGGCCGCGGAGGCGTTCATCGCCGAGATGGCGGCGGCCTTCCCGGCGCTGCGCTTCGTCACCTGCGACACCGCCGGCGGCGCGGCAGGACCGGCCGACGTGGTGGTCACGGCGATCCCCATCGCCGTGGACGACATGGTCACCGCGCGCGTCCTCTACGAGCGCGCGCTCGAGCGCGGCGCCGGCGTCAGGCTCCCTCTGTGATCGGCCTGCCGGCGCAGGGCGTGCTCGACGAGCAGGGCTGCCGCTCGATCCACGAGGCAGCCCTGAAGCTCCTTGAGGAGGTTGGCTGCGCCATCCTCGACCCCGAGGCCCGCGAGCTCCTCCGGGCGAGCGGCGCCCGTGTGGACGGGGACCGTGTGCGCTTCGGCGAGAAGCTCGTCGAGCAGGCGCGCGCCAGTACTCCGGCCGGCTTCACGGTCGCCGGGCGCCGGCCGGAGCTGGACCTGCGCATCGCGCTCGACGCTCCTCCCGTGCTGGCCAGCGCCTCCGGGCCGCCGTTCGTCCTGGTCGACGGCGAGTACCGGCCAGGCACCCTCCACGACCTGCGCACCGCCATCGCGCTGGCTCACCTGTCGCCCAACGTCCAGGTCGTCGCCTACGCGCTCGAGCCGACGGACGTGCCCGACGAGATCCGCCCGCGCGTGGTGGCGCACGCGCACGTCACCGGCACCGACAAGAGCGCCCGCTACACCGTCACCACGCCGGAAGAGCTTCGGGTGGCGCTGGACGTGCACGAGATCCTGTGGGGCGCGGACTGGCACGCACGCCCGCGCGTCCTGACGGTGATCAATACGACCTCTCCGCTGCAGTTCTCCGCGGACGGGGCGAGCGGGCTGCTGCGCCTGGCGCGCCTCGGCCAGCCCGTGCTGGTCGCCGTCTGCGCCATGGGCGGCACAACGGCGCCCATCACGCTCGCGGGCCTGCTCGCCGTGCAGCACGCCGAGCTGCTCACCGGCCTGGTGCTCACACAGCTCGCGCGATCCGGCGCCCCGTTCATCTACGGCGGCACCTCGTCGCTCTCGTCCATGCAGACCGGCGCCCTGATGATGGGGGCGCCGGAGTACTGGACGCTCATGGAAGCGACGGTCCGGCTCGGCCACTGGCTGGGCGTCCCGGTGCGCGCCGGCGGCTCGATCACCGACGCGCATGTGCCGGACGCCCAGGCCGGGATCGAGTCGGCGCTGGCAGTGGAGACCGTCCTGCGCATGAACGCGCAGTACGTCCTCCACTCCGCCGGCATCCTCTCGTCGTTCAACTGCTACTCGCCCGAGAAGTTCGTCATCGACGACGAGGTGCTGACCGCGCTGCGCATCGCCAAGCAGCCGATCGTCATCGACGAGGACCAACTGGCGCTGGACGTCGTCGCGGCCGCCGGGCCCGGCGGGACGGTGCTGGGCCAGGGCCACACGCGGCGCCACGCGCGCGAGCAGCGCCGCGGGAGCATCATGAACCGGCTGCCTTACGAAACGTGGCGGGCGCAGGGCGGGCGCGACCTCGCCGCTGCGGCGGCCGTGCGCGTCAAGGAGCTTGTGGACTCCTACGAGCCGCCGGACGACCTGGACCCCGTGGTCCGGCGGCAGCTCGACAGCTACTGCCTCGGCTGACCGACCTCGAGGGACCCGAGCATCCGCGCGAGCACGCGATACGGGTTGGCGAGATCCATGTCGGGGTCCACGGCCACTTGGATCGCCAGGCCGTCGATGATGGCGCTGAGCAGCTGAGCGAGCCCCAGGAGTTCCGGGTCCCCGAGACCGGCCGCGCCGTCCGGGACGCCCAGCCACTCCAGCTTCTTCGTCCAGTACCAGCGGAACAGCATGGCGAGCCGGGTGCGCAGCTCCTCGTCGCGCAACACGTGGGGCAGGAGCTCGTAGAACACCTGGAAGTCCTCGGCCCAGGCGGCCATGCGCTGCATCTCCTCGACGAGCCGGGGGATGCGCTCGCCGGGAGCGACGTCCTTCATCCGGTGCAGCGAGTCGAGGTACTCGTCATGGATCACGGAATCGAGCACGGTGGCGACGAGCCCGGCCTTGTTGTCGAAGTAGTACGACACCATGGCCTTGTTCTCGCCGGCCCGCTCGCTCACGGTCTTGAGCGTGAGCGCTTCGAAACCTTCCTCCGCGACGATCTCTTTGGCCGCTATCAGGAGGTTGCGGGCCGTCTCGGGAAGCGACGAGAGCGGGTCTTCAAAGGTGAAGGAGAGATGGCCGGTGAGCCGTGCGTGGCCGTCACCGTCTGTGGACCACCCTCCGGGTGCGGACATCGGACGCCTCGCCTCCCCTCGCGCCGGGACCCCGGCCCCTGGACCAGCCGGGCCGGGCCGGCTTGACATGCCCCTCCGGCCACGATGCAATCACTAATTGACCGGTCGATTAGTGACGCGACATTGTAGCACGGCCCCTGAGACGAACCATGGTCAGGGCCCACGCCGACGGAGGAGCACTGTTGGACTTCTACACCGGACGCGTCCTGCGGCTCGACCTGACCGCCCTGGCGGCAGGCGTCGAGCCGCTGGACGAAGACTGGGCCCGTCTGTACGTCGGCGGCAAGGGACTGCTGCTCCGTTACCTCTTCGAGGAGCTCGCGCCCGGCACCGACGCACTCGCGCCGGGCAACCCGCTCATCTTGGCGACGGGGCCCTTCGCCGGGACGGCGACGGCGACCTGCTCGCGGCTGGCTGTCGGCTGCAAGAGCCCGGCCACCGGCACGCTGCTCGACTCCTACGTGGGCGGGTCGTTCGCGCCGGAACTGAAGTTCGCCGGCTATGACCTGGTCGTGATCACCGGCAAGGCGCCCCACCCGGTGCTCGTGCTCGTCGAGGACGACCGGGTGGAGTTCCTGCCGGCGGAGGGCCGCTTCTGGGGTCTGGAGACGGCGGCCCTCGAGGAGAAGGTCCGCGAGGAGATGGGCCCGTGGCACAAGGTCCTCTCCACGGGCCCTGCCGGCGAGCGGCTCATCCCGTTCGCCTGCCTCTCGACCGACCAGTACCACAAGGCCGGCCGCGGCGGGTCCGGCGCCGTCATGGGCAGCAAGAACCTCAAGGCGCTGGTGGTCCGCGGCACCGGCAGCGTCCGGGTCGGCGATGCCCGCGCGTTCACCGCCGACGTGCTCGCGCTCCAGAAC
>Ga0315272_10001795_pt1 | contig 10582 bp, 17 predicted proteins | sample C3_middle_MG_FD_203918 | JGI IMG/M metagenome (GOLD analysis project Ga0315272, IMG submission 203918) | Sediment microbial communities from Yellowstone Lake, YNP, Wyoming, USA - C3_middle | ecosystem: Environmental > Aquatic > Freshwater > Lake > Sediment | place: USA: Wyoming | collected...
GAAACGTTCGATCTCCAAACGAAGACCCTGATGTTGGACCCTGCCTGCCAAGGACACCCGATATCGGACGATTTCCGAGGCTTCGAAAACAGGCAAGACAGTGTTTTCTGCCTGTCTGATGACGTAGTCATTTCTCATTTTTTTGATCCGGCGCGTGATGTTCATGGTTCCCCTTCCCTTGCTCTACCATTAATCTATCACATTTTTATCTAGATAAAACATAAAAAAACCTGTATGCGTTGATACAGGTTTTTAAATCCATTAACGTTTGGAGAACTGCGGCGCTCTTCTGGCTTTCTTGAGTCCGTATTTTTTACGTTCCTTAGCGCGAGAATCGCGGGTCAGGAATCCGGCTGCTTTGAGGGCAGGACGGTAATCCAAGGATACTTCCAGAAGCGCACGGCTGACGCCGTGTCTCATCGCACCGGCTTGACCGGTGTAACCGCCGCCGACCACGTTGATCAAGACATCGAAACTGTTGAGGTTTTCTGTCAATTCCAACGGTGAGCGAACGACCATTCTGAGGGTTTCAAGCGGGAGGTATTCATCTAAAGTTTTATCGTTGACGGAGATGATTCCGGTACCCGGTGTCATGTAGACACGGGCGATGGAAGTCTTGCGTCTGCCGGTGCCCAAATATTGGACAGCTGCTTTCTTTTTCTTTGCGACCATTTTTCCTCCTAGCCTTTAATCTTCAGTTCTTTGGGCTGTTGAGCCGCATGCGGGTGATTGGGACCAGTGTACACGAATAAGTGCAATCTTTGTTTGTCACCCAGTTTCGTATGGGGAAGCATCCCGTGAACGGCTTTTGAGACCCATTCTTCAGGATATTGTTCACGCATAATCTTGGTAGATCTTACGCGTAAGCCGCCTGCCCATTGCGAGGTAGCATAATAGTTCTTCTTGAATTCCTGATCTCCGGTAACGACGACTTTGTCGGCGTTGATGACGATCACGTAATCTCCGGTATCCACATTCGGGGTGTAAGTCGGCAAGTGTTTGCCTCTTAATACGGTAGCAACCTCGGTTGCTAAACGACCCAATGTCAATCCGGTTCCGTCAACGATATACCATTGACGTACGACTTCTGCTGGTTTGGCCATCGTAGTTTGGCGCATGTTTGTTTCTCCTAACCATTGTAGTTTCCGGGGCTACATTGGCATAAAGTGCCGACTACCATTGTACGCAATATAAACAAAGGTGTCAAGGATTATTTCTTGACACCTTATGATTAATCAGGCTTATCGATTTCTTTTGAAGGGCAGAAATTCGATCGGAGCGATGCCCAGTTCTTTCAAGGTGAGTTCCGCATCCAGGATCGTTTGGTAATCGGTCAGATCCAAGGGAGAGTGGGCGTCCACGCCGATGTAGACCGGACCGCCGATTTCGGCAACCAGTTCCCAGAAACGGGGATAAGGATAGCTCATCTTGGTGTATCTGTTGCGGATGCCGCCCAGATTGTATTCGACCGGGATATTGAGTTCTTTGGCTTTTAAAAGGATCCTGCGGCTCATGGCTTCGGCTTCAGGGGTCCATACGGACAAGGCCTTACAAAAGATGTCAGGATGGGCAAACCCGTCATAGAGGCCGCTTTCCAGGGCCATCATCGTGTCATGCTCATAATCGGTAAACAGGTGTTCCATGTCGGCGTAATGGCCGTAATAACGGGCTTGGGTCTCAAAACGGTGAAAGTGGTTACCTAAGATCACATACTCCAAGTCATACTTTTCGATCAGGTCTTTCAGCTGGTCTTCGCGGCCATCATAATACTCGGCTTCGATGCCCAGATAGATCTTGATCCGGTTGGCGTATTGTCTTTTCAAGACATTGACGCTGTTGACGTAATCTGCCATCTGTGATATGTCCATGCGGATGTTGCGGGTATCCAGCGGATGATTGGGCCAGGGCGCGTGATCGGAGAATCCCAGTTCGACCAGGCCGTATTCCAAGGCCTGGATCACGTAATCTTCATCGGATCCTTCCGCGTGCTTGCAACGGAAAGTGTGAGTATGGAAATTGGTTTTGATCATAGTCCCTCGGGATAATAGACTTCGACCAGATACAGCCCGCAGGCTTCGGCCATGCCGCTGTAGGCTGTCTTGTCTTTGGACTCCAGGATGCGTTTGGCATCGCTGATCTTGAGCCGGCCTTTGCCGATGTCGATGATGCAGGCCATGATCATGCGGACCATGTGTCTCATGAATCCGTCTCCTTCGATGACGAAACGCAGAACGTCTTCTTCTTCGAAAAGTTCAAAACGGGTGATCGTTCTGACCTGATTGGGCATCTCGGCCATACTGTTGGCACAGAAAGCGCTGAAGTCATGAGAACCGATAAAGACGCTCATGGCCTTGCGCATGTTTTCACGGTTGAGAAAGGGTTCGATGCAGGCATGGGTCTCATAGTTAAAAGGCTGGATCGATCCCTGATAAATGAGATACTCATATTGCTTAGAAATTGCCGACAAACGGGCATGAAACTGTTTGGAGACAAACTGGACTTCGATGATCTTGACATCCAGCGGAAGCTGGCTGTTGAGGGCTTTCATCCATTGGGCTTCGTTGAGCGACAAGTCCGTATCAAAATGAAAGACCTGCCCTAAGGCATGGACTTTGGCATCGGTCCTTCCGGAACCGACGACTTGGACATCCCTTTCATGCATGGTCTTGAGGATGGATTCGAGAAGGCCTTGGACCGTGACGGTGTTATTTTGGACTTGCCAGCCGTTATAATGGGCCCCATGATACATGACGGTGCATTTGACGCGTTTTACATGCTTAGCCAAATGACGCCTCCCATCAGGATCAGGACCCCGCCCATCATCAGGGCATCACGGTAAGTCGGTTTCAGCTGCTTGTAGCGGGTACGATGCTGAGCCACGACATAGCCGCGCGCTTCCATTGCATCAGCCAATTCTTCGGCCCTTTGGAAACTGGAGACAAACAACGGCACGATCAAGGACAGGATGGCCATGATCTTTTCTTTGAAGGATCCTTCTTTCAGATCGACCCCGCGGGAAGCCTGGGCTTTCATGATGCGGTTGGTCTCATCGATCAAGGTCGGGATGAATCGTAAAGCGATCGAGATCATCATGGCAATCTCATGGGAAGGCAGACCGATTCTTTTAAAAGGACTGAGCAGGTCTTCAATGCCTAAGGTCAGATCCATCGGTTTGGTGGAAACGGTCAATAAGGTCGTGATGATGATCATCAGGGTCAAGCGGGTCATGATGTAGAGGGTCTGGATGACGGCATCCTGATATAAGGTAAAGCCGTACAGACTGAAAACAACGAAACCGGTCCTGATGACCAGTGCGTTGATGACAAATAGAAAACTCAGCATGAAGATCATCGGCTTCATCGATTTCAGGATCATCTTGATCGAGATCTTGGTGAGCAGCAAAGCCAGCAAGACAAAAGCTCCGATGACGCCGTACCCGGTAAAACCGGCCGGAATGAAGACGCAAGCCATCAGGAAAAGCATCCCCATGATCTTATAGCGGGGATCGAGTTTATGGGTAAAGGTATTTAAAGGAAGATAGCGGCCCAAAGCGATGTTGTTCATGGCTTGATCTCCGCGGCGATGGCATTGGCTAAATCTTCCAAAGTCCGGATCGGTTTCTTGAACTGAAAACCGCCTTCCAGCAAGGCTTCCTTGAAGCTCAGCAGTTGGGGCAGGTTCATGTGGATGTCTTCGACCTGGGTCTTGCGTTCAAAATAATCGATGACGCGCTGATGGTTGATGACTTCCCCTTCACGCATGACGACGACATTGTCGCAATAATTGATGACGTGTTCCATGTCGTGGGTAACGATCAGGATCGTCTTTCCGTTTTCTTTGTTGAGTCTGACGAAAAGTTCCATCATGGCTTTGGAGCCTTGCGGATCCAGTCCGGCCGTCGGTTCATCCAGAACCAAAACATCCGGATTGATGGCCAGGATCCCGGCGATGGCGACCCGGCGTTTTTGTCCGCCTGAAATATCCAACGGCGATTTCTCGGCATAGCTTTCATCCAATCCGACCCATTTCAAGGCATTCAGGGCCAAGACTCTGGCCTGATCTTCAGGGACCTTGAAATTAAGCGGTCCAAACATGACATCCTTCAAGATGGTCTCTTCAAACAGCTGATATTCCGGAAACTGGAAAACCAGTCCGACTTTCTGTCTCAGTGATTTCAGCTCTTTGGGTTTCTGCTTGTTGGTGATGGTACGATCCAAAACCAGTACGGTGCCTTCGGTCGGCAAAAGTAAGGCATTCAGATGCTGAACGAGGGTGCTTTTTCCCGATCCGGTAGGACCGATGATGGCCGTGATCTTGCCCATCTCAAAAGCGAGGTCGACATTCTTAAGGGCTTCATACGCAAAAGGCGTATTGGGGGCATACTTGTAGTTTACTTTTTCGAACGCAATCGGCACAGTTCTGCCACCATCCTTTCCGTATCCAGGTTCTCTTTCAAAACGATGCCTTTGCGTTTGAGGGCATTGGCCAGTTTTACGCTGTAAGGGGCATCCAGTTTAAGATCGACAAGTTCTTTCTCGTTGGTCATGACTTGCGAAGGTAACCCGTCTTTGACGATCTTCCCGTCAAACATGACGAGCACATGATCGCTTTTTTTGACTTCTTCAATGTCATGGGTGATCGATAAGATGGTCATCCCGTATTCTTTATGCAGGGCATTGACCAAGGCATTGATTTCAGCCTTGCCTTCAGGGTCCAACATGCTGGTTGCTTCATCCAGGATCAGGATCTCAGGTTTCATCGCCAAAACGCCGGCGATGGCGACACGCTGTTTCTGGCCGCCCGATAAACGGGTCGGTTCCTGATCGAGGTATTTGGTCATATCGACTCTTGCCGCATAATCATTGATGATCCCGTCCATCAGTTTGGGATCGATCTGATGATTCTCTAACCCGAAGGCGATGTCATCACGGACGGTGGCCCCGATGAATTGGTTGTCGGGATTCTGGAAAACGATGCCGATCTTACGGCGGATGGATTCCAGATTGGCTTCGGTCAACGGCATGTCATCGATCAGGATCTCGCCGGATCCTTTTTCAAGCAGTCCGATCAACAGCTTGGCGATGGTGCTTTTCCCCGAACCGTTATGGCCGATTAAGGTCGTATAAGACCCTTTCTCGACCGAAAAAGAGACGTCATTGACGACGTCGGTAAGTAAGTCATAGGAAAATTTTAGATGATTAACGGTAATGGGTTTCAAAACGTCTCCTGATTTTTATGCGCTGAAATCCCAGCCTAAGTATTTAAGCTTGTGGGTTTTGGCGGTTTCCGCTGCGAAGATCACAGCGTCTAATACGGATTGGGCGTCTGCTTTGACGGATTTTTTGAACATCGTGCGGGCTGTCCCGACGATCTTCTCATACCCGGCAGCTCCCATGATCACCTCGGCTTCATTGCCTTGGTTGGGATCAGTCGCGAAATAATGGACCAGGATGACGGATGAATTCGGATCCAGAGTCTTGGTCATTTCAGCGATCTGGGTCTTGTAGGAAGCCGTTACGGTCTTGGAGAGACCGCTTTTCGGAGGCACTTTGGGCAGTACGGTCTTGGGTTCAGGTAAGGGCGCACTGACGGTGGGTTTCAAGGCTTGGATCTTTTTGATTTTGTTGACGGCATAAGCGCCGGCAGCAGCAACACCGACCAAGGCAATGAACTTGTATCTTTTTTTCATTTTTTCACCTCACAGGATTATTTTACCATATCAACGCTGATATTTACGGCTGACTAGCATCAGTCCGTCACCGATCTGCAGGTTCAAAACGTTCAAGTCGCTGCGGTTCTGGATCCGGGCTTTGAAATCGTTGATCTTGCGGACCATCTGGCGCAGGGATGCGCTCTGAGTGCCGTGATCGGCGTCCGTCTCTCCGTGAAAATCGAGATTGTCGATCAGGATGTAGCCGGAAGGTTTCATCAGAGGCCAACATTTCTCAAAAAGCGGTTGATTCTGGCTTTTAGGCCCATCGATCAGGATCAGGTCATACAATCCTTCCAACGGGATCGTTAAGGCATCACCTTCAATCACGGTGATCCGATCACTTAAGCCCAAGGCACGGATGTTTTCCCGGGCAATGTTTACCCGTTGCCGATTCAGTTCAACAGTCGTAATCGTGACCTTGGGATCAGAGAGCGCCATCGTGATCGACCAGATCCCGTAACCGGTCCCGATCTCCAAAATTCTGGTCAGCTGCTGGCTTTGGATCAGATGCGCGCAATAAAACAAGCTTTCTTCCTGCATCGAAGGGATCCTGTCCTGTTGCGCTTTCTGCTTGATCTGGTCAAAGGTCATGAGAAGAAAAGCACCTTGCGGTGCTTTTAAGGTTATACCAATTCGATGGTGGCCATTTCCGCGGCATCGCCCTTACGGGTTCTGGTTTTTAAAACGCGGGTATAGCCGCCGTGGCGGTCTGCGTACTTGGGGGCGATATCGTCGAACAATTTCTGTACGGCGGTCTTCCCGGTTGCTTTGTCGGCAACGACGTCTTTGACGTAGGCTGCGACTTGTCTGCGGGCGTGAAGATCATTCTTTTTCGCTACGGTGATCAATTCATCCACGACGGAACGGAGGTCCATGGCTTTCATTTCGGTGGTTTCGATTTTTCCGTAGACGATCAGGCTGGTCGCCAAGTTTCTGAGTAAGGCTTTGCGGTGGTCGGCTTTGCGTCCGAATTTACGATTCATCATGTGTTTGTCTCCTTGTTAGTCGTAGTTCTTGAAACCGAGACCCATGGCGATCAGTTTCTCTTTGACTTCTTTTAGGGACTTCTTCCCTAGATTGCGCACTCTCATCATTTCATCTTCAGTTCTCTGAGTCAGTTCATCCACGGTCTGGATGCCTGCTCTCTTGAGGCAGTTGTAAGATCTGACCGAGAGATCCAAGTCTTCGATCATGATCAACTGGGTATTGTTTCTGGCATCGCCGGTGGCATCCTTGATCAGATTGCTCATCTGGGCCACGTGATCGTTCAGGTTCGTCAGCAAGCTGAGGTGATCGATCAGGATCTTGGCGCCTAAGGAGATGGCAGTCTGCGGATTGATGGAACCATTGGTCCAGATTTCAAACACGAGGCGGTCGTACTTGGCATCTTGTCCTACGCGGGTCGGTTCGACGTTGTAGGCGATGCGTTGTACAGGCGTATAAATGGAATCGGTATAGATCGTGCCGATGCCTTGGAAAGCCCCTTGATGGGAAGCTTTGTTCTGGTCGGCGCTGACATAACCGCGTCCGTTCTTGGCGCGCATTTCCATATCAAGCAGGGCTCCGTTTTCCAGCGTCGCGATGACGAGTTCCGGATTGAGAATGACCACGTTGGCCGGACATTCGATGTCGGCGGCGGTGACCACTTTCGGGCCCTTGACTGAAATGCGTAAAGTATACACTTCATCATCGCTGATCGTCATGATCAGATCCTTCAGATTCAGGATGATGGCAGTCACATCTTCCACAACGCCGGGGATGGCGGTGAATTCGTGGAAAACGCCTTCGATTTTAATGGAATAGACAGCTGCGCCTGGTAAAGAGGAGAGCAACACTCTTCTTAGAGCATTACCGATGGTCGTGCCAAAGCCCCTTTCAAAGGGTTCAATGACGAACTTCCCATAGTGATTATCTTCAGAGTATTCTTTGATCTCGAAATGTGCACGTTCAAATTTTTGCATGAATTTCCCTCCTCATTTCCCTACTAACCGCGAGGCCGTTTGGGAGGACGGCATCCGTTGTGCGGAATCGGAGTGACGTCTGAAATGACAGTGATTTCGAGTCCTGCAGTCTGCAGGCTTCTGACCGCGGCTTCACGTCCCGGGCCTACGCCTTTGACGATGACTTCGATGGTCTTCATGCCATGATCGGCAGCGGCCTTGCCGGCAGCTTCAGCGACTTGCTGAGCGGCATACGGCGTAGACTTACGGCTGCCTTTGTAGCCCAAGGCACCGGCACTGGACCAAGCCAGGACATTGCCTGCTTCGTCGGTGATGGTAACGATGGTGTTGTTAAAGGTGGAATGAATATGTGCGACACCTTTAGCGATATTCTTACGCACTTTGCGTTTGCGTGTTGCGGGTTTTGCTGTTGCCATGTTCTTGCCTCCTTATTTCTTCTTGTTCGCGACGGTACGACGCGGTCCCTTACGGGTACGGGCATTGGTCTTGGTTCTTTGTCCGCGTACAGGCAAGCCTTTACGATGACGAAGACCGCGGTATGAACCGATTTCCATCAGGCGTTTGATGTTCAGGTTGACTTCACGACGGAGGTCGCCTTCAACCTTGATCTTGTCGATTTCCTTACGGATGGCATTGACCTGATCATCAGTGAGGTCCTTGGTACGGACATCTTCGCTGATTTTAGTGTTTTTGAGAATTTCCTCAGCCATAGGACGGCCGATTCCATAAATATAGGTTAACGAGATCACCACGCGTTTATTGCTTGGGATGTCTACACCAGCTATACGAGCCATTGTTTATGTTCCTCCTAGTTTCCTTGACGTTGTTTGTGTTTCGGATTTTCACAAATAACCATGACGCGGCCTTTGCGTTTGATAACGCGGCATTTGTCGCATATGGGTTTGACAGATGGTCTGACTTTCATGCTTGTTCTCCTGACACTTACTTGTGTCTAAATGTAATACGCCCACGTGATAAATCATAGGGTGAAATTTCAACGGTAACGCGGTCGCCTGGTAAAATGCGGATGTAATGCATGCGGATTTTACCAGATACGTGGGCTTTCAAAGTGTGCCCGTTGGATAATTTCACGTCGAAAGTCGCATTAGGTAATACCTTTTCTACGACTCCTTCAATCTCAATGACGTCTTGTTTAGCCATTCTTACCTCCCTTTAATGTTGTCAGAATCTCACATTCCCCGCTGGTGATCAGCACGGAATGTTCGTAGTGGGCTGCCAGTGATCCGTCTTTGGTTTTGACTGTCCACTCGTCGTTCAATACTTTGGTATGAGGTTTGCCGCGATGAACCATCGGTTCGATCGCCAAAGTCATCCCTTCCTTCAGGATGATCCCATGTCCGGCTTCGCCGAAGTTGGGGATTGCCGGATCTTCATGAAGCTGAGAGCCGACCCCGTGTCCAGAGTAGTCATACGGAATGGAATAACCGAAAGAGTACACATATTCACCGATCGCATGGGAGATATCACTGAGATGATTCCCTGCTTTGGCAAATTTAAGCCCTTCATAGAGGCTGTTTCGGGTCACATCCATGAGGTGTTGTGCCTCTTTGGAGATGGTTCCGACAGCATAGGTCCAGGCACTGTCACCGTGATAACCTTTGTAACAAGCGCCGATATCGACTGAGATGATGTCTCCTTCTCTCAAGACGTAACCGGACGGGAATCCGTGGACCAGCGTGTCATTGACAGAACAGCAGGTCGCGGCCGGAAAGCCGCCGTAGCCTTTGAAAGAAGGGGTGGCTCCATTGTCCAAGATCAGTTTTTCGACCGCTTGGTCGATGGCCTTGGTGGTGATGCCGGGTCGGACCATTGTTGCCACGAGCTGGTGCGCGAGCGCGACGATTTCGCCGGCTCTGCGCATCAATTCGATTTCTCTGGGGGTCTTGATGGTGGTCATCGCAACAGCCTCAGGATGGAGTAAATGTCCGAGTAGACGAGTTCCGGTTTACGGGACGCGTCCACGTTATGCACGAGTGCTTTTTCACGGTAGAAGTCCAGGACCGGTTGGGTCAGGACCATGTGTTCATGCAGCCGGTTGCCCAGCTGTTCGACGGTATCGTCGGAACGGTGTACCAGTGTCGATCCGCACAAGTCGCAGATGCCGTTGACCTTCGGGGCTGACCCGACGGTGTTGTAGATGGCTCCGCAGTTTTCGCAGATGCGGCGTCCGATGACGCGCTGTTTCAGATCTTCCAGATGGACCGTCAGGTTAAAGACGGCTTCAACAGGTCTTCCGATTTCATCTGCGATATGCTCAAACGCTTCAGCTTGATTCAGGGTGCGGGGAAAGCCATCCAAAAGATAGCCTTTCTGACAGTCTGGCTGACTGAGACGTTCCTTGACCATGGCGATGGTCAATTCATCCGGGACGAGATGGCCGCGATCCATATAGGTCTGGGCAATCTTTCCCAACTCGGTCTGGGCGTTGATGGCCGCTCTGAACATGTTCCCGGACGAAATGTGGGGGATGTCATAATCGGCAATGATCTTCGCTGCCATGGTTCCTTTGCCGGAACCGGCAGCTCCCATAAGGAGTATGTTCATATTAACCGAAGAAACCCTTGTAGGTCTTCTGAGTCAGCTGACCTTCCAAGTCTTTCATGGTTTCGAGGGCGACCCCGACGACGATGATGATCCCTGTTCCGCCGATCCCGACCGTGGTCGGCAAGGCGGTGATGATCATCGGCAGTCCGTAAGGCAAGACAGCGATGAACACCAAGAAGATGGCGCCCAAGACCGTGATGCGGTTCAAGACTTTGTTCAAGTATACTTTGGTTTCATTGCCGGGTCTGATTCCGGGAATATAGGTGCCCTGCTTGCCCAAATCATCCGCGATCTTTTCGGTATCAACCTGAAGATTCGTATAGAAGAAGGTAAACAAGAGAAC
>Ga0315272_10001796_pt1 | contig 10580 bp, 9 predicted proteins | sample C3_middle_MG_FD_203918 | JGI IMG/M metagenome (GOLD analysis project Ga0315272, IMG submission 203918) | Sediment microbial communities from Yellowstone Lake, YNP, Wyoming, USA - C3_middle | ecosystem: Environmental > Aquatic > Freshwater > Lake > Sediment | place: USA: Wyoming | collected...
ATAAAAGTCATGGGCAATTGAAAAATCAAAAAGGAGAACGAAAATGAAGAAAATCATGTCTGTCCTCGCGGTTTCCGTATTGTTCTGTAACGTTGCCTTTGCCGCAAATACAGCAAGGTTTGAAAACACGCTCAACACCCAGGGCCTGGACCAGGCTGTAGTCGAGGCCATGGCTGAAGGAACCAGTCTTAATGTAATTATGACAGAAGCCTTGGCCATTGAGGGAATGAACCCCCAGTCGGTGATCATCGCCCTGCTCAGTGCCGGGGCAGATGTCGGCGCAGTAGCCACAGTCGCGGCAAATAACGGCGTGAGCGCCCAGATTATCGCCCGGGCTACCCAACAATTTACCAGCAAGGCGGCACAAGACACCCAAGCCTACACCAAAGCAGACCCAAATACCCAGGCCTATGCCAATGCCGCCGGTCGGGCTTCCTTCATAGCGAGCATCCCTGTGTCCGGAGTTCCTGGCGGCGGTGGTGGCGGTGGCGCTCCGGCAGAGCGCTACGCAAGTCCTTCGGGCTTAAGAAAATAAAAATTAAATCTGCATAAGAGGCATGCGGGACTTCACGAGCATGCCTCTTTCTTGTATTTTCCCCCTTTTGCTTAAAAGTTTTTCAACAGGAAATTAAAATGAACAAGAATGTATGCAAACTCACCGTGTTGGCGGTTGGCACAGGAGCCTGTCTGCTCTCACCGCCGCTTGCTTTTTCCGCAGAGGACAACCAACCGGCCGTGAACAGTGCTGCCCAAACAACCACCCCCGAGGCTTCTTCGTCTTTAACCAACGAGGTTTTTGGTTCCAGAGGCGGTTTTATCCATCCCTCCATGTCCGTTTCCGCCGTTACCTCGGACAACATCAACAATACAAAGAATGACAAAATCGGCGACTGGAGCACTATTTATTCGCCCAGCATCTGGCTGGCGCTGCCGAGAAGCCAGCAGACTCAATTGGAGATTGTTTCCTCAAACACCGCTCCCGGCGGTCGCCAGATGTTCGTGGACAAGCCGAAATCCTTCAACCGTTACCAGGGCTATGCCTTTTACGGCGCGGACATCGAGGAGTACCATACCCATACCGAGCGAGACACTGTAAAACAAGCGGGCGTAGGCTATTTCCAGTACAATCTGCGTGGCGGACTTTCCATTGATGTGTTTGACAAGTATATCAGCTCAGCGGACCCTCTCGGCACCGGCGACACCACTGAACTTGAAAAATTCAAAAGCAATCTCACCGGCACGATGATCGACTACGATCTCGGCGCAAAATTCAATATCCGGTTTGATTACACCAATTTTCACCTGAGCTACAATCTTGTGGATAGCCGCGGCAAGGACCGCGACGACAACTCATACAGTGGCTATCTCTTCTACAAATACTCGCAAAAAACCAATCTCTTTGCCCAGTACGAGTTTGTCAACGTCAACTACGACATCAACACCAGAGAAAATAATACGCAAAACCACTACAGCCTCGGCATCCAATGGAAGCCCACCGAGAAAACCAGCCTCAGAGCCAAGGTTGGCGTGGTGGAGCGCAACAGCGATAACACCACTGTCGGGGATACAACGGAACCCATGCTCGAACTCTCCGCCGCCCATCAACTCACGGAAAAAACAGGACTTCAACTTGTCGCCTCCCAGAAGGTCAACGAGTCCACGGTGTCCACAGCCTCCTACTCCAACGACTCCAACGTTTCCCTCACTGTGCTGGAGCAGTTCACCGAAAAGATCGGGGCAGCCTTTCGCCTTTCCTACACCAGAAGCGACTTCCAAGAAAATGCAGGGGAACTGGGCAGAACCGACAACATCTACTCGCTGAGTCCCTCCCTGAGGTACATGTTCAAAGAATGGCTCATGGCCGACCTCGGCTATGAGTATTCTGAGCGTAATTCCAATCAGGACGATTTTGATTACGCAGCAAACAAGGTATTCATCCGACTGAGCTCCGGATTTTAACCGTTTGCCGTATTGTTTTGTGGCTGCTCGCAATCATCTTTGCCGATCTGCAAACCGGCAAAGATGATTATTATTTCAACATTATATTTACCTACAGGTAATTTGCAGTGAAGAAACAATTCTCCTTTTTCTGCCTCGCGTTGCTCTCCCTTCTTGTCCTCCCTTTTTCCGCCAATGCTGACTCCTACACCGTGGGATACGGGGATGTGCTCAGAATCACGGTCTATGACCACCCGGATCTTGAAACCAAGGTCAATGTCAATGATACCGGTCATATTCTGATGCCACTTTTGGGCCCTGTTGCGGTGAAAGGCAAAACCATCGGCGAAATTTCGGACCTTCTCGCTACAAAACTGGCGGATGGCTATATAGTTGCCCCCCAAATCAATGTTTTCATCGAGGCTTATGGCAGCAAATGCTATGTAACCGGCGAAGTAATGAAACCTGACGCATACGTCATCAGCGATGACACAACGGTGATCAAGGCAATCACCCTTGCTGGCGGTTTCAACGGCAAGGCTGCCAAGGGCGGCGTCACCATCATCCGCAAGATTGACGAGAAGGAAATCATCATGAAAGACGTCCCCTTAGATACATTTGTGCAAAAAAACGATGTGGTGGTTGTGCTGGAAAGCTTCTTTTAAAAAGGAAGTTAGACTGAAGGCTGACGACAGACATTTAAGAACAAAGGCCCTATGTGCCGACCGCGGGAGAAACCTTTTGGCCCTTCGGCTTTTGCCCTTTGGTCTTCAGCCTCCCCCCTAATCTATAAATCAATGAGCAAAGAAACAATCACTATGCAAGAACAACAGCTTGAAACCATTGACCAGGAAATCCACCTTCGCGATTACTACCATGTGATCAAAAAACGCAGACAGGTGGTCGGTCTCTTCGCGGCCATCACCTTCGCCCTTGTTTTTCTCACCACCTTTGCCGTGACTCCGCTCTATGAGGCAGATACCCAAGTTCTGATCGAGAAAAACAAGGACAACGACCTGACAGTGGCAACGGGAATGCTCACCTATGACCCGGAATTTCTCCAGACCCAGTTTGAGATCATCAAGAGCAACAACGTGGTATACCGGGTCATCGACCGGCTGAAACTCGACACCAAATACCGGCGGTACTTTCTTGGTGATAAGGAGGGCTTTCTCTCCGCTTCCTTGGCCGTTATCAAGGGTTTCTTCTCCAGCAGTAGCACGGACGAAGGTATCACCCTACAGAAAAAAGAACAAACCGATGCCGATCGTATCGCCGCGATTATCCAGAAGCGAATCGAGACAACACCTATGCGCAACACCAAGATTGTTTCGGTGACCTACCGTGATCCTAACCCGACCATGTCCAGCATGGTGGTGAATGCCATGGTTGACTCTTACATGGCCGAGTTGCTGGAAATTAAAATGCATGCCAGCAACTACGCATTACAGTGGATGACCGCCAAGGCAGAGGAGGAAAGGAAAAAACTCCAAAAGTCGGAAATGATCCTGCAAAAATATCGGCAAGAAAATAACATTGTGACCGTTGAAAACAAACAGGTGGTTGTACCCGGAAAGCTTGCTGAATTTTCCGTCCAGCTCTCCAAGGCACAAGCCTTGCGGAAGGAATCCGAAGATCTTTACAATCAGCTTCACGTCCAGGAAAACAATCCTGAGGCCATTGAGTCGCACCCTTTATTGGCAAGCAATCTGGCCCTGCAACGCCTCCGCGACCAAATACTCTTGGCAGACCAGAAAATTGCCGAACTTACCTCTAAATATGGCGCCAAACATCCAGTGATGATCAAGGCTATTAGTGATCGGGAAATTCTGAACCAGGAAAAAGGAAGAGAAATCAAACGCATTGTTCAAACCATCAAAAATCAATACATCCTGGCCAAATCCCAGGAGCAGAATATCGCAAACCTGTTGGAGGGATCCAAACAGGAGATGCTCACCGTCAATGAAAAAATGATCCAGTACGACATCATGCAACGGGAATCCGAGACGAACCGTGCCCTCTATGACGCCCTGATAAAAAACATAAAGCAGCAGGGGGCCACCGAACAATCGCAGATGGTCAACGTTTGGGTGGTCAAACAGGCGCAGCCCCCTGAGTCCCCGGCTACTCCGAAGAAGATCCGCAACATCCTGCTCGGCCTGGTGTTGGGGCTGTTCGGGGGAGTCGGCTGTGCTTTTTTCATCGAGTACCTAGACAATACGGTCAAGAGCAGTGAGGAGGTGGAACGCCGCTTCAAGGTTCCGGTGCTCGGGGTGGTGGGGCAACTGGACGAAAAAGGCAAGTCCATTGAATCCATCATCATTGATGATCCCCGCTCACCAACCGCAGAGTGCTACAAATCCATCCGTTCTTCGCTGTTGCTCTCCTCTCCGGATCACCCGCCAAAAACCCTGCTGATAACCAGTGTGGAGCCGCAGGAAGGCAAGACTACCTCCTCCCTCAACATTGCCCGCACCCTGGCCCAAACCGGCAGCAAGGTCATTCTGCTGGACTGCGACATGCGCAAGCCCAGACTGCACACTCTTCTCAACATCTCCAACCGGGTGGGGTTGTCTACCTATCTGTCCGGAAACACAGACAAGGAAATCGCGGCCAAACTCGAAGAGGGCCACGTGACCGTCATCCCCGCCGGCCCTATTCCGCCCAATCCCTCCGAGTTGCTGGGCTCTGAGCGGATGGCCAACCTGCTTAAAGGGCTTGCTGTGAAGTTTGATTACATCATCATGGATACCCCGCCAATCTTGAGTGTGACGGACAGTTTGGTCTTAAGCCATCTCGTTGCCGGAGTGGTCATGGTTACCAGAGCCGGAAAAACAAACTATGAATTGCTGGGCCGAGGGCTCAAGATGCTTCAGTCAATCCATGCTCCCCTGCTTGGCGTTGTGATCAACGGCATGAGCGAAAAGGTAAGTGGCGACTATTACTACGGCGGGTACTATCAGCATTACTATGCTGCTCCTGAACCTGAGCAGCAAGAACAGTCTGCGGCATGATCGACATCCATTGCCACATCCTGCCAGGGGTGGATGATGGCCCTGCCAACACGGAACAGGCCCTTGCCATGGCCAGAACTGCGGTCAAGGACGGCATTACTGGCATGATCGCCACCCCGCACATTTCAGACTCCTTCCAGGATGCCGGGGAGATTATCAGACGCACCAAGGAGCTCAATCAGGCACTGGAACAGGAAGGCATCCCTCTTACCATCTATCCCGGCGCTGAACTTCCCAGCCATTATGACCTTGCGGCGTGGGGCGACTTTACCATCAATAACGGCAAATACATCCTGATCGAGTTTCCACACAGCCATTTCCCCTCCATGTCCACCCGACTTCTCAAAGAGGGGCTGAAACTGGACTTTTGGCCGATTATTGCCCATCCGGAAAGAAACCCTGGGGTGATCCGCAATCCGGATCTGCTCGAACCTCTGATCAAAATGGGGGTAAAAACCCAGATCACCGCAGATAGCATCACCGGCACCTTTGGGCCTGCCATCCAGCAATGTGCTCACTACCTGCTGCGTCGCAACCTGGTCCATTTTATTGCCACGGACGGCCATCCCATGCCCAACCGTCAGCCGCGCCTTGCTGTTGGTCTAAAAACGGCGGAAAAAATCCTGGGCAAGGGCAAAGGGGAACCTCTGGTAAAAAATAACCCGGCCGCTGTGCTGGCCAACCGACCAATCTAACCAGATGGGAAGAACATGTCCAAGTCAGCCCTGTATATTTTCCTCACCACCCTGATCTTTGCTCCCCTGGCCTTTGGCAGCGTCGAACTCTGGTCCCAGGCCACCAATACTGTTCTCGTCTGCCTGGCCGTGTTGGCCTTTTTCTGGGGGACCCAGAGGAAAGAAGCCTGCTGGTACGCCGTGCCTGGACTCGTTCCCCTCTTTGCCCTGCTGGGGTATCTGCTTTTCCAACTGCTGCCCCTGCCGCCGTTTCTTCTCAAACTGCTTTCGCCGCAAACTTTTACCGCTTATTCGATTACAGCAGGGGCAAGTGACAATGCATACCATCCCCTCACCCTGAATCCCAAGGCCACCCTCAATGAATTTTTTCGCTTTACCACCTATGCCCTGTGCTACATAGCCGCAGTCCAACTGCTGAGCCGCTACCGATATTTCAAAAAAGTTCTGCTAGCTCTCTGTTTTATCGCTGGATTCATAGCCTTTGAGGGGATCATTCAGAAGTTCGGTTCACCCGCCAAGATCTACTGGTTTCGCACAACCCTCGACAACCCGACAATGACCGGACCCTGGGTGTACCATAACCATTTTGCCGGCTACATGGAGATGCTGCTCCCCATCTGTTTGGCCCTGTTTCTCTACTACCGACCGACCTTCTCCTACAACTTGCCCTTGCGGGAAAAGGTTATCTCGGTTTTCACGTTGCCCAAGGCCAATATGCACATCATCCTGGGCCTGTGCGCCATTCTGATGTACGCTTCCATCTTCGTGAGTTTGTCCCGGGGCGGCATCATAAGCTCGACCCTTTCCCTGCTCTTTTTCTTTTTCCTGCTGACCAGAAGCAAGGGTAGCTTTTCCCACTCGACAAAGGGGCAATATCTCCTGCTTTTCTTCCTGGTGAGCGTTTCCGCTGTCTCCTGGTTCGGCTGGGAGCCAATCTTTGGCCGCTTTGATCGCTTCGCCAACGCCGCCGGTGAAATCCAGGAAACCCGCTTCACGGTTTGGCATGACTCCTGGCAGATGATCAAGGACTTTCCCCTTTTCGGCAGCGGCTTTGGCTCTTTCCTCACGACCTATCCTGCCTACCGTACCGTTCCCGGCAATTTGATTTACGACCATGCCCACAACGACTACATTGAAATCCTGACAGACGGAGGGCTGGTCGGCTTTTTACTGATCGCCCTCTTCATCGCTGTTCTTTTCCGAGATACCCTGAAGGTTCTGGCCAAAAGGCGCGATCATTTTGCAACCCTGCTCACCCTCGGCAGCATGTCGGGCATTGTTGCGATCTTTTTCCACTCAGTAACCGACTTCAACATGTACAACGGCGCCAATGGCCTCTACTTTTTTCTGCTCTGCGGCCTCCTTGTTTCCGCAAGCCATACCCGGAGACAGGCCACAGCCCAAGAAAGCCTTCTGCCCCCAAGCAATCTCTGGCATAAACACTGGTGCGCGCTAGCCGCCCTGTTGCTACTCGTTATCGGAACAACACACAACTTCGGCATTGCCAGAGGCAAATACCTATACGACCAGATCAGCTCTCTGTATCTCAACAAAAACATCCCCCAGAAAAAAATACAGGAGATTAAAAACACAGCCCAGGCAGCTGCCGCCTCCGATCCGCTGGAGGGAGAATATTGGTTCGCGTTGGCCAATATTGATGCCTTTTCCAATAATTTCCCTGCGGCACAGCAGAATTATGAGCGGGCAATCTTACTGGCCCCAACAAACGGCAAATTTCTCGGGCAATATGCCCTATACACCTCGTCTGCCGCCCCGGATCGGGCCCAGAAAATACTCCTGGCTGCAAAACGGCTTGCCCCAAATGACCCTGTTCCCATGCGCGCATATGGCTCGTGGCTTCTTGCCGGTGGAAAAAAAGAAGAAGCCCTTGCATACCTCAAGATCGCCATTGCCATGGAACCGGCCGAAACAAAAACATATTTTGCTATTGCCATGGGGCATGGCCTAAAAAGCAAAGACCTCGTTACTTTGCTGCCGGACAGGGTACAAGCACATCAAGCCTACGGCGATATACTCATGGAACTTGGCAACACTGAAGAAGCCTTGTCCACATATAAAAACTCTCTGCGCTATATTGAGAACGAAGCAAAAATTACCCCCTGGCTTTTTTCCAAGGTATTTTGGGCACTGCTCAAGCACAAAAAAACGGAAGATGCCTTGGCCGTATCCCTAAAAGGATCGGCTCTCCTGCCAAAAGACAGCCATCTCAGGACGATGTCCGGGTTGGCATATCAAGAACTCGGCATCTACTATCGGGCCAAGGAGGAATACGAACAGGCACTTTTATTGGATCCGGAAGACAAGGGCGCCAGCAAACATCTTGCCCAATTGATCAATCAGATGGGAAATTAGGCCAGAAACCATCGGCGAAGCTTGCTTCACTTTCAGGAGGAAAATCTGTCATGCGTTATTTATTTTATATTATTATCTTTATGCTGGTTCTGACTGCTGGGGTGATCACCTTCGCAACCCGTGACGGGAAGCAGCAGCCTCCAGGCGACTATATCGCCAAGGTAAACGGTCGGTATATTATGGAGTCAGATCTTGCCAAAGGACGAAATGTTTCTTTGGACTCACATGATATCAAGCATGAGTTTATCAATTCTTTAATTACCAAAGAAGTCTTAATCCATGAGGCGATGGAGAGGAAAATCGACCAGGAAGACGCATTCCGGCAGTCCGTTAAAAATTTTTATGAGCAATCCCTGATAAAGACTCTGCTGGACCGCCAGCAGGAAAAATTACCCCGCACACCGACAGAGGCGGATATTTCCGCTTACCTGAATTTTCACAACAAAATGGTGAAAATCAGCTTAAAACCCGTCAACGCGTCGTCTCAAGGGAGCAGTGAGACGTGCCGGGCTGAGACGATTGAATCTCTTTTCCAGAATCTTGCGTTCTCATTACGCATGCATTTACTCCACCTGCATGAGGGCGATATATCGGAAAAAATAGACTTTATGGGGTGTAGCTACACCCTTAGGCTTGACGCTGTATCTAAAACTGCCCAGAGCGGCCCCCCGGAAAACCACGAGAAAGCGGCGGCCCTCATCGAAGACTTCAATCGGGAAGAGTTGTTGCGAAAATGGATAGCCGACCTTGTGCAAAAAGCTCACGTTGAGGTCAACACTCAAAAAATAGAGGAACCCCAATGAATCCACAGTACAAAAGAAAGCACTATTTCATCGACCGCAACTTTCAGGGGCAGCATGTGTTTAATAGTTACCTTCTGGCGCTGATAGTAATCATATTTTTTATAGGTTTATTCACCTTTTTTACCTCCGATGCCTTGACCATCGTCTATACCCAAAACGACCTGCAGCTTGAGCGCACCCCACTGATTCTTTTAAAAAAGATCCTCCTGATCGCCTGGATTCTTTTGATTCCTGGCGGTATCTGGATTACCTTGCGAACCATCCTGGTATCCCACAGAGTAGCAGGGCCCCTCTTTAAGCTTGAAAAGACCCTCGACGAGATGTGTCTGGGGAAAATCGGGGAAAGAATTTATCTGCGCCAAAAGGACCACTGTAAGGATCTGGCCGAAAAAATTAATGTATTGAACAAAGTTTATGCGGAAAAAATCAGCGCCGTATCCCTTCTTGCACAGCAGATCGAAGATGCTGCACAGGAAGCGGAAAGCCCCGAGATAAAATTGCAAAAAATAGAAGCCTTGAGTAAAAACCTGCAACAGTCAACCAGCTTTTTCACGGTGGTGAATGGCCAGTAGAAAAGTCTGCGTCAGTCTGTTTTTCTTGTTGTTCCTGCACGTCGGGACCATCTCCTCCGCCCTGTGCGAAGAGCTGAAAACACGTTATGCCACGGTGCGGTATGATGACATTGCTCTTCTGCAAAAGTTCAACGACGAGATCTACCTGGGCCGCCAGTTGAGTTTGCAAATCCGCCAGCAAAAGGCTTTCACCATCCAAGATGAAATACAGAACAAACTGAATATCATTGTCGAAAAAGTGGAGACGGTGCTCGACATGTTTCCAGCCAAACTTTACGTCACAATGGTTTTGCTACCCTCTTCCAAGGAAGTTCAAGAGATTTACATGCAAAAGTACGGCAATCGCGTCAACCACGTTGCCTATTATTCCCTGAGCGAAAAAACCATCTACTTGTCGGTAAGTGATGTGAATTTAAATGTACTGGCCCACGAAATCGGCCATATTGTTGTCGATCACTATTTCCCGGTCCGACCTCCTTACAAGATTCATGAGCTTCTGGCTCAATTCGCAGAGGCGCATGTTAACGACTAGTTGTTTTTGCTGTCTTTTTAATTTTGATAGGGGTCATTTCATGAACGAAAAACACGTGATTTTAGTCGTAGATGACAATCCCACCAACCTTAAGCTGCTTGAGATAATTTTACGCAAAGAATACGAAGTATTCGCAACGACTGACAGTGTTAAGGCAATAGAGATTTGCAATAATGAACATATCGATCTTATCCTACTTGATATAATGATGCCTGAAATAGACGGATATGATGTGTGTAAAAGTTTGAAGGAACACGAGAAGACAAAGAACATTCCAATTATTTTTGTCACTGCAAAAAATGAAATTGAAGATGAAAAAATGGGCTTAAATCTGGGTGCTGTAGATTACATTACCAAGCCAATCAGTTCGGCCATTATCCTTGCCAGAGTGAGGAATCACATCAAGCTTCATCTCTACCAGGAACATCTAGAGGAGCTGGTGACTCAGCGAACCAAGCAACTACGTGTGGGCTACATCGACACAGTGTATCGATTGACCCTGGCGTCGGAATATAAAGATGAAGAAACTGGCGCGCATATTAAACGCATCAGTTACTACACCAAGGAACTGTCCCAACAGATGGGGATGGATAGTGATTTTTGCGAGTCCATCTTCTCTGCCTCCCCTATGCATGATATCGGCAAGATAGCAA
>Ga0315272_10001797_pt1 | contig 10570 bp, 10 predicted proteins | sample C3_middle_MG_FD_203918 | JGI IMG/M metagenome (GOLD analysis project Ga0315272, IMG submission 203918) | Sediment microbial communities from Yellowstone Lake, YNP, Wyoming, USA - C3_middle | ecosystem: Environmental > Aquatic > Freshwater > Lake > Sediment | place: USA: Wyoming | collected...
TGCGGCTTGTTGGTGACGATGCACCACGGCAGGCCGCGTTGTTCCAGTGTGTCCACCAGCTCGGCCATGCCTGCAAACAGCGTGGTGTGGTCGCAGATGTGGGCGGTGTAATGGGTCAGGAAGGCGTCGCGCAGCGCAGGAAATTCTGCTGCATCGGGCTCCAGGTTGAAGCCCAGTTTGAGCAGGCCGGCGGAGCCATGCGATGCCTGCGGGCGCAGGGTAGCAAGCGGTAGCGGCGGCAAATCATGCAGGCCGCGCACATGGTTGAGAGCGGCACCCAAGTCGGGGGCGGTGTCGGCGAACGTTCCGTCGAGATCGAACAGGATTGCTTTAATCAAACCGGCTTCAATCACGACGGCATGCAATCAGGTAATTGACGCCGGTGTCGCGCCCCAATGTGTATATTTTGCTCATCGGGTTGTAGCTCATGCCGCACAGGTCGGTCACGTCCAGCCCGGCGTTGCGGCAGAATTGCGCGAGCTCGGACGGCTTGATGAATTTGGCGTAATCGTGGGTTCCACGCGGCAGCAGCTTGAGCAGATATTCCGCGCCGATCACCGCAAAAAGATAGGACTTCGGATTGCGGTTGAGCGTGGAAAAAAATACATGGCCGCCCGGTTTGACCAGTTGTGTGCAGGCGCGCACGATGCTGGCCGGGTCGGGCACGTGCTCCAGCATTTCCATGCAGGTGACCACATCGTAGAAGCCGGGTTTTTCTGCGGCCAGTTCTTCCACCGCAATTTTGCGGTAGTCCACATTTTTGCCGCTCTCCAGCAGGTGCAGCTTGGCGACTTGCAGCGCCTTGTCGCCGAGGTCGATGCCGGTGACCTGCGCGCCCATGGCCGCCATGCTTTCCGACAGGATGCCGCCGCCGCAGCCGACATCGAGCACGCTCTTGCCATGCAGCGGCGCGATGCTGTTGATGTATTCCAGGCGCAGCGGGTTGATTTCATGCAGCGGCTTGAACTCGCTGTTCGGGTCCCACCACTTGTGGGCAAGCAGGCTGAATTTTTCCAGTTCGAGCGGGTCGGCGTTGGTCATGGTGTCGTCATTTCTGAATGAATGTTGAATGTAGCAAAACGCGCGTTGAATCGCCAGCCTGGTTGAGGTGTTGGAGAATAATTAGCCACGGATGGACACGGATTAACACCGATTAAACGGCAGACGAATGGCTGCGTTGAGATGTGGTTTTTATCCGTGAACATCCGTGTTTATCCGTGGCTAATGGATGCATTGATACTTAACGCCACCGCTTCGGCGATTTCGATGCCGTCTATTGCCGCCGAAAGAATGCCGCCAGCATAGCCCGCACCTTCACCGGCCGGATACAGGCCAACGGTATTGATACTCTGGAAATCTTCGCCGCGCTTGATGCGCAACGGCGACGAAGTGCGCGTTTCCACGCCGGTGAGCACCGCATCGTTCATCGAGAATCCCTTGATCTGCTTCTCAAATGCGGGCAGTGCTTCGCGTATCGCGGCGATGGCGTAATCCGGCAGCGCGCTGGAAAGGTCGGTCAGGTGCACGCCGGGCGTGTACGACGGCTGCACTTTGCCCAGCGTGGTGGACGGGCGGCCCGCGAGAAAGTCGCCGACCAGTTGCCCCGGCGCGCAGTAATTTTTGCCGCCCAGCTCGAAGGCGCGTTCCTCCCACTGGCGCTGGAAGGCAATGCCCGCCAGCGCATCGCCGGGATAGTCGTCGGGGGTGATGCCGACCACGATGCCGCTGTTGGCGTTGCGTTCGTTGCGCGAATACTGGCTCATGCCGTTGGTGACCACGCGGCCCTCTTCGGAGGTGGCCGCCACTACCGTGCCGCCGGGGCACATGCAAAAACTGTAGACAGAACGGCCGTTGTTGCAGTGGTGCACCAGCTTGTAATCGGCCGCGCCGAGCAGTTCGTTGCCGGCGTTGCGGCCCAGGCGCGCGCGGTCGATCAGCGATTGCGGATGCTCGATGCGGAAGCCGATCGAGAACGGCTTGGCTTCCAAATAGACGCCGCGCTGGTGCAGCATCGCGAAAGTGTCGCGCGCGCTGTGGCCCACGGCCAGCACGACATGGCTGCTGGCTATGCGTTCGCCGCTGGCGAGCACCACGCCACGCACTTTGCCATCCTCGATGAGGATGTCGTCGACCTTGCTCTGGAAGCGAATCTCGCCGCCGAGTTGCTCGATGGTGTGGCGGATTTCTTCTACCACACCGACCAGACGGAAAGTGCCGATGTGCGGCTTGCTGACATACATGATTTCCGGCGGTGCACCCGCCTTGACGTATTCCGTGAGCACCTTGCGGCCGTAGTGCTTGGGGTCTTTGACCTGGCTGTGCAGCTTGCCGTCGGAGAAAGTGCCCGCGCCCCCTTCGCCGAATTGCACATTGGATTCTGGATCAAGCTTGCCTTTTCGCCACAGGCCGAAGGTGTCCTTGGTGCGTTCGCGCACTGCCTTGCCGCGCTCCAGAATGATGGGGCGGAAACCCATTTGCGCCAGCAGCAGCCCGGCGAATATGCCGCACGGGCCGGTGCCAATGACGACAGGGCGCTCGGCCAATTTTTGTGGCGCGTGTGTGACAAATTTGTAACTGGTGTCGGGCGAGGGGGCAATGTGCGGCGTATTTTTCAGGCGCCCCAGCAGCGCCGCTTCGTTCTGCACTTCCGCATCCAGCGTGTAAACCAAATGGATCGCGGACGGTTTGCGCGCATCAAAGCCACGACGGAATATGGTGTAGCCGACCAGCTCATTCACTGCGATGCCCAAACGTTTGAGTATCGCGGCTTTGAGTTCGTCTTCGGTGTGGCCTAGCGGGAGTTTTATTTCGGTGAGTCGTAACATGCCGCCATTTTACCCTACAGCGCCCAGTGCCCGCAGCAATCTATGCCTGTCATGGGCCCGTCATGGGTTCACAGCGTGCTGCCGATGCCACTCCATGAAATCCGCGTGGGGCAATGCCCGGCTGAACAAAAATCCCTGCACCATGTCGCAGCCCAGCTCGCGCAACAGGTCGAATGTTTGTTGATCTTCCACGCCCTCGGCCACTGTGCTCAGGTCAAAATTGTGGGCCAGGTCGATGATGGTGCGCACCAGCTGTTTGTCGCCGCGCGAATTATGTATGTTGCGCACGAACATGATGTCGATTTTCAGTTCCTGCACTGGGAAGCGTTTGAGATAGGCGAGCGAGGAATAGCCGGTGCCGAAGTCGTCGATGGCCAGGCGTATGCCCAGCGCCCTCAATCTGGACAGCATCGCAAGCGAGTATTCCAGATCCTTGATCATTGAACTTTCGGTGATTTCAAGCGTGAGCTTGGCGGCGGGTATGCCCCAGATGTCGAGCGCCTGCTGGATGATGTGCGGCAACTCCTTGTCTTCCAGCATCCTGGGCGAAAGATTGACGCTGATTCCTACGTCAACGCCAGCGGCGGTAAATTCGGCGGCATGGCGCAATGCGGTATTGAGTATCCACAGCGTCAGCGGATTGATCAGGCCGCAATTTTCGGCGATGCCGATCAACGTGGCCGGATTGATTTCGCGCTGTCCCGGCCCGGTCCAGCGCACCAGCGCTTCGACCGCGACACAGCGTCCTGTGAGGAAGTCTATCTGCGGCTGGTAATGCACGCGCAGTTCGTTGGCCTTGAGGGCTTTGGCCAGCTCGATATCGAGGCCGCTATAGGCCTCTGTTTCAACCTGGTCTTCAGGGCGATAGACGTGATAGCCCTGCTCATCGCTGGCGGCGATGCGCGAGGCAATGTCGGCATACATCAGCACCTGTCCTGCATCGCTGCCCAGCTCGGGAAAATTGGCAATGCCGATATGCGGGCGCAACATCACCGGATAGTCGCCGATGAAAAATGGCTTCTGTAATTCTGAAATAATCTTGATCGCTGCCAGCACGCCTTGATCCTTGTTGGCCAGCCCGGGCAGCACCAGGCATATCTGTTCGCCGGAAAAATTCGCGTAGCGATCGGCGTCGCGCAGCAAATTTTCAAGAATGTGATCGGTGTGATGCATGATGGTTTGCGTGGAAATGCCGCTGGTGATGGCATCCATGCGATTGGCTCGCCTCAATTCCATGATCAGCACGGCGATCGCACCGGTTCCGGTTTTTTCGATTTCACGGTGCAGAAAATCAACCAGCAGATTATGCGGTAGTTGATGTTGCCCCGCTGTGGCGGTGGATTGATCTGGGCGCTGTTCGTTCATGCCAGGTAATACTCGCGGGGATCGAGGCCGTAAGCGCCGGTGGGCAGACCGCGCAAAATGGACAACGGGGTTTGCTGTGTCGCGGGCGGGTAGAGCAAGTCCAATGTGGTAGGGCTTTTTGACGGACGCTTGTCCGGGCTGCTGATGACCAGAACACGCGGTTTCAGCCGGCGCACCTTGTTATGGCTGATGACCACCGCAACCTCGCCCGATGACAGTTCCACCATCGAGCCCACCGGGAAGATGCCGATGGCATGAGTAAATTGCTCGACTATCGAAGCGTGATAAAACTCGCCGCCCCAGTCGCGTAAGGTATGCAACGCCTCATAAGCCGGGATGACTTCGGCATAGGGGCGCGGATTGGTCAGCGCGGAAAATGAATCGGCGATCGCAGCCATGCGCCCGAACAGGCTGATCTCGCCTTTGGCTAGCCCCACAGGATAACCGCTGCCGTCTTCACGCTCATGGTGTTGCACAATCCCTTGCAGAATATCGGGATGCAGGCCGGGTGTCTCTTTAAAAATATCGAGGCTGAAGCGCACATGATCTTTGACGGTTTCGAATTCATCCGTAGTCAGCCGCCCTTTTTTCAGCAGAAGTTCACGCGGCAAGCGGGTCTTGCCTATGTCGAGCAGCAAGCCGACGGTGCCCAGACGCTCAAGAATATCTTTGGGCAGCCCCAGGTGCCGCCCCAGTGCAACCAGGTAAATGGCAACATTGAGTCCATGCCCGTAGACGGCTTCATCCTGCTGCCGCATGCGGGTGATCAGCATCAGCGCATCCGGGTTGCGCACCATGCTGTCTACCACATCGTGAATCACAACTTCCACCTCCGCCAGGGCGAGGTGTTTGTTGGAGCGTATGTCTTGAATAAGATTGTGCAGTACTTCACCTGTGCGCGCATAAGCCTGGCCTGCCGGAGCCAGCTCCGCCTCGACCGGAATGATGTTACGGAAGCGTGTTAATGTGATCTCGGCAGGAATGAAAGAAGGCTGTGCTTTGCGTTCCTCGGCGGCCGTAGGGTGTCGGGAGCCGGATTTGTGTGCGGGGGAATCGTGTTTGTGTATTCCGGATTTTTCAGCATGCGCGGATATTGCGGCTTGCACATACTGCGTAGAATTCACCGAGTCGACCAAAACGAATTTGCAATACTGCTGCAGCTGCAACAGATGTTCGTCGTTCTCGATCAAAAATCCCTGAAACAGAAAAGGGGTGTCTATCCAGGGACGATCAAGATTAGCCACAAACATGCCAATTCTGAGATCACCGGAAGGAATTTTAATTTGCATGGTTTAAGCAGGGTAGGGCATCGACAGTTTTTGTCAGCCGATAATATAACATCGACATGCTCTAAAATCGAAACAATGCACGGAGCTGCGGTATCGTGCAACGCATTCCACATGGACAATATGCAACATTCAAGGGCATCGGTCTTATGCAATAGAACCCTCTGAACCCGTCGTCAGCAACAGAGCGTGAAACAATGCGAACATGCCCCCTTTGCTTACCTTGGGCTCACTTAGGCTCACCGATTGTCTCGATCATGAAAACAATGTCTTTCCCCCCTGTGAAAGCGTGTAATAGAATCGTAGCGTGCCTTCTTGATTTAACCACTCACCCAATAATTAGGACTTTGCCACAATGAAAACCTTGCGTAAGGGCGATAGAGCACCGGAAGTTCGCACACTTCACCAAAAGTTGTCTGCCATGGGTTATCCATTAGCTCCAGGAGATACCTTTAATGCAAAAACTGAGACTGCCGTGCGAAATTTTCAACGCAAGAATAAACTTCTTGCCGATGGCATTGTTGGCGCTAAAACTTGGCTCGCACTGGGCATCAAGGATGCCGCCATGGCTCGCGCCAAACCCCTTAACCTGCTAAGTGACTGGCTATCACTGTTGGGCGCATTCGGCGTGTATACCGCCGCATTGGCAAAAAATGCACCTCCATCTCTTCAGATGTCGCGCGCTGTATCACTAATGCATACGTCAGAAAAAAGGCTTACTGTTTATCTATACCCGTGAAGCTTGGGCTGGTAGGAGTAATGTATTGCATTGGCCGGGCGGCAGTAGCGGCGTCACCCTGGGACCGGGCTACGACATGAAAGAGCGCACCGAAGCTGCAATTGTGAAAGATATGCAGGCCATTGGTCAATCCACGGAAACAGCAAAAAAGATCGCCAAAGGCGCGGGGCTAAAAGGCGAGAATGCCAAAAAATTCGTTGCGGATAATAAGCTCCTAGTTACATTGGATGATAAAGATGAATTTGGACTTCTCAAGCTTATTGTCCCGGACTATGAGACACGCGTAAAAGGAAGGGTCACAGTTGATTTGCTGCAACACGAATTTGATGCTCTGGTCTCTGCGGCCTATAACATTGGCAGTATACCGTTGGCAGTTGCGAACGCTATTAACAAAGGAAAGATCCGTGACGGCCTAACCGAACTTAAAGCCAGGAACACCTCCGGAGGCAAGGTTGAAAAGGGTCTGGTCAAGCGCCGAGAGCTCGAAATCACTCTGTATAGCTTTGGCTACTATGGAAATATACGCGTTGTATAAAATAGATCATACAAGTATGTCTACCCAGAAACTGTTCACCGGTATTTTGTTAGTATTTTCGCTGCTGCTAGCCAGCGCCTGCCAGGGAAAAGTCAACACCGATTCAACACCTGTTCCGTTGCCCGCCACGCTACTCGGCACGTGGCATGTCGTTGAAGTCCTGATCGACCAGGGCGACTCGCGATGGCATCAGACTCGTGACGATCCATACAACGTGCACGAGTACCTCGGCCGCGTGTTTACGTTCACACCGCAGCGCATATCGTTCAATGGACTTTTTAAAGAACAGTGTGAAGAACCCAAAATCATTGAGCACCACACAACTCTCGCCGCCGTTATCAACACTAGCATGTCCAGTCGGCCGCTGGGTCCACCACCCACGCCTAAAGACTTCCACCTCCCCATTGCCGATAGCGCGCCTATCGATTTATCATTTTTGTGGTGTGGCAAGGAAGGCCGCCGATATATCGATGGCTTGGGCAATATAAAAGACGGCGTAGGCGAGCGCGGTGCCTGGTTGACGATCTTAAACCAGGACCAGTTGATGCTGCGCTGGCGTGACGAGACTTTTCTGATCCTGAAGCGCTTGTCTGGCAATGAAGCACCTGTTGCCTCATTCGACTGTACCAAGGCCGCCACCAGCGTGGAAAAAACAATCTGCGGATCTGTTGCACTAGCTGCTTATGATCAAAGTGTGACGCAGTCTTTCAAGCAAGCGCTGGCTTACTACCAGACGAAAGAGGACACAAAAGAGACCATCGCCGAACTAAAAAAATCACAGAAACTTTGGCTTAAACAGCGCAACACTTGCGGTAGTGATGCGGTCTGTCTGGACAAATCCATGGGTGAACGTATTTTCGATATAAACCAAGTCATGGCTGACTATACCTATGAACACCGGGCGCACTAATCGGCCGATCATTGAAAGGACAGAAACAGAAATGACTGGGGCTACCATTGAATTCGCAGATGACCACCGTCAGCACGGTAGGATGGATGGAGCGTAGCGCTAACCAATGACTTGCTGGCGTTGTGTGCCAGCTTAGTCAGATGGCTATGCAAAGCTACCCATCGTTATTTATGTTGTCGTAAATTTTTGTTGGGTATCGCTGCGCTCGACCCAACCTACAAGATATCGCAAAAGGAAAAAGGTCGCCCGGTAGTCATGCCGCATAAATATAACGCTTGACGCACAGCCTGTTTAATAGAATATAATAATCGGCAATTTAATACCGATTAAATTGCATTAATCATATTAACAGGCATAAATTTACCTAATGAATTGGCTTCTATTCAACACGCCAGAAGAGCTGCAAATCGCGCTGGGAGAGCGGCTGCGACGCTTGCGCCTTAATCGTAATCTGGATCAGCGCATCACTGCGGAGAAAGCCGGTATCTCGGAAAGAGCATTGCGCAATCTTGAATCCGGACGCGGTTCAACTGTGGAAACTTTGCTGCGCGTATTGAAGGCGCTGGAATACCTTGAGGGTATTGAAATGCTTGCGCCAGAAATGAGCGTCAACCCGCTCGATTTGTTGCGTCAGGCCAAGGTGCCGCAGCGCGTGCGACGTGCCGCCAAGCCAAGCAAGATAAGCTGATGGATACACCGGTCATTGAGGTGCGCATCTGGGGGAAACGTGTCGGGGCTGTGGCTCCGGATCCGCGCCTGGGCTGTTATGTTTTTGCCTACGACCCGGCATGGCGGCGCAGCGGTATCGAATTGGCTCCGCTCACCATGCCCTTGGGGGACGCTCAGTCCACTTTTGCTTTCCAGAATCTTTCCGAACCTAGTTACAAACGTTTGCCCGGATTGCTGGCCGATGCGTTGCCCGATGATTTCGGTAATGCGCTGATCGATGCGTGGATGACGCGCAAGGGGGTAGAAAAACAGGCGATTACCACTCTCGATCGCTTGGCTTACATGGGCAAACGCGGCATGGGCGCTCTGGAATTCAAACCCGCGCGCGGGGCGCACCATGAAAGTGCCGAGCCGTTGGAGATGCAAACGTTGGTGGAAGCCGCGCGCAAAGTGATTCATGGTGATTTATCCGGCGATACGCACGCGCAAGCGGCGCTTGCCAATATTATTCGGGTGGGCACTTCGGCAGGCGGCGCACGAGCAAAAGCGGTCGTCACCTGGAACCCAATGGAGAACAAAATTCGCAGCGGGCAGTTTGATGCAGCCCCCGGTTTCGAGCACTGGTTACTCAAGTTTGATGGCATGGGCCGCGACCTGGAGCTGGGGGGAAGCGCCGATTACGGGCGCATCGAATATGCCTATCATCTGATGGCTGTTGCCGCCGGTATCAACATGTCACCCTGCCGCATGCTTGAAGAAAACGGCCGGGCCCACTTCATGACGCGCCGCTTCGACCGTGAAGTGAAAGAGCAAATCACCATCAAGCACCATGTGCAAACGCTGTGCGCCATGGATCATCTGGACTACAAACAACGCGCCACCCACGCCTACGCTCAGCTGTTCATGGTGATCGCCAAACTCAAGCTGGGCGACGAAGCGATCAGCCAAGCTTTTCGGCGGATGGTGTTTAATGTGATGGCAAAAAACTGCGACGATCACACCAAAAATTTTTCTTTCCGTTTGCGGCAGGGCGAATCATGGGAGCTTGCGCCGGCATACGATGTGACACACGCCTACAACCCAAAAGGGGAGTGGACCTATCAGCACCTGATGAGCGTGAATGGAAAATTCAGTGCGATCAATCGCGCGGATTTATTGCTTGAAGCAGATCGCTTTGGCGTGCGCCGTCCTTTGGATTTGATTGCCGACGTGCGTGCCGCGTTGGAGAGCTGGTCAAGATTTTCCAAAGAGGCAGGTTTGAACACAGCGACCACAGATGCAATTGCGGCAGATTTTGAATGGATTTGAAACGCGGTAGGATGGGTGGAGCAACGCGATACCCATCGTTTTTATGTTGTCGTAAATTTTCGTTGGGTATCTCTGTGCTCCACCCAACCTATAAAATCTCGCCCAGGAACGCGTAGGATGGGTGGAGCAAAGCGATACCCATCACCCCATCAATCAACTCATCAATATCCTCCCCATGACCAACTACCGCCGCAACCAGATCGCAGGCGCGACCTATTTCTTTACCGTCAATCTGGCGGATCGACGGCGCGGATTGTTGGTAGAGCATATCGAGGCGTTGCGTCACGCGCATCGGGCCGTGCAAATGCGGCATCCGTTTGTCATTTAGGCGATGGTGGTGTTGCCGGATCATCTGCATGCTATCTGGACGCTGCCCGTTGGCGACGCAGACTATGCAATGCGTTGGCGCTTGATCAAGGCAGCGTTTTCGCGCAGTGTGCCTGCAGCTGAGCTACGCTCCGTCAGCCGTCAAGAAAAGGGGGAACGGGGAATATGGCAGCGGCGGTTTTGGGAGCATACGATACGCGACGAGCTGGACTACCAGAGGCATGTTGATTACATTCATTTCAATCCGGTTAAACACGGATTAGTGACGGCAGTTCGTGATTGGCCGTATTCTTCTTTTCATCGGTGTGTGAAGCAAGGGGTGTTGCCGGATGATTGGGCGGGGGTGGGAGATTCGTCAGTAGGTGGATTTGGGGAGATGGGGTGATTGATCATTGAGGTTGATTTGATGGGTATCGCGTTGCTCCACCCATCCTACAAATTCCTATTTGATCCCACGTAGGATGGGTGGAGCAACGCGATACCCATCAACAACATTTTTAACATAAGGCAAGCATGGCAAAGGCAAAAACAATTTATTCCTGCACCGAGTGCGGTGGTCAGGTGCCCAAGTGGCAGGGGCAGTGCCCGCATTGCACGGCGTGGAAT
>Ga0315272_10001798_pt1 | contig 10568 bp, 8 predicted proteins | sample C3_middle_MG_FD_203918 | JGI IMG/M metagenome (GOLD analysis project Ga0315272, IMG submission 203918) | Sediment microbial communities from Yellowstone Lake, YNP, Wyoming, USA - C3_middle | ecosystem: Environmental > Aquatic > Freshwater > Lake > Sediment | place: USA: Wyoming | collected...
TGGAACCAAGATCATCCCGTACATCGGATCAGGCACTTTGCGTTGGCCGATCGGTTATCCGCGCATGATCACCTGCCGTTTCCATTGTTATTACGAACGCGGAAGCTGGCACAGCGGCCTCGACATGAAATACACCAATACTCAAGCGGGCACCATCTATGCGGCTGACCGCGGTCGGATCATGGAAGTCGGATACAATTCCATTGCCGGTTACTATGTCAAAATCAACCATAACAACGGGATGATCACTTATTATGCCCATATGCGATCACGCAGCTGGGTCATCGTCGGGATCGTCGTCAACAAAGGGGAAGCCATCGGCACCATCGGGATGACCGGGATCGCAACCGGACCTCATCTTCACTTCGGGGTCCTGATCAACGGTGAGTGGCGAGATCCCTGTAAGTATTTGTACTGCTGATGAAATACACGGTTTTTTGCAGCGGATCCAAAGGCAATTGTACCTTGATCCAAACCGATCAGGTCAAACTCCTTTTGGATTGCGGCCATACGAAACGCTATTTGACTCAAGCCTTCAAAGACCTCAACCTGCATCCGTCCCAGATCGATGCGGTCCTGATCACTCATAATCACATCGACCACGTCAGCCAGCTCAAACTGTTCAAAGACCGACCGGTTTTTGCGCCGCATGTGCTGTTGGAAAGGGAAGACACGATCGTCCTTGAACCTTTTCAGTGGATCACGCTGGGCGATTTGGAGATCTACGCGTTTCCGCTTTCCCATGATGCCCAGGAAACCTTCGGTTTCGTGGTCAAACAGGGCGAAGAGACCTTGGTCTATGTCACTGATACCGGCTATATTCGAGAAACAGATTTTGACCAACTCAGCAATGCGGACTATTATATCTTTGAAAGCAATCACGATGTGGAATTGCTGATGGCGACCAGTCGCCCTTATCCGGTCAAGAAAAGGATCCTGTCGGTCAATGGCCATCTCAGCAATCAGGATTCGGCCCAATATCTGGCCCAACTGATCGGACTCAACACGAAATCGATCCTGCTGGCCCATCTGTCCAGTGAAGCCAATACCGAAAGACAGGCCTTACAGACCCTGGTCGAAACCTTTGAATCTGTGCAGGTCCGGATCAATCCGGAACTGTCCATCCAATGCGCCAAACAAAATGAACCCGTCACAGGAGGAACCCTATGAAAAAATATGCCACGCTGATCATCAGCATTCTGTTGATCTGGAATGCGGTCCTGACCATCCAGTATCTCAGTGTCCAAGAGACGCTGAATTCCATCGAAATCACCGGAGAAGTGAAAACCATCCGTACGATCGTGACGGATTTCGACACCAACTATACCACCGCCGTTAAAAAGGCCAGCCTCAGCGTTGTCGGGGTTTCCAATTTCTATGGGAACGAACTGATCGGCTCAGGCAGCGGGGCCATCTACTCCAAAGACGGTGACGATGTCTACATCATCACCAACTATCACGTCATCAACGGCGCCAGCCGAGTGTCGGTGACCTTCGCCAACGGTGAAGAAGTCGCGGCGACTGTCGTCGGAAAAGATATCTGGACCGATCTGGCCCTCTTGAAAGCCACCAAGGCCGATCTGGCCAACCTCGCGTTTCCGTTGGGAGACTCCTCCAAAGTGGATGTCGGTCTGGTCGTGTTTGCGATCGGGTCGCCTTTAGGCCTGGATTTCTCAGGCTCGGTCACCATGGGCATCATCTCGGGAAAAGATCGCATCATTCCGGTCGATCTCGATAAAGACGGGACCGATGACTGGGACAGCATTTATCTTCAGACCGACGCCGCCATCAATCAGGGCAATTCCGGAGGACCGCTCATCAATGTCGCTGGAGAACTGATCGGCATCACCTCGATGAAGATCACAGACGGGACGATCGAAGGCATGGGCTTTGCGATCCCCATCAATGAAGTCGTGCCCATCATCGAACAGCTCAAAGCCAACGGAGAAGTCACCCGTCCGGTCGTCGGTTTCTCGGCCGTCGACTATAAATCGCTGACCGGCGATCAGAAGAATTATTACGGGATCAGTCTGAACGTCACCAGCGGGATCGTGCTCACCTCGATCACGGCCGGTTCTCCTGCAGCCAAAGCCGGTCTCAAAGCTTTGGACGTCATCACTGAATTTGACGGGACCGTCGTCGCCTCCTTCAAGGATTACCGTAAGTTCCTGTATGGGAAAAAGGTTGGGGATCAAGTGGAGATCACCTATGTCCGCGGGGCCAAGACCTATACCACCACGCTGAGAGTCGAATGATCAGACTGGTCTGCGTCGGTAAACTCAAAGAAAAAGCGCTGATCGCGCTGGTCGAAGATTATGCCCAGCGTATCCAGCCTTATCATAAACTTCAGATCACCGAACTTTCGGACGAGCCGAATTCTGACAATACGGCTCTCAATCTCAAAGCGATCGATAAGGAATCCAAAGCCATCCTCAATGTTATATCGACGGAAGACATCGTGATCCTGTTGGATCTGAAAGGACAGGGCTTTTCCTCGGAAGCCTTGGCCCAATCGATCCAGAACGCGTTCAACCGTTCGGCGAAAACATTGGTTTTCGTGATTGGCGGATCCCTGGGCGTCAGCGATGAAGTCCGTTCCCGCGCTAATCTGATCTGGAAACTCTCGGAGAATACCTTCCCGCACGGGATCGTACGCCTGCTTTGTCTTGAACAGATCTACCGCAGTTTCAAGATCCTCCCCAATCAGGCCTATCATAAATGACGCAAAGCGTCATTTTTATTTTATAATGGGGCTATGATCAGAGAAATAGCCCCGCATGTGTATGAACGCAGGGTCCACCCCGAAGGGGTGACCTGGTTTCTCAATACCTTTTTAATCACGACAGATCAGGCCAATGTCTACATCGACAGCGGTTTGGGATCCAGGGCCATCGAAGATTTTAAAAGCTTCGCCGATCCGGCTCTTCCCAACATCCTGATCTATACTCATTATCATTTTGATCATGTCTGGGGATCAGGGGCCTTGAGCTTCGCGAAAGTGATCGCCTGCGAACCGTTCAACAGCCTGCTTCAGAATGATTTTGAATTGTCTTATGCCTACTTCAAGGAGCTTCAGGAAGGCAAGGTCGGTTGTGTCTTCGCCGATACCCTGATCGAATACAAGACCCAACTGGGACCGCTGACTTTACTCCCGGCACCGGGCCATACGCAGGACGGACTGGTCATCATTGATGGGAGGTCAAAACTGGCCTTCATGGGGGATAATCTTCCCGATCAAGGCAAAGGTCTTTTTCCTGAACTTGAAGACAAAGAAGCCTATCTCAAGACCCTGCAGGCAGTCAAGGAACTCCAGCCAAAAACCTTGGTGGGAAGCCATTGCGATGAGGTCAGCCCACCACAGCTTGATCAGATCGTGAAATCGCTTACATCACTTAAAAAGGATGAAAGTTTTTTGTTGTAAAGAACATGATTATAAGTTACAATTAGAACAAGAGCAGGAGGAATTATGTTATGAAACAAATTACAGTGTTGGTTGTCGATCCCGTTGGACTACATGCTCGTCCGGCTACGGTGGCTGTCAGCGCCGCGAGTCGCTTTAAATGTGACGTGAAAGTTGCTTTTAAAGGTCGTTCAGTGAATATGAAATCTATTATGGGCGTCATGTCCTTGGGCATCCCGACTCAGTCAGAAGTCACGATTTCATGTGAAGGTGATGACGAAGAAGACGCAATCAAAACCATCGAAGACGTTCTCAGAACCCAAAAGGTCATTAAGTAAAACTGAAACATAAAACAGAAGATGATCTCATCTTCTTTTTATTGTGAGGATGATATGAACAACAAAATCAATATTTGGAAGAATTTTAAGGACCTCGATCCTGATCTCAAAGTTCTTTTAGAGAAAGCATCTGAGGCAGAATTGCAAGATGCTTTTTATACTGACCTGGAATTCGGGACAGCCGGCATGCGCGGGCTGCTGGGTGCCGGTCCCAATCGACTGAACATCTATACCATCCGCAAAGCCAACCTGGCTTTCGCGCGGTATCTTTTACAATATCCTCACGCCAAAGAACGCGGGGTCGCCATTGCTTACGACAATCGCCACATGTCAAAAGAATTCGCGATGGAATCGGCAGCCGTCCTAGCCAAAAACGGAATCAAGTCCTATGTCTTTACCGGTCTGAGGCCTACGCCTGAGCTTTCGTTTGCAGTACGCACTTTACAATGCGAAGGTGGGATCGTCGTTACCGCTTCCCATAACCCGAAAGAATACAACGGATATAAAGTCTATGACGATAAAGGCTGTCAGTTGGTGCCCCATCTGATCGAACAGGTCATCGCCGAGATCAACAAGATCGACAATGAGCTCACCATCGATGTCACCCTCAACGCGTCTCAGAAAAAACTCATCCACATGATCGACCAAGAAGTCGACGTACCTTATCTGAAAGCCGTTTTCGATTGTCAGTTACGCCCGACCCAGGACAAATCCAAGATCAAACTGGTCTTTACCCCGCAACACGGTACCGCCAACATCCCGGTCCGGGAAACCTTGGCCAAAGCCGGTTATCTGACGATCCCCTTATTGAGCCAGTGCGATCCGGATCCCGACTTCATCAACACCAAATCTCCCAATCCCGAAGAAAAGATCGCCTATGAAGGCGCCATCGCGTTGGCCAAAGAAGTCAACGCCGACGCGGTCCTCAGTACCGATCCTGACGCCGACCGCTTGGGCGTCGCTGTGTTGCATCAAGGCGAGTATGTTTTATTGACCGGAAACCAGACCGGTTCGATCCTCATTGACTATGTGTTCTCGACCAGACGGGAATTGGGCAAGATGCCGGTCAATCCGGTCATGTTCAATACCGTGGTCACCTCTGATCTGGGCGAGAAAGTCGCTTCCCATTATGGGGTCGAGACCGAAAAGACGCTGACCGGATTCAAATTCATCGGCGATAAGATCGCGACATATGAAGTAAATCATAAAAAGAACTTCGTTTTCGGATATGAAGAATCCTACGGCTATCTGTTTGAACCCTTCGTGCGTGATAAAGATGCGATCCAGGCCTGCCTGATGCTGGCGGAATGCATCACCTATCATAAAAACAACGGAAAGACCTTGGTCGACGTGCTCAACGGGCTCTATGTCCAATACGGTACTCACCTTGAAGAACAAGTTTCTTTGACCCTGAAGGGGGAAGAGGGCGCCTTGCGCATCAAAGAGATCCTGAATCATTTCCGGTCTGAGACCATTGTTGCCTTTGCGGGCATCAAGGTCGTCGGCAAGGAAGACTACATGACCTCGGTCAAAGACGATCACGGGAAAACATCCGTTTTGGATTTCCCGAAATCCGACGTCATCAAATACCGTCTTGAAGACGGATCCTGGATCGCCATAAGACCTTCCGGCACTGAACCGAAATGCAAATTCTATTTCTGCATCGTCGCCAAAGATCAGTCAGAGGTCAAAACCAAATTCAACGCCATCAAAGAAGACCTGCAAAAGCATTACCAATAAGGGGGCCGCTAATGCGTCACGAGATCATCAAGCAGTTTCATGAAGGCCATTGTCTGGATGCCCATAAAGTCTACGGGGCACATTTTGAAAAAGATGAAAAAGTCGCCGGTGTCCGCTTTACCGTGTATGCGCCGGCTGCGCAACGCGTCTTGGTGACCGGTTCCTTCAACAATTGGGAAGGCATCGATCTTAACCATGAACATGATGGGACCTGGTCTGTTTTTGTGCCCAATGTTTCCGAGTGGAGCCTGTATAAATACAAAATCCAGAAAAAGGACGGCAATTGGATCGAAAAAGCCGATCCTTACGGATTCGCGGCGGAAGTTAGGCCCAAGGTTTCCAATCTGGTCGTCGATCTGGGCGGTTTCAACTGGAACGACAAGACCTGGATCGGCAAGCGGCGCAAACATTTTGATGAACCCATGAACATCTATGAACTGCATCTGGGTTCCTGGATGAAACGGGATGGCCTGTTCTGGATGAACTATGAAGAACTGGTCCATCATCTGATCCCTTACGTCAAAGACATGGGCTATACCCACATCGAATTGATGCCTCTGAATGAGCATCCTTTCGACGGCAGCTGGGGCTATCAGGCCCATGGCTATTTCTCCCTGACTTCCCGATACGGGACCCCCAAACAGTTCATGCATCTGGTCAACCAATGCCACATCAACAACATCGGGGTCATTCTCGATTACGTGCCGGTCCATTTCGTCAAAGACGATTTCGGCCTGCGCTATTTCGACGGATCGGCCCTGTATGAATATACCAGCGACAAAGACGCCAACAGTCAATGGGATACGATGAACTTCGACTTGTGGAAAGAAGAAGTCAGGTCTTTCCTGATGAGTTCCGCTTCCTTCTGGATGGAGACCTATCACATCGACGGTTTACGGGTCGATGCGGTCAGTAACCTCATCTATTGGCACGGCAACAAACAAAACGGGTCCAATGACGGTGCCGTGGCCTTTATCCGTCGTCTCAATTATTACCTCAACGTCAGATATCCCGGGGTCACCATGATCGCCGAAGATTCCTCCGATTTTCCGAAAGTGACCCATCCGACCACCGACATGGGCCTTGGTTTCGACTACAAATGGGACATGGGATGGATGAACGACACCCTGAAATATTATGCCCTGGATCCTGTCTATCGTCAGTTCCATCACCATCAGCTGACCTTCTCGATGGCTTACTTCTATTCCGAAAACTTCATTCTGCCGTTATCGCATGATGAAGTCGTGCATGGGAAAGGCACCATCATCAATAAGATGTGGGGCTCCTACGAACAGAAATTTGCCCAGGTCAGAAATCTGTACCTGTATATGATGACCCATCCAGGCAAGAAACTGAACTTCATGGGCAATGAATTGGCCCAGTTCAAGGAATTCGACGAACATGTCGAACTGGATTGGTTCCTGCTGGGGTTTGAAGCCCACAACAAGTTCCATCGCTATATCCGCGATCTGAATCATGTGTATTTCTATCACAGCGCCCTCAGCAAGCTCGATTACAACCATAAAGGCTTCAAATGGATCGATGCGGACAATGCGGCCCAAAGCATCTACACCTATTACCGTGAAGATGAGCATGCCTGTATCCTGGTCGTCTTGAACATGACCCCCAATGCCTATGAACACTTCCGTTTAGGGGTTCCTTATCCGGGACTCTATTCGGAAATCATGAATACCGAAAAAGACATCTACAATGGCAGCAACATGTGCAACTACTTCCCGCTCAATGCGGAAGAATATCCGTCACATGGCTACACGCAAAGCATCAATATCCGGATCGCCCCGTTCGCCGGCATCCTGTTTGAGCTGCGCCGATAAAGATTGAGCACAGTGCTTATTTATGTTAAAATGAGCACGTGCTTTTTTTAAGGAGGTCCAAGATGTTTAAGGACAAGTTTGAGTTTAAAAGGGACTTTACCCAACGCGTGATTGAGAACTACGGCCGTTCGGTAGCGGAATCGCATCGTACGGAACGCTATATCGTTTTAGGAGAAATGGTCAGGGATTATGCTTCCATCCACTGGAAGAACACCAAGGAAGAAGTGGCCCATTTAGAAGCCAAACAGATGGTGTATTTCTCCATGGAATTTTTGATCGGGAGACTGTTGACCAACAACCTCATGAATCTGGGCATCTATGACGTCGTCAAAGAAGGCCTGAATGAATTGGACATCGATCTGAATCAGCTGGAAGACATGGAAAGCGATGCCGGATTAGGCAATGGCGGTTTAGGCCGCCTGGCGGCTTGTTTCATGGATTCTTTGGCGTCGATGAGCCTGCCTGGTCATGGCAACTGTATCCGTTATGAATACGGCTTGTTCAAACAGAAGATCGTGGACGGCTATCAGGTCGAAGTGCCTGATCAATGGCTGAGATTGGGCAATGTCTGGGAAGTCCGCAAACCGAAACACGCCGTGGAAGTCAAATTCTGGGGCAGGATCGAAATGCAGAAGGGCGATGGCATTGAGATCATTTTCAACCATGTCGATTACGAGTCCGTTCTGGCGGTCCCTTATGACATGCCGGTAGTGGGACGCGGGACCGATGAAACCAATACCCTGAGATTATGGTCCGCCGAAGCGTCAGACAATCTGCCTGCCGACAAGGATTTCCGTGAATACATCAATGAGGTCCGTGAGATCTGTCAGAACGTCTATCCGGATGATTCGACCGAACACGGCCGCTTCTTAAGATTGAAGCAGCAGTATTTCTTTGTCTGTGCCGGAATCGCTTCCAACATCAAGGCCCATCTGAGGGTCTATCCTTCCTTGGACAACATGGCCGACAAGTTGGTCTTCCAGCTTAATGATACCCATCCGATCCTGGCCATCCCTGAACTGATGCGCGTCCTGATGGATGAACATCACTATACCTGGGATGAAGCCTGGCCGATCGTCTCCAAGATCTTTGCCTATACCAATCATACGGTCATGGCTGAGGCTTTGGAAAAATGGCCGATCGATTACGTCCAGCGCTTACTGCCGCGCATCTACATGATCATCGAAGAAATCAACCGCCGCTTTTTGGAAAACGTAAGACGTCAGTATCCGTTACAGACGGATCTGATCAACCGTGTTTCGATCATCCGTGACGGCATGGTCCATATGGCTCATCTGGGCATCGTTTGTTCGTTCTCCGTCAATGGCGTCGCCAAACTGCATACCGAGATCCTGATCAAGGACGTCTTCAAAGACTTCTATCTTTTATTCCCCGAGAAATTCAACAACAAAACCAACGGGATCACCCATCGCAGATGGCTGGTTTATTCCAATCCGCAGCTCAAAGGGCTGCTGGATGTCACCATCGGTTCAGATTATGTCTATGAACCCGAGACTCTGATCCGTTTGATGGATCACATCGATGAGCCTAAACTCCAGAAAGCGTTCCTGGAAGTCAAAGCCAAACGCAAAAAGATCCTCGCCGCCTACATCGAAAAGACTGTCGGCATCAAAGTCGATACGAACTCCATCTTTGACGTACAGGCCAAGCGTCTGCATGCCTATAAGCGACAGCTTCTGAATTTGATGCACATCATTTACCTGATCCAAAAGATCAAGAAAGATCCGACCTTTACGATGACACCGCGGTCCTTCATCTTTGCGGCCAAAGCGGCTCCGGGTTATTATTACGCCAAGAAAGTCATCAAGCTGATCCACAGCATCGGACAGGTGGCCAACAACGATCCGGCCATCTCCAAGTTCATCAAAGTCGTTTTCCTGCCCAATTATAACGTGTCTACCGCTGAGATCCTGATGAACGCGGCGGATGTGTCCGAACAGATCTCCACCGCCGGCAAAGAAGCCAGCGGAACCGGCAACATGAAGTTCATGATGAACGGGGCTTTGACCCTGGGCACTCTGGACGGGGCCAACGTCGAGATCCATGAACGGGTCGGAGATCAATACGACGTCATCTTCGGGATGCAAGTCGAAGACATCGAAGCCTTGAAGCTGAAAGGCTACAACGTCTGGGACTTCTACAATGCCGATCCCGAACTCAAGGCCGTCATCGATTCCCTGATCGACGGATCCTTCCATCCGGACCGTGATGAATTCAAGGTCATCTATGATGAACTGATGTTTCGTAATGACGAATACTTCCATCTGGCCGATTTCAGAGCCTATGTCGATGCCCAACTGGAAGTCGAAAAACGCTACAACGATCAGAAATACTGGGCCAAGATGTGTCTGGTCAACATCGCCCAATCCGGTTTCTTCTCCTCAGACCGTACCATCCGACAGTATGCGGATGAGATCTGGCATATCAAACCTTTACAATAAGCAGCGCAAGCTGCTTTTGTTTTGGGTGAACCCTTGTCTCATGGCCGCTTTTCGTGTACAGTTTAACCATGACTTTCACAGCACGACGTTTGACCGTGGGGCTCTTGTTGGCGCTTCAGTTCATCGCCAGCATCTCCATGAGCATGGTTTTCTCTTTAGCCCCGACCATCACGGCTTTTTTTGGCTTACCTGCCTCTAATGCGACCTTCCTCAACATCGGTTTTGTCGCGGCAGGATTGCTTTCTCCGGTGTTTGGTTATGCGGCCGATCGGCAAGGCACCAAACAGATCTTGATCCTGGGCACTTTGATTTTTGTCTTGGGTCATGGCCTGGCGGCGATCAGCACCAGTGTCTGGCTTTATATTATGGCTCGTTTCCTGATTGGCTTGGGATACAGTGCCTTATTGGGACTGATCGTCTCTTACTTGTCGAAGTTGTTGGATCACAGCAGGATGGGATCCATTTCCGCCTTTCTCAAACTGGCTTTTGCCTTAGGGGTCTTTGTTTCTCCGGTCTTGGCGGGGACCTTGGTCAACTGGGTCGGGTTTCAAGTTCTGTATCTGATTTTGACCCTGATCGGCGCTTTGATCCTGTGGGGGCTGTTTTGGATCCCCTCGATCGGCTTGTCTCAAGAAGGCCATGTGACGATGAAGGAAGTGCGTACGCTGTTTCGAAACAAAACCGTGCTGGCCTTTATGGGGGTTTCTTTGGCTACCGCGTTACCGGGCTATGCTTTTTTCAATTTCTTGAGCGTTTTTCTGAGTGAAAAAGGGTTCGCTCAACTCAACATCTC
>Ga0315272_10001799_pt1 | contig 10566 bp, 8 predicted proteins | sample C3_middle_MG_FD_203918 | JGI IMG/M metagenome (GOLD analysis project Ga0315272, IMG submission 203918) | Sediment microbial communities from Yellowstone Lake, YNP, Wyoming, USA - C3_middle | ecosystem: Environmental > Aquatic > Freshwater > Lake > Sediment | place: USA: Wyoming | collected...
ATCGACAAATCCCGGCAATCCGTAGCGGGAAACCTTGGGGAAATAGGTGCCGCCGTAGAACGGCCCGCCATCGGGCATGAGAAACATGGTCAGCGGCCAGCCGCCGGGGCGGCCGGCGAGCATCTGGTGAGCGCTCTGGTAGATCTGGTCGAGATCTGGCCGCTCTTCACGATCAACCTTGATGTTTACGAACAGGCGGTTCATCACCGCCGCCACCTCTACATCCTCGAAGGACTCATGCGCCATGACATGACACCAGTGGCAGGCTGAATAGCCAATGGAGAGCAGGATGGGCTTGTCCTGCTCACGTGCCAGGGCCAGCGCTGCCGCACCCCAGGGATGCCAATCAACGGGATTGGCAGCATGTTGCAGCAGGTAAGGCGAGGTCTCGCCGGAAAGACGGTTAGCCATCGACAAGCAAGCCCGCCCGCAGAAAGACCTGCAGCGCATGTCCGATTGCCCCATGCGCCGCAATTTCGCGACTGCCATCACAAGAGCGCAGCAGTGCGCAACCCGCCGCATCCAGCCGCAACGCGCCATGGCGCGCGGTGGCCACAATCCCGGACATTGCCTGCGCCTGTGCCAGGGCATGGGCCCTGGGTTTGGCGCCCGGCTGATCAGGGAACTGCCGGGCCACCGTCGCCGGCTGTATCGCCTGCTGGGCCCACAGTTCGATCCATGCCCACTCGAACCCCGCCACATCATCAGCCCATTGCGCCGTGCCATATTCAGAAACCAGTGCTTGCGCCTCGGCCAGCAGGTCAGCGCAATCGATGCGCGATGGGCAGGCGCTGGCCAGCACCATGGCCGCCGCCTTGGCCAGCGGATGCGCAATCGTCACGCTGTTGCCGCCGCCGTCGCGCAGCACAAAGCGCTGCGGCGTGTCGCTGCCGAAATCCAGCTCTTCGTCGCAGGTGAGGTCAGCGTGGAAGGCCAGGTCGCGGATGGCCTGCGCCTGTGGCCAGTCCGCTACCTCGGTGTCGATGCGAGTGAGCAAAGCACGGCGGAATTTGCGAATGGCGAGGTAGTCGAGAAACTGCTCGCGCTGCACACGATCATCCATACCGTCGACCGCAGCCAGCGCCGCGGCCGCGGCCGCATCGGGCAACATGGCTGTAAGGTCGGTATCGGCGACATATTTCAGTCCCGCTGCGTGAGCCGCCGTAACAAAGTCAGCAAACAGGCAGGGCTCGTTGATGTCAGTCAGATACTCGTGATAGAGGTAGCTCGCCGACACGCCGAGCAGATGCTCGGTCTCGCTCACCAGCAGACGTGCCTCATGGCTGGCGCGGGCCTGCCATGCCGGCAGCATCGTGCGCAGCAGGGCCAGCGCCTGCTCCACCTGCGCTGCCGGCGTCAGCGCACCGCTTACGCGGGATCGCAAAAAATTGCGCAGCACACCGCGCATGTGCCAGCCCGGCAGGACATTGAAGCTGATGTAGGCAATGCCGCCGCGGCGCAACTGTCGACCGCAGACGTCGAGTATTTTTACGCGCACGGCCTGCGGCACCCATGAGTAGAGGCCATGGGCGATGATGAAGTCGAAGTCGCCGAGATCATCCAGCCCGCCAGCGATATCCCGTTGCTCCAGGCGAATGTTGGTCAGACCGAGTTGGCCAATGAGCTTCTGGCCTGCATCCACCTGCTGCGCGGACAAATCGACGCCGACAAATTCTCCGCCGGCGAGATCGAAAGCCATGGGAATCAGATTGCCGCCCTCGGCACAACCGAGTTCGAGCACGCGCGGCCGCAAGGTGTCGGGCGCTACCATGCCCATCAAAGCCGCCGTGGCGGCCAGGCGCTCGATGTGGCTCTCGGCCACCGGCACGCTGCCATAGGGCAGCGCGTCGTAGCTTTCAAGCGTTGGCACGTGGCCGCGGGCTAGTTGAACAGCGCGCGCCACCAGCGCTTGCGGCCTTCGGGCACGGGGGCGACAGGCTTCAGGTCATCCGGTGGCACCTGGCACATGATCCAGCCCGGCAACGGCGGGTTGGTCGAAAAACCGCAAGACACGCCAAGGTTGTTCGGGTCGTAGATCTTGATGAAGGATGATTTCTTCTCGATGTCGTCCGCGTAAACGATGGCACAGTAGTCGTGGTGATGTTCGTCGCGCAACAACTTGTCGATGCGTTCGATGAAGGCGGTGACCTGCGCGCCCGGCGCTGGCGTGGTCGGCACCGGCTCGCCGACGGCATAGAGGTACCAGCCGTCCGCCGGGTCGATGCGGCCCCAGAAGGCAGTAAGTTGGTCCCATGACATCACGGACCAGAGGCGGCCGGTATAAAAGTCGTTAAAGGTATTCATCGCTCGATTTGCCCAACATCACGCACCGCGCCGGTGTCTGCGCTGGTGGTCAAGGCCGCATAGGCACGCAGGGCAGCGGTCACCGGTCGCTGGCGATTGACCGGCTTCCACGCTGCCGCGCCTTTCGCCTCCATGGCGGCGCGGCGACGCGCCAGGTCGGCATCCGACACTGCAAGATGAATGGTCCGTTGCGGAATGTCGATCTCTATGGTGTCACCTTCTTCGATCAGGCCGATGGCGCCGCCGGCCGCGGCCTCGGGCGAGGCGTGCCCGATGGACAGGCCGGAGGTGCCGCCGGAGAAGCGGCCGTCGGTGAGCAGGGCGCAGACCTTGCCCATGCCCTTGGACTTGAGATAAGAGGTGGGGTAGAGCATCTCCTGCATGCCGGGGCCGCCTTTGGGGCCCTCGTAGCGGATGACGACGACGTCCCCCGCGACAACCTGGTCGGCAAGAATTTTTTCCACGGCCTCGTCCTGCGACTCGAACACGCGGGCACGGCCGGTGAATTTGAGGATGGAGTCATCGACGCCCGCCGTCTTGACGATGCAGCCCTTCTCGGCGATGTTGCCGAACAGCACCGCCAACCCGCCGTCCTGCGAGTAAGCATGGGCCTTGTCGCGAATGCAGCCCTCGGCACGATCGAGGTCGAGCTCGGGAAACCGCCGTTCCTGCGAAAACGCCTCGGTGGTGACGATGCCGCCGGGTGCGGCGCGGTAGTAGTCAATCACCGCTGCATCCTGGGTGCGCATCACGTCCCATTTGTCCAATGCCGCGCCGAGCGACGGGCTATGCACGGTAGGGCATTCGCGATGCATCAAGCCGGCGCGATCCAGCTCGCCGAGCAGGGCCATGATGCCGCCAGCGCGATGCACATCTTCCATGTGATATTTCTGCGTCGCCGGCGCCACCTTGGACAGGCAGGGCACACGCCGCGACAGGCGATCGATGTCGGCCATGGTGAATTTCACTTCGGCCTCATGGGCGGCGGCGAGCAGGTGCAGCACGGTATTGGTCGAGCCACCCATGGCGATGTCCAGCGTCACGGCGTTCTCGAAGGCGGCGAAACTGGCAATGGAACGCGGCAGCACGCTGGCGTCGTCCTGCTGGTAGTAACGCTCACACAACTCCACGACCAGGCGACCGGCGCGCAGGAACAGTTCGCGCCGATCGGCGTGGGTTGCCAGCAGCGAGCCGTTACCGGGCAGGGACAAGCCCAGCACTTCGGTCAAACAGTTCATCGAGTTGGCGGTGAACATCCCCGAACAGGAGCCGCAGGTCGGGCAGGCCGAGCGTTCGATGTTGGCGACTTCGGCATCGGAATTTTTGGAGTCGGCCGCCTCAACCATGGCATCCACCAGGTCGAGCTTGCGGAGGGCGCCGCCCCAGTTAACCTTGCCGGCTTCCATCGGCCCGCCGGAGACAAACACCGTGGGCACGTTGATGCGCAGCGATGCCATGAGCATGCCGGGGGTGATCTTGTCGCAGTTGGAAATGCACACCATGGCGTCGGCGCAGTGGGCATTGACCATGTACTCGACGGAATCGGCAATGAGTTCGCGCGACGGCAGCGAATAAAGCATGCCGCCATGGCCCATGGCGATGCCGTCATCGACAGCGATGGTATTGAACTCCTTGGCCACGCCGCCGGCCGCCTCGATCTCGCGCGCCACCATCTGGCCGAGGTCCTTGAGGTGCACGTGACCGGGCACGAACTGGGTGAAGGAATTGACCACGGCGATGATGGGCTTGCCGAAGTCGCCATCCTTCATGCCGGTAGCGCGCCACAGGGCGCGGGCGCCGGCCATGTTACGGCCGTGGGTGGAGGTGCGGGAACGGTAAGCGGGCATGTCTGACTCCAGGACTTGGGGCTGGGAGGCTGACCCGGGACAGGGGCACCTCAACCTGCCGATTCTACCCAACCACAGGCTATTTACCCTGCCGCAACTCAAGAGCCAGCGTCAAGCGGACTTTAAGATCTACGGTGTGATAGGGTTTGACGAGATAGTCGTCGGCGCCCATTTCATAACAGCGCTCGATGGTTGCGGGGTCGGCGTCGGCCGACAGCATAACGATCGGAAGGCCGCTGTGCTCCAGGTTGCCGCGCACAGCCCGCAGCACGGCGAAGCCATCCATGTCGGGCATGCGTATGTCCAGCAGCAGCGCACTCACCGCTTCTCGCTGCAGCAGGGCCAACGCGGCGGCGCCACTGGCCGCCGGCAGCGGCTTGAAGCCAAGCTGGCCGAGGCGGGCTTCAAGCAAACGCAGATTGAGCGGTTCGTCGTCGACAATAAGTATCCGCGCACCCGCTGCCGCGCTGGCATCGAGGCGAATGGTCGGCTCGAAATGCCGGGCGCGGGCTTCCAGGCAACGCCGCACGCGTTGCCGCAATTCGACCGCGTTGACCGGTTTGACCAGGTAATCGGCGGCACCGAGGCTGAGGCACTGCACCACGGATTCCCGATCCTTTGCGGCGGTCAGCATGACCACCGGCATGTCTTTCAACTTGTCATCGGACTTGATGGCATCAAGCGTAGCGAGACCATCCATCTCGGGCATGTTCATGTCCAGCAGCACCAGGTCGAATCGCTCCAGTGCGAGAAGCTCGAGCGCGCGCCGACCATTTTCCGCCGTTGCCACATGCCAGCCCTCCTGTTGCAAACGCCGCGTGATGAGCAAGCGGTTGGCTTCTTCGTCGTCGACCAGCAGTAAAGAGTATTGGTGTTCCATGGTATCCGGTCGTTTGGTTCAAGCGGCCTGGGCAATCGGGGCGGCACCTGCCTCGATCCGCTTCGCCAGGCGGCCGAACTCGCCAACCAACACGGCGACCTCCTCATCCCGGCCTTCCTTGGCGGCGGCTTCAAGCTTGGCGCCGAGTTCAGTGATCTGCGGATAGCCATAGCCACCACCCACACCCTTGATGTCGTGGGCCAGCTTTCGCATCGCCGCCAGATCCTCCGCCGCAAGCGCGTCGTTCAAACCTTGCTGGTAACCGGGCAGACGGGCAAGGAAATAGGCCACCAGGTCGAGCATTTCCGGACCTTCGGCAATCAGTTCGGAGACTATCGGCTCCTCCCCGCCAGGCGCCATGGGTGGGACCTTGCCCAGTATCTCTTCGGCCAACTGATCGAGTTTTCGCAGCAAATCCGCAATGGCCTGCTGGTTGCCGGTGGCGACGGAAAATTCCAGCGGCCCGGCCAACCGGCCAAGCGACACACACCGGTAGCGTATGGCATCCAGTCGCAGATCCCGCGCCTTCTCGCCAACGGACTCCAGGTCGCCGTGAACAAGCACTTGCCGCAGTATGGCGACTTCGTTTGACAGGCGGCCGGCAAAATAGCGCAGCGCCTCGGCGCCCGGCAGGTCGGAATCGAGCATCACGTCAGCCGACGATTCCGGCACGAGTTCTACCAAACCAAGGTCCGTGAGCAGGTGGCGGCGCAGCGCCTCGGTGAAGCGCGCGCGCTCGATTGGTTTGGAAAGAAAATCGTCGCAGCCGGCCTCGATGCAGGCCGCCACGTCCTGCGCCGTAGCGTTTGCTGTCAGTGCAACAATGGCGCCCGCATAGCCTTTCTCGCGTAACAGGCGCACGGCGGTCAGGCCATCCATTACCGGCATCTGCATATCCATCAGGATCAGGTCGAACGGCCGGGCCAGCGCAGCTGCCACCGCCGCTTCACCATTGTCAACAATGACCAGTTCTGCGCCGAGGCGGCGCATGTTGAGCTGGACCAGGCGCTGGTTGTCGAGGTTGTCCTCGGCCAGCAGTACCACACCCGCCAGGGATTCGGTTTCGGCCACTACCGGGGACATTGGCTGCGCCTCCCGCGCCTCTGCGAGGCTGTTGACCAGCGTGCCGACTTCGCCAGTGGCGAGAGTGATATAAAAATGGCTGCCCTGCCCGGGCACACTGGCGGCAAGCACCGTACCACCCAGCATTTCCGCCAATTGCTTGGATAGTACCAGTCCCAGGCCGGTGCCACCAAAGCGTCGTGTCGTGGTGGCGTCGGCCTGGGCGAAGGGCTGGAACAACCGGCCAATCTGTTCCGGGTTGATGCCGATGCCGGTGTCCTCAACCTCGATGACCAGCAATTGCTTGTCCACTTCATGGCGCAGACGCAAGGTCACGCCGCCGCGTTCGGTGAACTTCAGCGCATTGCCGACGACGTTGAGCAGCACTTGCTTGACGCGCAGGGGATCGGTATGGATGGTCCAAGGCAGCGGAAAGTCGAACTCCAGTTTGAAATACAGTCCCTTGTCCTCGGCCTGCAGTCGCGCAATTGCAGCAACATCCTCGACCATCGGCAGCACGGGCACAGGCACACACTCCACCTCCAGCTTGCCGGCCTCGATTTTCGAGAGGTCGAGAATATCGTTGATGATGCCGTGCAGGTGCTTGCCGGCACGATGGATGGTACGGATAGCCTCGATGCGTTCCGCCATGGTCTGGTTGACGTCGAGCATCGCCTCGGAGAATCCGATGATTGCGGTCAGCGGCGTACGAATCTCATGGCTCATGTTCGCGAGGAACATGCTCTTGGCCACACTGGCCTGTTCGGCTGACGCCTTCTGCAGCATCGCCTCGCGCGCCTGCGTCTCGGCCTTATTGAGTTCCGTCAGGTCGGTAATGATGCCGATCAGGCCAACCACCCGTCCGCCGGTATCGGTCACAGTGGCTTTTGAATACAGGGCTTCGACCTGCCGGCCATCCCGCATTGTCAGGGGCAGTTCGTAATTCTGGACGCCGGGGCTGGCCATCAGGGCGTGGTCCATTTTTTCGTGATAAGACGCGACTTCCGGCGACTGGGCATAGAGTTCGCGCACCGTGCGGCCGACGATTTCCTCGCGGCCGATAGCGAACAGTTTTTCCCATGCCCGGTTCACGCTGAGGTAGGCACCCTGCGTGTTCTTGTAGTACATCGGCACCGGCAGCGCTTCAATCAGCTCCTCGGTGAAATGCAATTGCTCGCGCATTTCGCCCTTGCTTTCCAGAAGCTGAGTAACCATCTGTTGCATCCGTTCGGCCATGCTGTTGAAAGCGAGTGCCAGCTTGCGCGTCTCAAAGGCGCCCTCCGGCACGGCGCGTGCCCCGTATTGGCCATGGCCAAATTTGTCGGCGGCGTCGGCAAGGGCAAGCATGGCGCGCAGGGGAATGCGCAAGAGCTGCCACATACTGACAAAGATCAGCAGGCCGCCGACAGCTGCAAACCACAGATAGCGCTGGAAGTCCTGCCAGAGCTCGGCCAGGACCTGCGTCGGTGCCAGCGTCACTTCAAGGTCGCCATAGCGGTTGCCACCCAGAGTTATTTCGGCTGACCGCGTGATCGGCGGAATATTGAGCCAATTTCGGAACCACGCCGGTACCAGCAATGGTGTACGCGAGGGACGAGTCCCGACGTCATCACGCCCCGACGCGCGCCAAACCAGTTGGGACACATCGGAATAGGCAACTGCCTGCCGTTCCAGCAGTTGCTGGGCGCTGGCGAGGTCTCCTGTCACCGCCTGCTCGGCCACCAGCGGTACGGCGATCAGCAGCAGCAGGCGCGAACGCTCATTCTGGTCGGCGATGGATTCCTCGCGATGTTCTCCCATGATGAGGACCACGAACAACGCCGCGCCGGTGACCAGCAAGCCGCCCTGCACCAACAAGATGCGACCGAGCAAGGGCCAGCGCGACCAGGCCTCGCGAAAACGGCTCATTGACTTTGTGATCATTGCGCTTGAGCGGCCCGGCGCTTGTAAAAGTGGCGATACACGTCGTAGTCCCTGTCCTCGACCGCGACAAAACTCCACGGCTCTTTGAGATGCAGCACTGCAGCGCTGGTCTGCAAAACCTTGCGGCCTTCGACATCGTGGTCCATGTCAACAAACGCCTTGCGCACGGCCGCAACGACATCCGGCGGCAGTGCCGGGTGGGCCATGATGGGATGTTCGAGGTGGGGCGCACTCACCCACAGTACGCGATAGGGAAAGTCCGAACGCGCCGCATACTGCTCCAGCGACTTCTTGTTGACGCCGGCAGCAGCCACCTGCCCGGCCTTGAATTGGGCTATCGCACCTTCCTGGTTACCGGCAAATGTCTCGACGACATTGATGCCCAATTCACGCAGATGATCGGCCGGAATCTGGTAGGCAACAAAAGCATTGGGCGATGGAAAAACGACCGTCTTGTCCCGCAACTGGTCGAGTGAACGCACGGGGCTGTCATCGCGTACGACAATCGCGCCATGAATCGGGGGGCCGCCAAGCCGGGCGATGGCGCGGTAGCCCAGCTTGTCGCGCTCAGGAGTAAACAGGTGGTTGGTGTAAGCGAAGGCGATGCCCTCCTTCACCGTCATGTCCGTCGTTTCCGGTGCGGTCTTGCCCATGCGCAGCCGCAGCAGGACCTTCGCCTTGCGCGACACATAAGCGAGGTTGGGGTTCCAGGCTTGGGCAGTGAGTGTCACGCTGCGCTGGTTGACCACGCTGAAGTCGAGGGGGCGTGTGGCATCGCTTGCAGCACACGCAAGCGTGTTTGCAAGCAAACCGATGGCGACCAGAATAGCGGGGGCGGCGCGATGCAAAACGGCTCTCCGAAAAACGACGCGGAATGCCGCATAGGTTAGCAAACATTGCAAAGATCCGGGATTGCCTGTGTCGTCGCCCCCCGGGGGCGGGTAAACTGCCGCATGCTCCTACACCCCCAGTTCGATCCTGTCGCCCTGCAACTCGGCCCGCTGGCCGTGCGCTGGTATGGCTTGATGTATCTCGCCGGCTTTCTGGCTTTCATCGCGCTCGGTCGGCACCGTGCGGCAAAACAGCCATGGCAGGCATTTTCGGCGCCGGACATTGATGATCTGCTGTTCTACGGAGTGCTCGGTGTCATCCTCGGCGGCCGTCTGGGCCAGGTGATTTTCTATGAGCCCGGCTATTACCTCGCGCATCCGCTCGAGATTCTTGCCGTGTGGAAAGGTGGCATGAGCTTCCACGGCGGCTTTCTCGGCGTATTGGTGGCAATGGCCCTGTTTGCGCAGAAGGGCGGGCGGCGTTTCTTCGCGGTCACCGACTTCATCGCGCCATTGGTACCGCTGGGCCTCGCGGCCGGGCGCATCGGCAACTTCATCAATGGCGAACTTTGGGGTCGCGTCACCGACCCTTCGCTACCCTGGGCCATGGTGTTTCCGCAAATCGACATGCAGCCGCGCCATCCCTCACAACTCTACCAGGCTGGCGGCGAAGGCCTGCTGCTGTTCGTTATACTCTGGGCATATTCTTCCCGACAGCGCCCGGTGGGCGCAGTGTCCGGTGCATTTCTCGTCGGCTATGGCATGCTGCGCTTTCTTGCCGAGTATTTCCGCGAACCCGACGCCGGCATCTTCGGCCTGTCCTACACGGTGAGCATGGGTCAGTGGCTATCGCTGCCCATGGTCATTTTCGGTATGTGGCTGATGACAAGGAGGCGCAACTGATGGAACGACCTTTCAGAGTGCTTGGTGTCCAGCAGATCGCCATCGGCGGGGAGTCGAAGGAACGCCTGCGCATGCTTTGGGTTGACCTGCTCGGGCTCAAGGTAACCAACAACTTCGTTTCCATCCACGAGAACGTTGACGAAGACATTTGTTCAATCGGCGATGGGCCGCACAAAGTTGAGGTCGACCTGATGCAGCCGCTTGACCCCGACAAAAAACCCGCGGTCCACATGACGCCACTGAACCACGTCGGCCTGTGGATCGACGACCTGCCGGCGGCCGTGCTATGGCTCACCCTGCGCGGCGTGCGTTTCGCCCCCGGCGGCATCCGCAAGGGCGCGGCCGGCCACGACATCTGCTTCCTCCATCCCAAGGCCAGCGACGAGTTTCCGATTGGTGGCGAGGGTGTATTGATCGAGCTGGTGCAGGCACCGCCCGAGATCATTGCTGCCTTCGCTAAAATGCGCGACTAACCTGGCCGATAGTCGGCCGCCGCCGCAAGAAGGTGTCTTCCCGTCATGTTCTCCAATCCTGCCGCAACCGCGCGCCCAACCCTGTGCGGATTTCTCCTGGCCGCATCGGCGCTTGTTGCCGCGCACCAGCCGCTGCTCACCGACGATGCCGGCACGCAGGGCGTGGCCGGCAACCAGATCGAGTTCTCCTGGAACGAAGATCAGGCGACTCAGGCCGGTACGACGACGCGCAGCCGTTCTGCGCCACTGGTCTACACACGAGGACTGGCCGAGACCTTCGACGCCTTCATTCAGGCTAACGAAGGAGGCAGCGGCAATCCGTCCTTCGGCTTCAAGTGGCGCTT
>Ga0315272_10001800_pt1 | contig 10565 bp, 11 predicted proteins | sample C3_middle_MG_FD_203918 | JGI IMG/M metagenome (GOLD analysis project Ga0315272, IMG submission 203918) | Sediment microbial communities from Yellowstone Lake, YNP, Wyoming, USA - C3_middle | ecosystem: Environmental > Aquatic > Freshwater > Lake > Sediment | place: USA: Wyoming | collected...
GCGCGGCCAAAGAAACCGGCGAGGTGGTCAACGCCGGGATCAACCAGGGCGCGGAAAAAGGCCTGGGCCTGGGCGCGGCCTTGGGTGAATATCTACTGGAACAAAAATTCCCTTACAACAACATGAGTCTGCTGGCCACGGCCAAGCGGTTGGGGATTCCGCTCACCGTGCATGTGGCCATGGGCACCGATATCGTCCATATCCACCCTTCTGCCAACGGCGCGGCCATCGGCCAGACCAGCCATCAGGATTTCCGGCTCTTTTGCGGCCTGGTTGCCGAGCTGGAAGGCGGGGCCTACCTCAACTTCGGCTCTGCTGTGCTTCTGCCCGAGGTTTTTCTCAAGGCCCTCACTGTTGCCCGCAACCTGGGACATGTGGTGAACAACTTCACCACCGCCAACTTCGACTTCATCCGCCATTATCGGACCATGACCAACGTGGTGAACCGGCCCACCATGGGCGGCGGCAAGGGCTACAATATCATCGGCCACCACGAGCTTCTGATCCCGCTTCTGGCTGCGACCTTGCTCGACCGGCTTGATGAAAAATGAGCCTGGCGAATGACTTGCACCCAAAGGGTATAAGTTTCGTATGAGCAGGCAAGCTGCTCAACTTAGCTTTATCTTGCGCAATCTACGGAAAAAAGATAAAGAACGGAGTCGATCTATACCAAGGATCATCCAGTCTGTTCGATAACCAACAACAGGGGAACGTTGATGCAGAAATTAATCAGAATCGGCACCCGGGCAAGCCTGCTGGCCCTTACCCAATCCACCTGGATCAAAGGTCTGATTGAGGCCCAATACCCGGAGACCACGGTTGAGCTGGTGAAGATCATCACCAAGGGCGACAAGATTCTCGACGTGCCCCTGGCCAAGGTGGGCGGCAAGGGGTTGTTCGTCAAGGAGATCGAAGAAGCCTTACTGGTCAACGAGGTGGACATCGCGGTGCACAGTATGAAGGACGTGCCGGCCGAGCTGCCCGAGGGTCTGCACATCGGTATCATCACCAAGCGGGAAAACCCGTTTGACGCCTTTATCTCAAATAAATGCAACACCTGCCGCGAGCTGCCCCAGGGTGCCAAGGTCGGCACCAGCAGCCTGCGCCGCAAATCCCAGTTGGCCAATATCCGGCCCGACCTGGTCATTGAAGACCTGCGGGGCAATCTGGATACCCGTCTGCGCAAGCTCGACGAGGGTCAGTACGATGCGATCATCCTGGCCGCTGCCGGTCTGAATCGTTTGTCGCTCAGCGACCGGGCCAAATCCTATTTTACGGAAGCAGAGATGCTGCCTGCCGTGGCCCAGGGCGCGGTGGGCATCGAGCTGCGCACCAGCGATGCGGAGCTGTTGGCCGGGCTGATGTTTATGGATCACCAGGAAACCTCCCTGGCGGTTCGGGCGGAACGGGGCTTTCTCCATCGGCTTCAGGGCGGCTGTCAGGTGCCCATCGCCGGGTTTGCCAGGGTTGTCGAAAAGACAATCCAGATGACCGGCCTTGTATCGTCTGTGACCGGAGACCAAACGGTACGGCTTGAATTATCCGCCGACACCACCGATCCCGAGGGGTTGGGCGTACGGCTGGCGGAAAAGCTGCTGGCCGAAGGCGGCGGGGCTATCCTCTCGGAAGTGTACGGTCACGAAATGCACTAAATCCTGTCCAACCCTCGGACAGCATAAGAATCAAAACCGGCCATACGGGCCGGTTTTTTGTTAATGAGAAGAAGCATGAATCAAGACACGACGAAAAAAACGACACGTTCCAGAGGCAAGGTCTATCTCATCGGCGCAGGCCCAGGCGACCCGACCCTGATCACGGTGAAGGGGCTGGAGCTTCTTAAACGGGCCGAGGTTCTGGTCTATGATTACCTGGCCACTCCCAAGCTGCTTAAACATGTGCCCAAAGATGCCAAGCTGATCTACGCCGGGAAAAAAGGCGGCGAGTGCCACGCCCATACCCAGGAGGAGATCAACCAGATCCTGGTAGACCATGCCAACGCCGGGAAGATCGTGGTGCGGCTCAAGGGCGGCGACCCCTTCATCTTCGGTCGGGGCGGCGAGGAACTCGAAGAACTGGCCAAACACGGCATCGCCTTTGAGGTGGTGCCGGGGGTGACTTCGGCCACCGCTGCGGCCACCTATGCGGGCGTGCCTATCACCCATCGGGAATACACGGCCTCGGTGGCCTTTATCACCGGTCATGAAGACCCCACTAAAGAAGTTTCCAATATCGCTTGGGACAAAATCGCCACCGGTATCGGCACCCTGGTTTTTTACATGGGGATCAAGAACCTCTCCTTTATCACCGAGAATCTGATCAAGCATGGTCGCGATCCTCAGACCCCGGTGGTGGTGGTGCGTTGGGCCTCCACCCCGATCCAGCGTTCGGTGGTAGGGACGCTTTCCACCATTGCCGAGGTGGTCAAACAGGAAAAGATCAAGCCCCCGGCCCTCATCGTGGTGGGCGAGGTGGTCAAGCTGCGCGACACCCTCAACTGGTTTGAAAAAAGGCCGCTGTTTGGCAAACGCATCCTGGTAACCCGGACCCGGGAACAGGCCAGCGAGCTGGTTCGCCTGCTGGAAGATCAGGGCGCGGACTGCGTGGAAGGCGCCACCATCGCCCTGGCCCCGCCGGATAGTTGGAACGAGTTGGACGCGGAGTTGAACCGGATTGGCGAGTATCAGTGGCTGGTGTTTACCAGTATCAACGCCATCCGTTTTTTCTTCACCCGGCTCTTTGAGCGGGGCCTGGATTGCCGTGCCCTGGCCGGGCCGAAGATCGCCGTGGTCGGCACGTCTACGGCAGAAATATTGAAAGAGTACGGTCTGGCTGCCGATCTGGTACCTGAAGAATTCACCGGCGAGGGGTTGGCTGCCAGCATGGTGGCGCAGGGAGTCAAGGGCTGCAAGGTTCTGCTGCCTCGGGCCAAGAAGGCACGCGAAGTTCTGCCGGAGATCCTTCAGGAAAACGGAGCAGAGGTTACGGTTGTACCGGTGTATCAGAATGTCCGGCCCAAGGATTACGAGATGGTGCGCCAGGAACTGGCCGAAGGCGGCATCGACATGGTCACCTTCACCAGCTCGTCCACGGTGACGAACTTTCTTGAGATGCTGGGGCCGGAGCGGGATACCCTGCTGGCCGGAGTCAAGGTGGCCACCATCGGTCCGATCACCGCCAGAACTGCGGAAAAGGCCGGGCTGAGCATTGATGTACAGCCCAAGACCTACACCATCCCAGCCCTGGTGGAAAGCATCCTGGATTTTTACGAGAAATAATCTGGCCGATCAAGCCCTCCCCGGTCAAGACCAGGGAGGGCTACCGAGCTAGGCAATCTTGTCAAAGGCCTTTGAACTGGCCCCGCACACCGGACATTTCTCCGGGGCCTCGCCCTCGCAGGTGTAGCCGCACACCGAGCAAACATGGAAGTCGGTTTCCTCCTTGCTGCCCAGACTGTCCAGGGCCTTCTGGTACAGCGCGGCATGGATCTTCTCCACCTCATTGGCGTAGTTGAAGCTGCGCTCGCCCGCCTTGTGCCCTTCTTCCTTGGCTGCGGCAATCATCCCCGGATACATGTTTTGAAATTCCTCGGTTTCTCCGGTGATGGCCTCTTTCAGGTTGGCGGCGGTGTCGCCGATGGCCTTGAGCGCCCGCAGATGGGCATGGGCGTGGATGGTTTCCGCATGGGCTGCGGCGCGGAAGAGTCTGGCAACTTGCTTATGCCCTTCTTTATCCGCCTTGTCGGCAAAGGCCAGATACTTGCGGTTCGCCTGGGATTCCCCGGCAAAGGCGTCCCAAAGATTCTTCTCGGTTTTAGTCATGTGGCTTCTCCTTTCCAATGGTACTGTTTGTTTCAGACTGACAAAAAAGGCTTTTAAAAAAAGATTATTCATGGGTAAATACATACAATTTCCCCAAAAGACAGACCTAGCTGTAGAGCTGTCTCTACTCGCAAACTATCCGTCAAAATCAAGGAAAATGCCATGAAAAAAATGATCCTTCTTCCCGATGAAGATCGCGTCACCCAATGGTACAACGTCATGACCGACATGCCCGGCGGCATGCCACCTCCCCTGAATCCCGCCACCAAAGAGCCACTCACCCCGGATCTGATGGCGCCCATCTTTCCCATGGGGTTGCTGGAACAGGAGATGAGCGACAAGCGCTGGATCGATATACCCGAAGAGATTCAGGATATTTGGTCCATCTGGCGGCCCTCTCCCCTGGTGCGCGCCAATTTTCTTGAAGAAAAACTGGGCACCAAGGCGAAGATCTATTTCAAATACGAGGGGGTCTCTCCTTCCGGTAGCCACAAAACCAACAGCGCCGTGGTTCAGGCCTATTACAACAAGCGGGAAGGCGTCAAACGGTTGGCCACCGAGACCGGGGCCGGTCAGTGGGGCAGCGCCCTGGCCTTTGCCACCCATAAATTCGGCCTGGAGTGCAAGGTGTACATGGTGCGGATTTCCTACGACCAGAAGCCGTACCGCAAGTCGATGATGAATACCTACGGCGCGGAGATTGTGCCCAGCCCTAGCCCGGATACTCCCACCGGCCGGGCCATCCTGGCCAAGGATCCCAACAGCAACGGCTCCCTAGGAATAGCGATCAGCGAGGCCCTGGAAGACGCGGTATCCCGCGAGGATACGAAGTACGCCCTGGGCTCGGTCCTTAATCATGTTTGCCTGCACCAGACCGTGATCGGTCTGGAGGCCAAGAAACAGTTGGCCATGATCGGCGAGACCCCGGATGTGGTGATCGGCTGCTGCGGCGGCGGCTCCAACTTTGCCGGCCTGGCCGCGCCCTTCCTGCCCGACAAACTGAACGGCAAAAATATCCGGTTGATCGGAGTGGAGCCGGCCTCCTGTCCCTCGCTGACCAAAGGCATCTATGCCTATGACTTCGGCGATGTTTCCGAACGCACCCCGTTGCTGTACATGTACACCCTGGGTCACGACTTCATGCCGCCTGGTATCCACGCCGGGGGGTTGCGGTATCACGGCATGGCCCCCATTGTTAGCGCCATGCACCGGGAAAATCTGATAGAGGCCATGGCTCTCCATCAGGTGGAATGTTTTGAGGCCGGGGTGCTTTTCGCCCAGACCGAGGGGATTATCCCGGCGCCTGAGTCCTGCCACGCGGTCCGGGCGGCCATCATCGAGGCCACGAAAGACCTAAAGGAACCCAAGACCATCCTGTTCAATCTTTCCGGCCACGGCCTTCTTGATCTTTCCAGCTACGACAAGTTCTTCGCCGGAGAGTTGCACAACTTCGAGTACCCTTGCGAGGCGGTGGCCGAGGCGAAAAAACATCTGCCGAAGATCTGAGTATGACCATGCCTCTGGCTATCTTTCGCGCCGTATTCTTGCTCTGGAAACAGAGGGAAATGCGGCGCGGTTTTTTTCTCGCTCTGGGCTTGTGTCTCGCCCTATCCGGTCCGGTTTGGGCCGGGGCTGGCCAGTCGCTTGAAACTCTGGTGGAGAACGGCGGCCTTATCGTTACCAGAAACGGGGTCACCATCTACGAACAGAACGCCGACAGCCAGTTCATGCCGGCCAGCGTGCAGAAGATCGGCACAGCCCTGGCCGCCATCAAGATCCTGGGCAAGGACCACCGTTTCAGCACCAGGTTGTATCTCGGCGCCGAGCACGATCTGTACATTCGGGGCATGGCTGACCCCTTGCTGGTTTCCGAAGAGGTGGCTCAGATAGTAACGGCGCTGAGGGGGCGCGGCATTTCCGCGATCCGCAATATCCATGTCGATGACAGCGCCTGCCAGCTTGAGAACCCAACCGATGGGGCCAGCAACACCTTAAATCCCTACGACGCCCAGAACAGCTGTCTGGCGGTGAACTTCAACACCATCAGTCTCATTAAGGGGGCAGACGGCAGCCTGCGCTCCGGCGAGGAGCAGACCCCTGCCCTTCCGCTGATGCGGGAATTGGCGCAAGGTCTGCCGCCTGGCAGCAACCGGATCAATGCCACAGCCACCGGCAACCAAAGCCTGCGCTATGTTGGGGAGTTGTTTGCTGCCATGTGTAAAAAACAGGGGCTAACGGTGAGCGGCGAAATCATTCCCGCTCCGGTGCCGGAGGGGCTCAAGCCGGTGTACGAACACGCCTCAAGCAAAACTTTGGACGAGGTGCTGACCAAGCTGCTCAAGTATTCCAACAACTTTACAGCCAACCAGATTTTCTTGGCCATAGGTGCAAAACAATACGGCTGGCCCGCCACTTGGGACAAGGGCCAGCGGGCCATGACCGCTTTTTACCGCAAGGAGTTGGGGCTTTCGGAGAAAGATATCGTTGTCCGCGAAGGCTCCGGCCTCTCCCGGCAGAACCGGGTAACACCCAAGGCCACGCTCGCCATCCTGGAGGCATTCAAGCCCCATGCCGGGCTGCTGCCCTTTGAAAACCGCTGCCTGCGCAAGTCCGGCACCATGACCGGGGTGTACGCCTATGCCGGATATTTTGCCGGAGAGCAGGGGCTGGACAGCTTTGTCCTCATCCTCAATCAGCCGAAAAATACACGGGATCAAGTGCTGGGACTACTTGCCGCCATGCACGATGCAAAGGGGAAGCGCAAGAATTGACTCATGATTTTTCGATTGTTACAGGCCGCTTTCATGGGAATTGCGGATCATATCGCACCCTGATCACATCCTTGCTAACACAAATATCGTGGATGCCAACCCTGGCTGTTTTGTTTTTGGTCTCATTTATTGCTTCAACTGGTCCCTGGGATACTTTGCCAAATTTAACGATATCGTTCAGATCGAAGCAAAAATCTGACCCATTATCTATTGGCGAAAACACCACATATTCATCAGAGCCTTTCTTGCCAAACATGTAGCGTGGGGATTCATTGGGCGGGAAGATTGATTCAATTTGGACTTTCATCTTGCTCCTTTTTTCTGGTTAACATTCAAGGGGAGACAATCGGGTCCTTCGGATTATAATCTAAAATTCTTATCTGTAAAAAATATTTGGCGCCGTACAACTTATAACCTGAAATGCGCCCACACGGTGCGGCTGAGAGCGGCCTATTAAGTATGCTTTCCCCTAAATTCGAGGAATTCGCACGGAGAAGCAGCTGTTTTTTTTTGCGGCTATCCGTTTGCCTGTTTTTTAACAACCCTTGTCGATTTGCTCGTTTCACTAACAAGCCGCAATTCAAGGCGGCAACCGAGAGCGTGTGCGTACTTTTGCAATGTGGAGAGTGAAGGAGAGTGCTTTCCACTGCCGGACTCCAAGCGAGCAATCGCGGATTGGGTTGTTCCTATCCGTTCGGCAACTTCAGCCTGTGTTATGCCAGCTGTAGCCCGTGCTTTCAAAAATTCATCCAAGAAAGAAAATTCCTCTCCAAGCCTGTCGTATTCAGCTTTCACATCCGGACGTTCGAACGCCCGAGCCTTGAGCTTTTTATGAGTCAGCATTTTTTGACCTCCTTCATCCGCCGTTTTGCAATGCCAAGTTCCTTGCGCGGGGTTTTATCTGTTTTCTTGATGAACTGGTGCAGGATGACGATTTTCTTTCCGACCATAGTACAGAAAAATACCCGGGAAATCCCCTCTGCGGCTTTTAATCGCAGTTCAAACAATCCATCACCCATTGCTCTGGTATGAGGCATTCCTAGGTCCGGGCCATACTCTTCCATCCGATCAGAATATCGTAAGTATCTGGCAAGGAAACCCGCCGGTAAGCCAAGGATTTCGCTCTGCACAGCATCATCGTAATACGTGATCGTCCAACGCATGATTATTTATATCATATATGCTATGTTTGTCAATGATAGGATCATATCCACCGGGTTACGTCGTGGAGTATGGATTGGACAACTTGGAGGCATGAGTTACCGCGATCGGCATATTAAGTAAACTGTCCCCGGAATTTCGGAATTTCCCCAAACAAGCCATCCCCTTAAGGGTGCGTAGCGCTTTCATCGCGCAGCATCCTTCTCTAGAACTTAAGGTTAGGCCGTTTGTTCATACATGAAAGAACTTAGAGAGCGAAGCACAAAGAGCTGCAATGTAGGCTGAATCTTCCTCTGGGGCGATGAGTGCGGCCAGTTCTGACCCAACGGGTGTAAGAGAATAGCACCGAATTTTTACGTTAACACGCTTTGCCTGAAGTTTCAGATGCGTCGATGCAAAATGAAGTGAAAGCTGCTTATCCCGCGAGATATCTCCAGAAACTAGGCTATCTTCGTACATGAGGCCTATCTGCACTAAGTTAACCCGGTCAAGGAAAGCTAAATCGAACTCGCTGAGTTCGATTTCTGGGGTCTCCGCAGGCCAGTACCAACTATCATGGATGGCTCCATATAAAATGTTCTTCCGACTTGATTCAATCGAATAGCTGGAGGCCAACCGGCAAGCTGCCTGGAACGCAATCGCCTCCCGAGGGGTCATCTTACGTAACACATCTAACGATCTTGACGAAAATGTTCCTGGCGTCCCGACTTCAAGCACTAGCACTCTCGACCATAGGGCTTGCATCTCAGCCCCGGAAACTTTTTGAGCGTGTTCAAAAAAACCTGTAAGCCAGTCTTCGTCTACATCCTCTACGCCTGACTCCGGCTGAGGTTCGGTTAATGCTCCAACAACGATTCGTTCTATGTTTTGTTGTTGCCGAAGGACTTCATGGCGAAGACGCGCTTGCAACCGAGCCTCTAGTGTTTGTTGCCCCTCAGCAAGAATGATGTTTGCCTCAGTTTTCGCCCTGGCGAGTTCAACAGTATTTCGAACCTGAGCATCAGTTTTGGCATCTTCAAGTGTATTGAGTCGATAAGCCTCAGCATCTGCCTCCCGTCGAATTCCGTAAGGACGATAGACCGCACCTAGAGCGCGTTCGACCGTGCTGATTAGTTTGTCTGTAGTCTTTCCAAGACCTAGTAAGTCGTTCATAGGTTATTGTGTATGAAAATTTGGGGGTTATGACCGGTTACTGGTTGATTTCGCATATATTGCGATCCTATGTGATAGGGCATGAGAAGTCAAAAGAAAAACAAGACCGAATTTTGCCTGAATACCGGCCTCAAACTCGGCATAGTATCGTCAGGTATCTCCCTTACCCCGCTCCAGTCTCACCATGGTTTCCTGATGGGCGGTCTGCGGGAACATGTCCACCAAGCGGATTTCGGCCAGCCGGTAGCCAGCCTGGGTAAGGCCGGTCAAATCACGAGCCAGGGTGGCGGGGTCGCAGGAGATGTAGATGATCCGCCGGGCCGCAAGGCCAGACAGCAAGGGAATGAGTTCGACACAGCCGGAACGGGGCGGGTCGAGCAGGAGGCAATCAAAGGTGGCCTTTTCGGCCAGTAGACGCCTGGCCGCCTTGGTGGCGCTTTCCTGGCTGAATCGGCAGCGGTCGGCAAGCCCAGCGGCCTCGGCATTGCGCACGGCGCTGCGGATGGTGGAACGCTGCATGTCCATGCCGGTCACATCCCAGCCCTGTATGGCCAAGGGAAGAGAAAAATTACCCATGCCGCAGAACAAATCCAGTGCCTTGCCGGGCTTCATCTCCCGTGTCCAGTCCAGCAGCAGCCCGATGCAGTTTTCGTTTTGGCCGAGATTGACCTGGCAAAACCCCCCCGGTTCCAAAGCAAGGGTGAGAGGCTGATCGCACAATTCGGCAGGCAGGGAAAATTCCACCAAGAGCCCGCTTAAAGGAATCTCGCCCGTGTCATTAAAACACGGACCCTTTGCCTGGCCTTCCACACTGAAGATCACCGCCTCCAGCAGGGGCAGCGCCTGACAGAGAAGCCGGGCGGCCTGGTGGTCTCCAGGCCGAGTTTTCCTGGTGTAATGGATGAGCAGGATGACCGAGTCGTGGGCGGGGTTTTCGAGCAACTCGATGGCCGAGGCCAGGTCCAGCAGGGACTGGAAAGGCCTGCGGGCGGAAAGGTCGGCAAGCACCGAGTTGATGGCTTCCCCGGCCAGAAGGCAGCGGAAAATCGGAACCAGATCGTGGCTCTGACGGCCAAAATACCCCGCCCTCCCCTGTGCCACCTGCAATCTGATCCGTTGCCGATAGCCAAAGGGTTTTGGTGAAGCGAGGGGCGCTCCCATAAGACCGGGAAGCTCCGCCTCCTGGCACAACCCGGCCCGGCAAAGCGTCTCGGCCAGAATGGAATTTTTCAAGCGAAGTTGTTCATCGTAGGTGGCGTGCTGGAAATCGCAGCCGCCGCAAGTATCGTACACCGGGCAGGCCGGGGTTATACGCTGATCCGAGGGCTGAAGCACCTCCAGCAGGTCTGCCTCCTGATACTGCTTGTGCCGACGGCGCAGTTGCACCCGCACCAGCTCTCCAGGCAGCACACGCGGCACCATGACCACTTGGCCATCCGCCAACCGCCCCAGGCCAAGCCCTCCCTTGATTACCTTGTCAACCGTGAGTTCCACGGAATTGGTCATCGGCTACTCCGCAATAGTTCCCTCCCCCCCGGCGGGGGAGCAACTGTGTTCAACGTCAAGCGGTTTTAGGTACAAAATGATGTTCGTCCCAAGGTTTATTGGACTTCACGATTGCGTTCAAGATGGTCAATATCTTATGCATACAAGCGACGATAGC
>Ga0315272_10001801_pt1 | contig 10565 bp, 12 predicted proteins | sample C3_middle_MG_FD_203918 | JGI IMG/M metagenome (GOLD analysis project Ga0315272, IMG submission 203918) | Sediment microbial communities from Yellowstone Lake, YNP, Wyoming, USA - C3_middle | ecosystem: Environmental > Aquatic > Freshwater > Lake > Sediment | place: USA: Wyoming | collected...
ATTTCGACAAAAGTTGTTTAGAACCAGAACCCTATACCTCATGGTAAGCGGTCAACTGAGGTTTCTAGGTTCATGGCATATTCCCATGCGGTCTGCGCGGCATGGAAACGATGCGATCGAGAACTTTTTTCTGGTCTTCATTCAGAACCGATTGCAGTTTTTCTGTCGCATCAGCAAGCCTTGAAAGCTTCTGGGCAAAGACTGAAGCCTGCTCTGCATGCTGACGCACGGTGGCGGCAGCATCCGCTATAGCCGGCAACGCTTTTCTTTCCCCGAAAGCGCGCATGACATCCAGACTGGCAGCCGAGTAGGCATCCCATGCATTTTGCTGGGACGACTTGATTTCAAGCATGGCCGCTTCCCTGTCCAGACGATTCCTGAACCACTGCTCGCGCGCTTCCGGGCTGATCCGCCGAAACTGGCTGTAGCGATATTCCTGATCGTGAGCAAACGACATGGCGGGCGCCGCCAAACCAGTAACCAGGATGCTGGTCGCCACAGCGCCCAAGACAGAGCGGAATATTTTCATGATGTGCCTCGCTTATTCGTTGATCTGAGGTTTTCATTCTAGGAACACTCATCTTTTTGAATCAATGGAAGAATTGTTACAGGCTGTTACGAAAGGCGCAGTGAACGGCTGACAGAGGAAACGCTGGCCAGACGTTACCTTTTCTCCTCCTCAATCCGGGTCCCGGACACAATTGGAAACAATTTGATTCTAGGGAAACGCATCCATCAGGCGATAAACTTTGCCGGAAACTGGCATTGGCGCTACTCGAAGGTTTCAACCCAACGGTCATGACGCAGCACCGCCCTAAATCATGAAACAGTGCTGCAGCCATGTACGTTTCCCTCACCCCTGGCCCATCCCGGAGGGAGAGGGGGAACGCTCGCCCCTTCTCCCTCCGGGAGAAGGTCGGGATGAGGGAGGGAGCTCCCGCATGGAGTGTCCCCACCGGGATTGGCGGCAAAGCCGCTCAATCCGGCGAGAAGGGGGACGAGGTCGCGCTGCGCGAGTTTTACGTTAAGTGTGTGGCGACTGTCGCCATCCCGTCCAACCGACGGTTTCAAGGTTCAAGCGCATAAACAACAAAAAGGATTGAAATGAAAGCGTTTTTTGTTTACCTGCTGGCAATCTGCACAGCATTGATGCTGACAAGCTGCCAATTGGGTGATGGCGGATCTTCAGCACCACCTCCTACGGATGTCGCCGTGGTTCCAGGGGACGGTGTTGTCACGGCCACATGGACCATGTCGCCCGGCGTGGATTACTGGATCTTCTATGCCCCTGCAAGCAGCATTACCACCGGAAACTGGACCACCCTGCCCGGAGCGCAATCGCACATGTCCATCTCTTCACCTTATGTGGTGACGGGTTTGGTTAATGGCACCACCTATTCCTTTACCATCGACGGGAGAATCAATGGCGGTCCCAGCGGGGGAGGCAGTCCATCGGTCTCGGCTGTGCCGCGTCTTGCGGGCGCCACATGGATTACCGGCGCGTCCACTGGCGCCGGCGACCTGCGCGGCGTTACCTATGGAACGACATTCGTCGCAGTGGGCGCGAACGGCATCGTCCTGTCGAGTTCCGACGGGAAAACCTGGATGACTCAAAACAGCGGCGTCTCCACCCAGCTCAACGCTGCTGTCTATGGTGGCAGCTATCTGGCCGCGGGTGCGGGCGGAACCATCCTGACAAGCGCCGATGCCGTCACCTGGACTCCCCAGACGAGTGGCACGAGTAATGATATTTATGGCCTTGCCGCCAATGGAAGTTTTTATGTGGCAGTGGGGTCGAACGGGACGATTATCACTAGCAGCGGCGGCGCCAGCTGGGTGCCCGCATCCTCAGTCCCCGCAGCCCCCGCCCTGTATGGCATCGCCTATGGGAATGGCAGGTATGTCGCCGTGGGTGCCGGCGGGACGGTGCTCACCAGTGCGGATGCAAGCACGTGGCAAAGCGTCGCGCAGCTCACCTCAAACGACCTGAAGGGGGTTGCTTACGGAAACGGAACCTTCGTGGCGACCGGTGCCGCAGGCACAATCCTGACCAGCACGGACGGTTTGACCTGGACATTGCAAACTTCCATCACTTCGAACCCGGCAATTAACGCCGTTATATATGGCACGCAATTTGTGGCAGTCGGCGATGGCGGTGCAATCTTTACCAGCGCTGACGGGGTTGACTGGACGGCTCCAGTCTCGGTGGCCCCAAGCAATGGCAACAAGCTTTATGCGATCGCCCATGGCAACTATGGATATGCCGCCGTGGGCTCCGCGGGCACGAATTTGACGGCTTATTAGCCCGCCATTCTATCGCTGCTCGCCCCGGCCGCTGCAGGGCAACAGAAGGTGACAGAACTATCTCGCAAGTATGGAATCGAATGGTTCGGGTCACTCGAAAAACAGGAACTGTCTGGAAGACAGCCAACACGGCCGCCAAGGATAAGGACAAACACCATGAAAACGTTCAAGTTGATAATTGCGCTTCTGCTGCTGTGCGCATCCGGCGCAGGCAATGCCTGGGCAGATCACCACCGTGGCCACGTGCATCTGGGCGTGGCGATAGGACCATACTGGGAACCATCATTTTATCCGCATCCCTACTACTACCCGTACCCGCCCTATTACTATCCGCCGGTGGTGATTGAACATCCTGTGCCGCAGGTATATATCGAGCAGCCGGCTCCCGAGGCGCCCACCGCTCCTGATGCCGCCGCGCCTGTCAATTACTGGTACTACTGTCCTGCGGCAAAGGGTTATTACCCTTACGTCAAGGAGTGCCCCAGCGGATGGCAAAAGGTATTGCCGCAGCCACCAGGCCAGCCCTAATTTGAACCAGGAGTCACCATCATGAAATCCCCGATTTTTACTCGCGCGGCCATATCGGCCATGCTGCTGCTCGCCGGATGCGCTTCCCTGCCGACCGGACCCAGCGTAATGGCGCTGCCTGGCAGCGGCAAAACCTTCGAACAGTTCCGCAGCGACGATGCCGAATGCCGTCAATACGCCCTGCAGCAGATAGGCGGCGCCAGCGCGAACCAGGCCGCAGTCAATTCCAGTGTCACGAGCGCCGCGGCCGGAACCGTGGTGGGCGCCCTTGCCGGCGCGGCTATCGGTGGTGGGCACGAGGGCGCCGGCGTGGGCGCTGGCACCGGGCTGCTGGTGGGCAGCATGGCTGGCGCCGGTGCCGCTCAAAGTTCAGCCTATGGAACCCAGCGAAGTTATGATAATGCCTACATTCAGTGCATGTACGCCAAGGGAGAGCAGGTCCCCGTGCCCGGGGCCATACCGCGCAGCCGGGCGCGGATGCCGGCAGGAGCTTCCTACCCGCCGCCCCCGCCACCGGGATACCCCGCACCCTGAGAGCGGCAAAGCTGCTCAATCCGGCGAGAAAGTGGAGAAGGAAACGCTTCGCGTTGTTTCATACATGGACGCCTACCATTCTTTTGCTGCCGCCTTGCCTGACCCGCTTTAGGAAACTCCATCCATGGAAACAGCGCCAAACACCGTTTCGTCTTCCTCTTTGCACCCCGCGTTGTGGATCGCAGCCATTTCGGTGACGCTGCTGTCTTTGGTTGGCATCGCCGCACTGACCGGCCTATTGCCAGCCAGGCCGGTTCCAAACGAAGTGCAGCCTGCCGCCGTGGCGGCCAACCCGCCGCCGGCGCCAGCCGCCACCGCGCCAACTACTGCCGCCGGCGCACCCGAAACGATGGCATTGCCCGCTTCCGTTGAAAAAACACCCCCGCCTCGCCATCGCAAGACTGCAAGAATGAAAGCCAAACCGGAAGTTCCGGTAAGCCAGGCGGCACTTCCTCCCTTTGGCAGTGGCGTTCCTCCCGATTACGTTCCGTCGCCAGGCGAGGCATCGGTGCCGCCGCCCTGCGCTGATTGCGGCGTCATCGCCGATGTGCGCCAGGTGACCCATGAAGGCCAGGGAAGCGGCGTGGGCGCAGTCGTCGGCGGCGTTGTCGGCGGCGCCCTGGCGAACAACATCGGCAGGGGCAACGGGCGCACGCTTGCCACGCTCGCTGGCGCCCTGGGCGGCGGCCTGCTCGGCAACACAATCGAGAAATCCAGGAACCAGACGGTCAGCTACCAGGTTACGGTACGCATGGAGGATGGCACCACGCGCCTGATCGACGCCGACACCCTGCCGCCCTGGCGCATCGGCGACCAGGTCAAGCTGGTCGGCGGCGTCATAGTTTCGCGCCGGTAAACAGGGAGTGCGATTGACCGCACGTCGCCTTTTTCGTCTTTCCCGCCCGATATCCGCAGCACCGGTGATTGCCGGTCCGTGCCGATGCGCAGTTTTGGCGTGCAGGAGTGCAAGGATTGTAAATCAATGAATCTCCCTCACCGCCCCGCCGGCATGCCTGATGCCTTTGCCATTAAAACATCACAACTGACGCGCCGGTTCGGCCACTTGACCGCAGTGGACCACATCGAGCTGCAGGTTCCATATGGAGAGATATTCGGCTTGCTCGGCGCAAACGGGGCGGGGAAAAGCACCCTGATCAAGATGCTCACGACCCTGTTGCCGCCAACCTCCGGATCGGCCGAGGTCGGCGGATTCGACATTGTCGCAGCGCCCGGAGAGGTCAGGCGGCGCATCGGCTATGTGTCTCAACTCCTGTCCGCCGACGGCGCGCTGACCGGCTACGAGAACCTGCTCCTGTCGGCCCGGCTCTATGGTCTGTCTCGTAAAGAAAGAAGCGCGCGCATTGGTGATGCGCTGGACTTCATGGGACTTGCCGACGCGGCGCGCAAGCTGGTGAGAACCTATTCCGGTGGCATGATCCGCCGCCTCGAACTTGCCCAGGCCATGCTGCACCGCCCCGCCATCCTGTTTCTCGACGAGCCGACCATCGGGCTCGATCCGGTTGCGCGCCGCACGGTATGGGATCGCCTGTGGGACCTCCGGCGTGACTATGGCATGACGGTTCTCATCACGACGCACGACATGGAAGAAGCTGAGACGCTCTGCGATGAGTTGGCGATTCTGCATATGGGGCGGGTAAGCGTGGTCGGACAGCCCGCCGGGTTGCGCGCGGGACTCGGGGCGGAAGCAACCATGGACGACGTATTCGCACACTATGCAGGTGGCGTGATACACGAAAGCGGAACCTTCAGCGAAGTCGCCCAGACCCGCAGAACCGCCAGGCGCCTGGGCTGAGGACTCAAGCATGGAACGATTTATTCGAGAAAGCGCCGCAATTGTCGAAGTCGAACTCATCAAGCTCGCCCGCGACCCAACCGAGCTTGTTTCCCGTGCGGTGCAGCCAGTGCTGTGGCTGGTAGTATTCGGGCAGGTGCTGGCCCAGGTTCGCGGCATCCACACCGGGCAGATGAGCTACCTTGCGTTCATCACGCCGGGCATCCTGGCGCAAAGCATTCTGTTCAGCTCGATCTTCTATGGCATCGCGATCATCTGGGAGCGCGACCTTGGCGTAGTGCATAAACTCCTGGTGAGCCCGGCCCGGCGCAGCTCGCTGGTTTTCGGCAAGGCCGTCGCCGCTGGCTTCCGCGGCATCGTGCAGACGCTGGTCATTTACCTTGTTGCGCTGCTCATGCATGTTTCCATCCGGCTGGACCCACTGGCCATTTTCGTGGTGCTGGGCAGCGTGATGCTGGGATCGGGTATCTTTGCCACCTTCTCGCTCATCATCGCGTGCATTGTCAAAACACGCGAGCGCTTCATGGGCATCGGACAGCTCCTGACCATGCCCATGTTTTTCGCCAGCAACGCGATTTACCCGCTGGATATCATGCCCCGCTGGTTGCGCGTCATCGCACAGGCCAACCCGCTTACTTACCTGATCGACGTGTTGCGCGGACTCGTAATCACCGGCGGTGAAAACATTTACGGTTACGGTGTCGACTTCACAGCCATGCTCTCGGTGTTCGCCGTCCTGCTATTCATCGCCGTGAGCTTATACCCGACCCTGGCGGAATGAATGGCGCGACCGGTTTGGAACCATGAACCTGGCTTTGAACCAGGAAACCTCAGTGGGATAGTCCAGGAAACAATTCAAGCATCCCGTCTGCCATGAATTGCACCGCCATGGAGGCGAGTATCAGCCCCATGACCCGGGTCGCGATGTTGAGCCCACCTGTGCCAAGGCGCGCGCCGATCGGCCCGGCCAACCGCAGCACCATCCAAACTATCGCTGCCACGCCGAGTATTCCCAGGCTGAATACAAGTTTGTCCATAAAGCTGATTGCCTGATGCGCATCAACGATAGTCAGGCTGATTGCCCCAGGACCTGCCAGCAGGGGGATCGCCAGCGGCACCACGGCGATGTCGTTCTTGACTTCCGCCTCGGCCTGCTCCGCGTCAGTGTGGCGGGCCGGACTGGTTTTGGCATTGAACATGGCGATGGCGATAATCAGCACCAACAGTCCGCCCGCGATACGGAATGCCGGGATGCCGATACCGAAGAACGCCAGCAATGCATCACCCCCCCAGACCGCCAGCGTCAGGATTATCGCCACGGCAACAGAAGTTTTGAGCGCAGTGCGGTGCATCTCCTTCGGGCGACGGTCCGCCATCAGGCTGAGATAAATGGGAATGGCGCCAAGTGGATTCAGGATGGCGAAAATGCCCACCAGGTATTTGATGTGTTCGGTCAGAACGGGCAATAGTGTCATAGCAGCTCTTTTGGCATTGAGTTAACCACGGGAATCATTACAGGACGTATTTCAGGATCGCAATGTAATGGGCGGCGCTGCCGGCAATCACGAACAAATGCCAGATGCCGTGCGCGTGACGAAGGCGGGTATCAAGCGCGTAGAAAACAATGCCGATTGTATAAAACAAGCCGCCGGCCACGAGCCAGGCGAAACCGTCCGACCCCAATGCCTGCCGCAGGGGGATCAGCGCCGCCAGTACCACCCAGCCCATTACGACGTAGATCACCACCGATAGGATTCGCGCGCCGTTCTGCGCCCTCAGTTCCTGCAGACTGCCAAGCACCGCGAGCCCCCACACAATCCCAAGCAGCGACCAGCCCCACGGGCCGCGCAGCGTCACGAGGCAGAAAGGCGTGTAACTGCCGGCGATGAGCAGATAGATGCCATGATGGTCGAGCTCGCGCAGAACATCCTTGGCGCGGCCGCGCAGGCTATGGTAAAGCGCGGAAAAGCTGTAAAGCAGCACCAGTGTCGCGCCGTAGATCGAGACGCTTGCCACCTTCCACGGATTCCCTTGCTGCGCGGCCAATACGACGAGCACGATGGCACCGGCAAGCGCCAGCATGGCCCCGACAAGATGACTCAATGCATTGAATTTTTCCCCATAATACATCACTGGTGTCCGACAATAACGATCATGACGATCATGACGAATCGGCGCCCCGGGTCATGAAACAGCGCTTCGCCATGATCGTTTCCCTCACTCCTGCCTTCCCCCAAAGGACGAGGGGGACAAAATCATCTGTCCTCCGCCCGCGCCAATCCCGGTTGCCCATCGCCAACATTTATGAACTTCCAACGGGCTCCTAGAAATTGAAATTGTAGCCTCTCGCCGCATGCAGCCGCCATGCCCCATCCCCAGCAAGCTCCAGTACCTGTGCGTGATATTTCAGAATGGAAGGACGATGGCCGACACTGACCAGCGTTGTGGCGCTGGCCGCCAACTGCCGATAAAGATGGTCCTCGTTGGCGCTATCCAGGGCACTGGTCGCTTCATCGAGAATGGCATAGCGGGGCGTGGCGAGCAGCACGCGGGCAAAAGCCACGCGCTGCTGCTCGCCCACCGACAGTACCTTTGCCCAGTCCAGGTCAGCATCCAGGCCGCCAAACCGGGCGCAGATATCCGGAAGATTGACGCGCTCCAGCAACTGCAGGAGTTCCTCGTCCGTCACGTCCCTATCCTGCCGCGGATATAACAACTGGCTGCGCAGGCTACCCAGCAACATGTAAGGCCGTTGCGGCAGAAACAGCATTTCCCCGCTATCCGGCCGGATGATGCGGCCGCTCCCTGAGTGCCACAGGCCGGCGATGGCGCGCAGTAACGAACTTTTTCCGCAACCGCTGGCGCCAACGATCATCAGCCCCTCGCCCGGGTCGATCTTCAGGGAGAGGTCTCTGATCAGGGTGATTTCGCGGTCCGGGGTATGCAAAGTAAGGTTTTCAATGACCAGACGGGAGTCCGCCACCAGGTCGATGTTACCTTCGGCCTCCTTTGGCGGCCCGCCGTTCTTCCCGGCGAAAAATCTGGCAAGGCTGTCGAGGCGATCGATCCCCGCGGAAAACCGGCTCAAGCTTTCGAAGTTTTCCACGATCACCGTCAGCGCGCTCAATATCGCCGCAAAAGCTCCTGCCGCCTGGATCGCGCGCCCAACTTCCAGTTCCCCGGAGAGTACCCGTCCGGCAATGATTGCGCTGGGCAAAACGATGGTCATGAAACTGTAGCCATACTGAAACAGGTTCAGGTTCAGTTGCGCGCGGATGAGTCTATTGTAATTGCTGAAGGCCGCATTGAAATTCTGGCCGACCTGTCGCAACTCCTGTCCCTCACCGCGATAAAAGGCGATGGCTTCGGCGTTTTCGCGAACGCGCACCAGGCTGAAGCGGAAATTGGCTTCGCGTCTGAGTTGGTGGAAGTTGAGCCCGATCAGGACCTTGCCGAACACGCGCAGCGTGATCACCGTGCCGGCAAGCGCGTAAATGATCAGAAAAATGACCAGTTCCGTGGAAATCGACCAGAGCACGCCACTGAACGCCACGAGGTCCAGCAGTGCACCGATCAGCACCAGCAGAAAGTAGAGAGATCTTTGGGTAAAGGTATTGATGTCTTCAGCAATGCGTTGATCCGGGTTGTCGATCTCGCTGCCGGCATTCAGTTCGTAATAAGCCCGGTTGCTGAAATAGTTGCCGAGGAAATTCCGGGTCAGCCAACGCCGCCAGTAAATACCGAGCTTGTCCCGCACATAGTAATAAAACGCATAAATAGGTACGGCTACGACCAGAATGGCGAGGCACTGAGCGATAGCGGTCCAGAACCGGTCCGCGTCCTTTGCCGCCAGCGCCGAGGTAAATTCTCCCGTCAACTGGTTGAACAGCACGGCGAATCCCGTCTGCCCCAGCAACAGCAGCACCAGCAGGACTAGCAGTCCCCGCGCTTGCCACCTCTCTTCCCCGAACCAGTAAGGTTCGGCTATGGCACGAAAGCGCCGCCACAAATGATGATCAAAGCGGATCATGCATTCTCCGAAAACATCCGCTTGCGTGCATGGCCTGGTTTTCCGATTGCTTAATGTTGAAGTCTGACAAATGGGGGATCAAGTTTCAAGCCTAGGAGCCTGTCGGACATGGTGGAAGGAATGGCGTATTCAGCGTGAGGGAAAACTGATAGCATGAAATCCATCTTCTTGACCGACGAAAAGCCGGGGGGAAACCTGATGCGCCCACCAGGCATCGCGCTACGGCGCTGGCGCATGCGCAGGATTCTCAAGCGTCATCCGATACCGCACCGCATCTGGCAAAGCGTGTCCCGCCGCGTGTTGCTGTTGAGAGGGCTGGATGCGGTACAAATGGCGCACCTGCGCGAGTTGACGACATGGTTCCTGGATCAGAAATCAATCACCGGCGCGCAGGGTCTGGAAGTGACGCCTTCAATGCGGGTGGTGGTGGCCGCCCAGGCCTGTTTGCTGATCCTGGATCTGGGCGTGGAGTATTTTGACGGCTGGGTCGAGGTCATACTCTATCCTGGCGCGTTTCGCGTTAATCATGTACAGCGCGATGCCATGGGCCTGGTGCATGACGAAGCAAGCGCCTTGAGCGGCGAGTCGTGGCTGCGCGGGCCGGTAATTTTATCCTGGAATGACGTGGAACGGGACAGTTACCATCGCCAGGGCGGCAACAATATCGTATTGCACGAGTTTGCACACAAACTGGATGGCCTCAATGGGGTGGCCAATGGCATGCCGCCATTACGTCGCGGCATGAGCCGAAAACAATGGACCGAAGCATTGAGCGGAGCTTACGCGGAATTGTGCAGGGATGTGGCGGCAGGAAAACCGGGCTTTATCAATTCTTACGCGGTTACCAGTCCGGCTGAGTTTTTTGCAGTTTTGAGCGAATATTTTTTTACCGCACCGGATATTTTGAAAAGCTGCTGTCCCGCTGTTTACAGGCAACTGACGCTGTTTTACCGGCAGGCGCAAGTGGGGAGTACGCCCATGATGAATTTGAAAGCGCATCCATGATACCAACAGGAAATGTAAATAGATCGTCATCTTGTCAAAGAGGAAAATACCATGAGCAAAATGGAACAACTGGAATTGGATGCGCACCGCAGCGAAATCGTCGCAGATATGCGCAACCTGTTTGAAAAATATCGCGCAATCTTCGACTGGGATATTCCCGAGATTGACGAGGGCGCCGCAGACAAGCTCATTCTGGCGGCAATGCGCGCAGCATTGGACCAAATTGACGCATAAAACCACTAGGAACCTGTCGGACTTGAAGGAAATCGGCTGCAAATCCGCCTGGGCGGTCCATATTTCACCGCTTTTTTGGTCAATAGAATGACTATTGACCTGCAAAACCGGCAAATG
>Ga0315272_10001802_pt1 | contig 10562 bp, 8 predicted proteins | sample C3_middle_MG_FD_203918 | JGI IMG/M metagenome (GOLD analysis project Ga0315272, IMG submission 203918) | Sediment microbial communities from Yellowstone Lake, YNP, Wyoming, USA - C3_middle | ecosystem: Environmental > Aquatic > Freshwater > Lake > Sediment | place: USA: Wyoming | collected...
CCCAACTCCTGGGCGGCCTTGGCCAGATAGACCGTGCCCTGATAGTTTATTTCGTAGGCAAGCTGCGGGTCGCTGTCGATGGCGGCAATGGCACAGTTGATGATAAAGGCGGGTTTGGCCCTTTCAAAATAGCGGCGGATGTCGTCGGGGTCGCGCAGGCTGAGCTTTTTGCTGTTGGGGGCAAGGACGTTGATCCTCCCCTCGGCCTGGGTTTTGAGATAGTACAGCAGGGTGCCGCCAATAAGGCCCGAGCCGCCGAGGAGCACCCCTGTTTTTTCAGATACGGCTGGCGTCATGTGGGTCTTTCCGGGGATCGCTTGTTGATGAAGGCTGCCCGTGTTGCCAGGGATTTTTTCAGTGACAAGGGCAACGAGACACATTACTTACTATTTGAGAGTAGCAACAAGGGCCGCACCAGTCAACAGGAAGCGCGTCCGGCCCATGCGTGTAAGGAAAAGAGATGGCGGTTTATAAACGACAGGAAGTGCATACGTTACTGAAAGGGGTGGAGCGTGGGGAAATCGCCCCGGTCTATCTCCTGTTTGGCGAACGTTATCTCTGCCAGGAGATCGCCAACGATCTGGTCTGCCGCCTGCTGCCCGATGAAGCCCGCCGCCAAAGCAGCCTCAAGGTTATTGATGGCGACCAGGAAGAGGTGGGCGCCACAGTGAACATGCTCAAGACTTACAGCCTGTTCGGCACCAGGCAGGTTATTCGGGTGATGGACTCCCAGATTCTTTTTTCCAAGGTTGTGGCCAGCGCCCTCTGGGACAAGGCGCGCAAGGGTTGGGAAGGGAAAGAGGTGAAAAAGGCCCTGCGCTTCCTTACCCAGATGCTGGCCCTGGCCGAACTTGCCCCGGCGGATTGGGAGAAAGAGGAGATGGTTGCCTGTGTGCCGGGGCGCTGGCAGGAGCTGTTCGGTTTTGCCAAGCCCGATGAGCTTGCCTGGGTGCAGGAGGTCTGTGCGACAAGCGATGGCGGGGTTTCCGTTGCCGCGCCTAAGGCTGACGGGGCGGAACTGCTGATGGCTGCCTTGGAGACGGGGATTCCTCCGGGCAACACCCTGATTCTCATGGCCGAGGCTGCGGACAAGCGCAAGAAACTCTTCAAGTATCTGGAAAAAAACTGCGTGGTGGTGGATCTCTCCGTGGATACCGGCGCCAGTTCCGCAGCGCGCAAGGATCAGGACGGACTGCTCAAGGATATTGTTCAGCAGAGCCTGGCCCGGTTCGGCAAGAAGCTGGAGCCGCGGGCCTTGCCGGTGCTGCTTGAGCGGGTGGGCTTTCATCCTGTGGCTGTGGCCATGGAGTCGGAAAAGCTGGCCCTCTCCGTGGGCGAGGCAGAGACCGTCACCATGGACGACCTCAACGCCATGGTTGGCCGGACCAGGGAAGAGGCTCTGTATGAGCTGAACGAGGCCTTTGGCAATCATGACTTGGCCGCCTCGCTGACTATCTGCCAGAGGCTACAGGAAAACGGGGTGCATCCCCTCATCGTGGTGGCGGGGCTGCGCAATTTTCTGCGCAAACTGCTGCTGGTGCGGGCCATTATCGAGGACCCTGTCTATGTATATCCTGAGGGGATCTCCTATGCTGCTTTTCAAAAAGGGCTGCTGCCGCAACTGCAAGAGGGGCTTGGCCCGCAGCAGAAAGCGCTGGCCGGACACCCCTTTGCCGTATACAAGAGCTTTCAGCAGGGTGAGCGGTTTACCCTGGCGGCCTTGAGCCAGGCTCGGACCGATCTGCTTGCAGCGGAATACCGGCTGAAAGGCTCTGGCTTGCCGGAATATCTGATCCTGGAGAATTTTCTTTTCTCCGTCTTGCAACCCCCGAAGCGGGCTGGGCAAGGCGGTGTGGCCGGATAGATTTTGCATTTTTAAAAATGCGCAAAGGGCATGCGGATCAAAAAAAGATGATTATTGTTATCAAAAAGAAATGGCTGGGATTGATTGGAAGGGAGCAGAAGAAGCATGGGCGGTGCGCGCAGGGAGAGTGAAGGTTCGGTTGTCACCGAAAAAAAACAGCAGACCAAACACCCTTCCATGTACAAGGTGCTGCTGCATAATGACGACTATACCACCATGGATTTCGTGGTGATGGTGCTGGAAAAGATATTTCATAAGAGCGGAGAAGAGGCCACCCGGATCATGCTCAATGTCCACGAGCAGGGAGTGGGGGTGGCCGGGGTGTATACCCGCGATGTTGCGGAAACCAAGGCGATTTTAGTGCATGACCTGGCCCGCAAAAACGAATATCCTTTAAAATGTTCTGTTGAAAAAGCATAACGAATTCCCCGTGAGGAGCGCGAAATGATAAATGCGAAATTGGAAATAGCCCTGGTGCGAGCCATCCGGGAGGCAAAGATTCGCCGGCACGAACATGTCACGGTGGAGCATATCCTGTACGGCCTGCTGGATGACGAGCTGGCCGCCCGAGCCATTGTGGTCTGTGGCGGCGATCCCGAAGGTATGAAGAAAAGGCTGGAGGAATTTTTCGCCTCCAACCTGCCCATGGTCAAGGAAGGCATTCCCCACGATCCCATCCAGACCCTTGGTTTTAACCGGGTCTTGCAGCGGGCCATTGCCCATGTCCAGAGCTGCGGCAAAAAAGAGGTGGATGCCGGGGATGTGCTGGCCGCCATCTTTGCCGAGGCCGAGTCTTTCGCCGTGTACTTCCTCCATTCCGAAGGGATCAGCAAGCTTGATGTGACCGAATATCTCTCCCATGGCCATGAAGGGGAGGAAAAGGTCCAGGAGGAAAAGAAGTCCGACGAGAAGGGCGCAGAAAAAACCAAGGAAAATGAGGCCCTGGAAAAATACACCGTCAACTTCAGCGAGCGGGCCGCCCAGGGGTTGATTGATCCGTTGATTGGCCGGACCAGTGAATTGAAACGGGTGATGCAGACCCTGTGTCGCAGGCGTAAGAACAATCCGCTGCTGGTGGGTGAACCCGGGGTCGGCAAAACCGCCATTGCCGAGGGGTTGGCCCTCCAGGTGCACGAAGGCAAGGTGCCGGATCTGTTGCAGGGGGTGGAGATTCGCCTTCTCGACATGGGCGGGCTGCTTTCAGGCACCAAGTACCGGGGCGATTTTGAGCAGCGGCTCAAGGCGGTTATCTCCGCAGTGGAAAAAGAGCCCCATATCATCCTCTTCATCGATGAGATCCATACCATTGTTGGGGCCGGAGCAACCAGCGGCGGCAGCATGGACGCCTCCAATCTGCTCAAGCCCGCCCTTCAGGCCGGGACGCTGCGCTGCATCGGCTCCACGACCTACGAAGAATACAAGAATTACATCGAAAAGGATCGCGCTTTGTCCCGGCGTTTTCAGAAGATCGACATCGAAGAGCCCAGCGTGGCAGAGACCTACGCCATTCTGCAAGGGTTGCTGCCCCGTTACGAGGAGCATCACTCCATCACCTACTCGACTGCGGCGGTGAAGGCCACGGCGGAACTGGCCAGCCGGTACATCTCCGACCGGTTTTTGCCGGACAAGGCCATTGACGTGTTGGACGAGATCGGTGCTGCCTTCCGTCTGGCCGCACTGCCAACGGACAAGCGGCGGACGGTGACGGTGCGCGATGTGGAAAAGGTGGTCTCCCGCCTGGCCCGGATTCCGGCCAGAAGCCTCAGCGGTTCCGATCTGACCCATCTCAAGGAGCTGGACACGGTTTTGCAGAAGAACATCTTTGGTCAGGATCAGGCGATCAACGCTTTGGTCACGGCGGTGAAGCGCTCTCGTGCGGGTCTCAAGCAAACGGAAGGCCCCACCGGCTCCTTCCTCTTTGCCGGACCAACTGGGGTCGGCAAGACCGAGGTCGCCAAGCAGCTGGCCGCGGCGATGTCCGTGCATTTTGAGCGGTTCGACATGAGCGAGTACATGGAAAAACATGCGGTTTCCCGGCTCATCGGTGCGCCTCCCGGCTATGTGGGTTTTGACCAGGGTGGGCTTTTGACCGATGCCATCCGCAAGCATCCGTACAGCGTGCTTCTGCTCGACGAGATCGAAAAGGCCCACCCGGATTTGTTCAGCATCCTGCTCCAGGTCATGGATCACTCGACCCTCACTGACAATGCCGGACGCAAGGCGGATTTCCGCAATGTGATCCTGATCATGACCACCAATGCCGGAGCCCGCGAATTGAGTGAGCGGGCCATCGGATTCACCGGGGACAGCAGGGGGAGAAACGACCGGGCCTTGAAAAATCTCTTTTCGCCTGAGTTCAGGAACCGGCTGGATGCGACCATCACCTTCAACCCGCTGGATGGTGTGCTCATGGAACGGATCGTGGACAAGATGATCGCGGAGTTGCAAGGGCAACTGGCCGAGCGGAAGGTAACGATCAGTCTCAGCTCCGCTGCGCGAACCTGGCTGGCCACCAAGGGCTATGAGCCGGAATTCGGGGCGCGCCCGTTGAGGAGGCTTATCCTGCAAGAGGTGGGAGATGCGCTGACCGAAGAGTTGCTCTTTGGCCGACTGATCAAAGGGGGCAAAGTACAGATAGGGGTCAAGGCCAACAAGCTGACCTATCTGTACGAAGGCAAAGGCGGGGAAGCGAAGCAGGAGCAACCACGAAAAACTGCCAAGCGAAAATTAGGAGCCGTTACGAAATAACCTGTTCTTTCTTTATCATTTTATTACGGCCACTTATGCCGTTCTGGTCATCTGAATGGCGACATTATTTTATTATTATAACGGCTAACGCGAACTTTTTTTCAGGGGAATTGTCTTGAAAAAAGGGCTGGCGCACGGCGGAAAGGCTGCGGTGCGTTGTTTTTATATTCCAGAAAGAATGAGTAGAGGGAGGAGCGTTGAGCGTATGGGCGATGCAATGAAGTGGCGTAATTTTTTTGTGGGCGGGTTGTGTCTGGTGGCGCTTGTTGCCTGTAATAAGCAAAAGCCTGAGACCAAGGCTGCGGATCAGCCTACGGCTACGGTTGGAGCGGAAGGCGGAAGCCCGCAGGCAGCCAACCCTGTCAGCGCGATCAAGGGGAAGGCCAAGGAGGTTCTTTCCGGCGGCGGGTTTACCTATGTGCTTCTTGCGGCGGAAAAGGGAGACACCTGGGTGGCGGTGCCACAGACCAAGGTTGAGGTGGGTGAGGTGTGCAACGTTGCCGGGGCCGGAGGACAGGTCATGCAGAATTTCCCCGTCAAGAGCCTGAACCGGACCTTTGCCGAGATTGTTTTTGCTCCAGGCATTGAAGGTAAAAAATCGGAGATGGGCGAGGCCCATGGTGGAGAAGTTGCAGGAACCCCTGCCGCTGCTCCTGCGGGGAAATCTGCCGCGCCTGCTGGTGCTTTTGGTGCGGCAATACAGAAGGAAGGCGGCGGTGCCGCCCCAGCCGCTTCTGCGTCAGCAGCCTCTGGCGAAGCAGCCCCTGGCAGCGGCAAGGCCGTGGTGCCTTTTGTGGAACTGAAGATTGCCAAGGCTAGTGGCGCAAACGGCTACACCGTTGCGGATATTTTTACCAAAGGTGCCGGCTTGAATGGCAAAAAGGTGAAAATCAAGGGGCAGGTGGTTAAGTTTTCTCCGCAGATTATGGGGAAAAATTGGCTGCACATACAGGATGGTACCGGCGATCCCTTGAAAAACACCCATGATCTGGTGGTGACCACAATGGGCAAGGCGGAAAAAGGCGACATGGTCACGGTGGAAGGCGTACTTGCTGCGGACAAGGATTTTGGCGCCGGGTACAAGTATGCGGTCATTGTTGAAGACGTGACCATTACCCGTTAATTGCCAACCATGCGGGACACCCCAAAGAGGGTCGCCATTGTCGGCCCAGGCGCCCTGGGCTGTCTGCTGGCTTCTGCCCTCTGTCGGACAAACGGGGAAATCTGGGTGCTGGATCATGACAGCCAACGTGCTGTCCTGCTCCAGCACTCGGGCCTTACCCTTGAACGCGCCGGGCATCTCGAACAGTTCCCTGTTCAGGCCACTGCCGATGCCCAGGAGATCGGGCCGGTGGACCTAGTCCTGCTCTGCGTCAAATCCCCGGCCCTTGGCCGCACCCTTCCGTCCCTTCTCCCTTTGCTCACGAAAAACACTCTGCTGTTTGCCTGGCAAAACGGTATCGGCCATCTGCCTGTCCTGCTGGGCGCACAGCTTCCCGGCGCGGTGGCCCTGGCGGTCACTTCCTTGGGCGCACACCTGGTGGGGCCGGGGCAGGTGCGTTTCGGGGGCGCGGGTGCAACCAGTTTGGGATTTATCGACACAGTCCCGCAATGGGCTGAGTTGGCCTTGCAGGAGGCTGCGGAACTTTTTCGCTCGGCAGGCCTGGAGGTGCGGGTTGAGGCCGATATCCTGGCCCAGGTTTGGAACAAGCTCCTGGTCAATGTGGGGATCAACGCCCTCACTGCCATCCATAACTGTGAAAACGGCGCATTGCTGGAGAATGACGAGGCGCTTGCATTGATGCAGGCGGCCGTGCTGGAAGCGGCCAGCGTTGCCCAGGCCAAGGGGATTGCCATTGCCCCGGAGCCGGTGGCCCGGACCATCGCGGTCTGCCAGGCCACCGCAGGCAATATCTCCTCCATGCTCCAGGATGTGCGGGGCAACAGGTGTACCGAGATCGAGGCCATTAACGGCGCCGTGCTGGAAGAGGCACGGCGGCTGGGCATTCCGGCTCCGGTCAACGCGCAACTTTTTGCCGTAGTAAAATCCATGGAAAAGAGCTATTTGCCGGGATAAAGGAAGCCTTCCGTCGTGCATTTTGTCGTGATTCTCCTTGACAACTTCCTGTATTTTAATAAAAATGTTAAGTTTCGTGGCTGCCGTGCAGTCTGTTTTTTTCATCATGAAAATCATGAGGAGTTGGAATGTCAAATTATCTCTTTACCTCGGAGTCTGTTTCAGAGGGCCATCCGGACAAGGTTGCCGACCAGATATCGGATGCGATCCTTGACGCCATCCTGACCCAGGACAAGCATGCCAGGGTGGGCTGTGAAACCCTGGTAACCACCGGCATGGCCATCATCGCAGGCGAGATCACCACCTCGGCTTGGGTGGATATGCCCCAGGTGGTGCGGGAAACCGTGCGGGAGATCGGTTACAATTCTTCCGAGATGGGGTTTGACTGGCAATCCTGCGCCGTGCTCACCAGCATTGACAAGCAGTCCGCCGATATCGCCATGGGCGTCAACGAGGGCTCCGGGATTGACCTGGACCAAGGCGCTGGCGATCAGGGCCTAATGTTCGGCTTTGCCTGCGACCAAACCAAGGTCTTGATGCCCATGCCCATCACCTATGCCCACCGCCTCACCAAGCGGCAGGCCGAGGTGCGCAAGGCCGGGATTCTGCCCTGGCTGCGGCCGGACGCCAAGAGCCAGGTCACCATTGAATATGAAAACAAGCGGCCCAAGCGGGTCGAGGCCATTGTTCTCTCCACCCAGCACTCCCCGGATGTTGATTATGAGGATCTCAAGGCTGGCGTCATGGAGGAGATCATCAAGCCCATTATCCCGGCGAACATGGTGGACAAGAACACCAAGTATTTCATCAACCCCACCGGGCGTTTTGTCATCGGCGGGCCGGTGGGTGACTGCGGCGTGACTGGGCGTAAGATCATTGTTGATACCTATGGCGGCATGGGCTCCCACGGCGGCGGCGCTTTCTCCGGTAAGGACCCTTCCAAGGTTGACCGCTCTTCCTCCTACATGGGCCGCTATGTGGCCAAGAATCTGGTGGCTGCCGGAATCGCCACCGAGATTGAGGTGCAGATCGCCTATGCCATCGGCATCTCCAAACCGGTTTCCATCAATGTCAACTCGTTTGGCACCGGCAAGATCAGCGATGAGCGGATCAAGGCGCTCATTGACGCGCATTTTGACCTGCGGCCCAAGGCGATCATCCAGCACCTTGACCTTCTGCGGCCGATCTACAAAAAGACCGCAGCCTACGGCCACTTTGGTCGGGAGCGGGAAGAGTTTACCTGGGAGCGTACCGACAAGGCCGAGGCCTTGAAAGATGCCGCCGGGATCAAATGTAAATAATCACGACCCATCCCGCGCCAAAGCGCACTCAGGAGAAAACAGCGATGAAGGCACCAGCAAAAAAAGCACCAGCAAAGAAGGCTCCGGCCAAAAAACAGGGCGATTTCAAGGTTGCGGATATGAGTCTGGCCGATTGGGGCCGCATGGAGATCAAGATCGCGGAAACCGAGATGCCTGGGCTCATGGCCCTGCGCGAGGAATTTGGCAAGAAGAAGCCCCTCAAGGGAGCGCGAATCTCCGGCTCTCTGCACATGACCATCCAGACCGCAGTGCTGATCGAGACCCTGGTTGCCTTGGGCGCCCAGGTGCGTTGGGCTTCCTGCAACATTTTTTCCACCCAGGACCACGCCGCCGCAGCCATTGCCGCAGCAGGTGTTCCGGTCTATGCCTGGAAAGGCGAAACCATCGAGGAATACTGGTGGTGCACGGAAAAGGCCCTGACCTGGCCGGACGGCAACCCGCCCAACATGATTTTGGACGATGGCGGCGACGCCACTCTGCTGGTGCACAAGGGTGCTGAGTTCGAAAAGGCTGGCAAGGTGCCTGCGGCCAAGAAGAGCGACAACGAGGAGTGGCAGGCCGTGCTGGCTGTGCTCAAGCAAGATTTTGCCGCAGACAAGAAGAAATGGACCACCGCCGCCAAGGCCATTCGGGGCGTGACCGAGGAAACCACCACCGGGGTGCATCGCCTCTACCAGATGGAGAAAGCTGGCGGCCTGCTCTTCCCGGCCATGAACGTCAATGACTCCGTTACCAAGTCCAAGTTCGACAACCTCTACGGCTGCCGCGAATCGCTGATGGACGGCATCAAGCGCGCCACCGACGTGATGGTGGCTGGCAAGCTTGCGGTGATCCTCGGCTACGGCGATGTGGGCAAGGGCTGCGCCCAGGCTTTCCGGGGCTTAGGGGCTCAGGTATGGGTTACGGAAATCGATCCGATCTGTGCGCTCCAGGCGGCCATGGAAGGCTACCGGGTGATGACCATGGACGAGGCTGCGGCCCATGGCGATATCTTCGTCACCGCCACTGGCAACGAGAAGGTCATCAACCACGCTCATATGAAGGCCATGAAGGACGAGGCCATTGTTTGCAATATCGGGCATTTTGATTCGGAGATCGACGTGGCCTCCCTGCGCAAGTACAAATGGGAGAACATTAAGCCTCAGGTCGATCACATCGTTTTCCCCGACGGCAAGAAGATCACCCTGCTGGCCGAAGGTCGCTTGGTGAACCTGGGTTGCGCCACCGGCCATCCGAGTTTCGTGATGTCTGCCTCCTTCACCAATCAGGTGCTGGCCCAGATCGAGCTGTTCGCCAACGCCAAGAAGTACCAGAAAAAGGTGTATGTGCTGCCCAAGGTGCTGGATGAGAAGGTGGCCCGCCTCCATCTCAAAAAGCTCGGCGTGCATCTTACCGAGCTTTCCAAGGTACAGGCTGCATATATCGATGTACCGGTGGGTGGGCCTTACAAGGCGGACCATTACCGCTATTGATTTTTAGGAAACAGTGAGTGTGACAGGGGTGCTGGGTTTCCGGCGCCCCTTTTTTATTTATGGGGGAATCTTTCTATCGTTCTCTTTTTCTTCTTTTGCTTGCCCAAAAGAAGAAACAAGAAAAAGGCACCCCGTCACTTGTCCCGCCGAAGGCGGGATGCCCTGTGCTCCTCGATGCTGCCGGGGCTTTGCAAACTCGGCTTCGCCTCAAACAGTGCAAATCCCCTTTTCGGCAGCCTCTGCGGTGCTCGGCTGCGTGCCAATGGGATTTTCTCCCATGCTGGCCGGGTTGGGTTATGAGCGGGATGCCTGAAGCCACTGGGCAAAGGTCTGGCCGTTGACCTCGCGAGCAAGCAGGCCATGGAGGAGCGGCTCGACCAGGGCGAGTTCGTCTGGGGCGATGAGGAAGCCGGGGATTGGTGCGGTGGGTTCTCCATAGTTGTCAGCCTGCCCTTTGTTCATCCCGGCCAGCAGTTCCACCATGGTGCCCCAGCGGCCGTCGTTGTCCAGATGCTCGATGTATTGCAATAGGGCGGTTGCACCGGCGAGATAGCCTGGCGGCATCTCTGCCACGCCGCTTGCGGCGCAGGGGTCTTGGGAGGCAAAGAGGCGGCAACCAAAGGGCCGCGCCGGGTAGATGGAACAGCTCTCGTCCTGAAGAAACGGGCAGGGCCGCAGATCCCAACTTTCAGCCTCTTCCACGGATTCGCCCTTGAGATGGGCGGCGACAAAGGCGTTGGTGGTGCATTGCGCCTTCCGGTTTGCCGCAGGCTGGAATGCGGGCGCAGCCAGTTCGGATCGTCGCCCGGCTTCGGCCAGAAAGGTCATGATTCCCTCTCCTTCCAGGCTGGTCATGGTGACACTCCGGGTGCAGCAGGTGGCGCACCCCTTGCGGCAGGCAAAGGCGAAGGTGTCTGCCCATTGGGCAAAGGCGTCATAGAGCGTGGCCAGCAGCAGCCGCTGGATCGGGCGAGGAATCATGGTAGAGTTACTTCCTGCGCCAGGGAGATGTCCCCGGAGACAACGGAATGGCTCTGGCCTTGGGCATCCCGGATATGGAGGAACCCCTCTTCGTCGGG